>Ga0302325_10001581_pt1 | contig 57658 bp, 58 predicted proteins | sample Palsa_T0_2_FD_201948 | JGI IMG/M metagenome (GOLD analysis project Ga0302325, IMG submission 201948) | Peat permafrost microbial communities from Stordalen Mire near Abisko, Sweden - Palsa_T0_2 | ecosystem: Environmental > Terrestrial > Soil > Palsa > Peat permafrost | place: Sweden: Abisko... | reverse complement strand
ACATGCTGATCGATGACGAAGTTCTCTCAATTCGTCGCGTCGAATATGATCTCGACGAGGAGGCGAAGGCTCTCGCCGCCGGCGGCCTCCCCCAGGCTGACTGGGTCGCGAAGACGCTTCGCAATGGCTCTTTCGCGATGCCATAGCCAGCGGTCTATGGCGGCAATCGACGTGGAGCTGGACATCGTAAAATCGATGCGTCTGAAAATCTTTCCCGATTCAGCATCTTTTCCCCTTCTCAATTCCCGCGTCACGGAGTTTGAATGCACTCGAAACACCTCTTCTTTCTAGCGACAGCAGCCCTCGTTACGGCTTCCATGGCTCGCACTCAGCAATCCGCCCTCGTTCCGGACGTTCCCGGTCTTGCGCCTGTCGCACGCGCGGCCGCTGCTTCCATCGATCCCGAGAAGATTCGCGCCCATGTGCGCTTTCTCTCGCTCGATCTGCTGGAGGGCCGCGGACCTGGTACGCGTGGCGCTGAGTTGGCTGCCGAATATATTGCCACGCAGTTTGCGCTGGCCGGACTCAAGCCCGCAGGCGACAACGGCACCTATTTCCAGCCGGTCCCGCTCTTCGCCGTTCACACGGATGAGGACAAAACCAAATTTGCCTTTGTGCCTGCGAGCGGTCAGCCAGTGGATCTTGCCTATGGCACCGAGATCGTCGCGAAGGATCAGACCGGACAGCTCGTGGCTGACTTCGACGCTCCCATCGTCTTCGTTGGCTACGGGATTCACGCGCCCGAGTACAACTGGGACGACTACGCAGGTGTGGACCTCAAGGGGAAAATTGCGCTGGTCATTGTGAACGAGCCGCCTTCCGACGACGAAAAGTTCTTCAAGGGCAAGGCGCTCACCTACTACGGCCGTTGGACCTACAAATATGAAGAAGCCGCGCGCCGTGGCGCCGCCGGCGTGCTCATCATTCACCGCCGCGACCTCGCCAGCTACGGATGGGAGGTGGTGCGCAACTCGCAGGCTATCGAGAAGAGCTATCTGCAGGGCGACCTTGCGGCCACCTTGCGCGCTGCCGCATGGATCCAGCACGACGTAGCCCAGCATTTATTCACGCTGGCTGGCCTCGGCGACCTCGATCAGGCCATTGATCGCGCCGGCAAACGCGGGGCATTCCATGCCGTTTTACTTCCGGTCAATCTTCGAGGTCATATCGAGAGCCGCGTGCGCCGCTACGTCAGCTCCAATGTCGTTGCGCGCGCTCCCGGATCCAGTCCAGGCGGAAACTCGGTTCTTTATACCGCGCATTATGACCATCTCGGCATTGACCCTGACGCCAAGGGAGACAACATCTACAACGGCGCTGCCGACAACGGAACGGGCTGCGGAATCCTTCTTGAAATGGCGCGCGCCTTCGCGCAATCCACGCAACCTCCGCCTCACGATGTTTTCTTTGCCGCTGTCACTGCGGAGGAGCAGGGTTTGCTCGGCTCGCAATTTCTTGGCATGCATCCGCCTGTCTCAGCCCGCCAGATTGCGCTCGATCTCAATTACGACATGCTGCTGCCCATTGGCGTGCCCCGCTCGGCTGACTTGAATGGCGCCGAGCGCATTGACTTCTGGCCCACCGTGCAGACGGTCGCGAAGGCTTTTGATATTCAGTTGCTGCCCGATCCGACGCCGATGGCCGGCCACTACTACCGCAGCGATCATTTCTCGCTGGCGCGTGTCGGCGTGCCGGCGTTTTCGGTCGATCAGGGCGAGCTCTATGAAGGCCACGACGAGGCGTGGGGCCACGCGCAAAGTGAAGACTTCGTCGCGCACCACTACCACCAGCCCAGCGATGAATACCGCGCCGATTGGGATTTCCGAGGCAACGCCAAGATGGCTCGCTTCGGATTTGTTCTCGGCTGGCTCGCTGCTGAACAGGCGAAGCCCGTCGAGTGGCTTCCGGGCGATGAATTCGAAGCACCACGGAAGGCAAGCGAGGCGAGATAGCTGGCATACCGGTGGGTGCGCGCGAAACGCCAATCACTGCCCGCCCATTGAACGCGCGGTCTCGTCAGTAATAATCTGCGCAGCTAAGAAAATACCCGCACTGCGTACACACGAGCTTGCAGCGATGCCCGGTCAGGCGGTGCGAACATGTAGGGCACACCTGGCAATGATGCTCGATGGGGCGTTCAGCTCCCGCATCGCAAGCCGCACTGCTTTGTCAAAAATTGCGCGCAAAATCCCCGTCAAGGGCGAGGGGCCTGTGTGGAAGCATGGGTCAGAGATTACCATTAGAGAGTAGGCAGCTCGCCAGCGGCATTGCGGCAGGTGCCTGAAGGATCAACTCTCTGCGCCGCCAGCGATTCTCCAAGGGCGACGCATCAATCACCCCCACAAACACCGGATTCCGGAACCCCAAGGAGGGTCTATGGCAAGCAAGGCAAGTGCGGTTTGGACTGGCTCGTTGAAAGAAGGCAACGGCACCATCTCCACGGCGACAGGTGTGTTGAACAACGCGAATTATTCCTTCGCAACCCGCTTTGAAGGCGCCACCAGCGGCACCACTCCAGAAGAGCTTATCGCTGCAGCCCACGCAAGCTGCTTCTCCATGGCGCTGGGCGCACAGCTGGGCGGTGCTGGCCTCACTCCCACCAAAATCGAAACCCACGCGGCTGTTACGCTGGCCAAGGTGGGCGATGGATTCTCCATCACGAAGATTGCCCTCACTACCACAGCCAGCGTTCCCGGCGCGACCAAGGAAGTCTTTGACACGGCGGCGGCCGGCGCCAAGGGCGGCTGCCCGATTTCGAAGCTCTTCGCCAACAACACCGAGATCACTCTCGACGCCAAGCTGGTCTAGGCGCGGCAATCAGCCCCCGCCACTTTCGGGCTTATCGCCCCATCCTCGCCGCAGTCATTGAGCGGCGGGATGGGGCGCTGTTTTCAGCGCACGGATTGGCCGACCTCTCAACTCAGCTCTTGCGCGGCACTCCGGCTTATGGGAAATTAGTTGCACCTCGCCGAGTCGTTGGTATTTTTCTGCGAGGTTCGCACAGCCATGAAGCAATACAAATTCAAAGCCACCATTCAGCCTGGCATCGGCGGCGGTGCCGGCGTCGTTTTTCCCTTCGATGTCGAAAAGGAATTTGCCACGCGAGGCAAGGTGCCCGTGAAGGCGATCATTGACGACATCCCTTACACGGGGTCACTCATCAAGTGCGGGCTTGGGAACCACATGCTGGGTGTGCTGAAGGGCATTCGCGAACAAATCGGCAAAGGCCCCGGCGACACCGTTTCCGTCGTCCTTGAACGCGACCAATCGATTCGCACAGTCGAAGTCCCGCACGAGCTCGCAAACCTGCTCAAGAAGGAACGCCTGCTTCCGGTCTTCGAGAAACTCAGTTACACCCATCGCAAGGAATACTGCCGCTGGATCACCGAAGCCAAAAAGGAAGAGACGCGCCAAACCCGTATCGCCAAGGCCGTTGAAATGCTTCGCACTGGCGTCAAAACCCCCGGCTAAATCCGGATTTGCCGAACGCGGTTCCCACTCCGCCATCCCATCTTGCCGCTCCGATACAAGCCGCTCCCGGAGCGGTTGGATTAGCTGGCAGGATGGCATGAGCAATTCTGCACATTCACGCACAATATATTGCGATTCGTTTGATTCATCCTTGACATTCGCCCCATCCCCGCGAAACCCTCAAGTGCGCGTCCCCACTGCAAGATGCAATGCAGCGGCTCTGCTCGCAGCAAACCTTTCTATCCTGGGAGGGAATCCGGTGCAACACATTTTCCACGATCTGAATCACCTCGCGATTATCGTCTCTGCGGTCATTCTCTGGCTTCTCGGCGCCGTGTGGTATTCGCCCGCGCTCTTTGCCAAGCCCTGGATGGCCATCGTCGGCCTCAAGAAGGACGCGACCAAGGGCAGCTCGATGATCGCCGGCATGATCGCATCCTTCATTTGCGACCTGATCCTCGCCTTCATCCTCGCGCACATCGTCATCTGGACTCAAGCCGCTACCTTCGGCTGGGGCGCTCTCGTCGGATTCATCGTGTGGGTCGGCTTCATCGCCGCGCCCAACCTGCCGCAGGGCATCTATGAGGGGCGCCCGTTCAAGCTTTTCGCCATCAACTCCGGCTACTGGCTTGTCGGTCTACTGATCATCGGCGGCGTCCTCGCAGTCTGGCGGTAGGCCCAAAAATGGGCGCCCGATCCTAAGCTCCTCCTCCGTTGCGGAGGCGTTTAGGGGCGGCAGTGACCGCACTAAAATCGAGTCATGTCCAAAACCGTCATCGCAACACCTGCCGCCCCCGCCGCCATCGGCCCGTATTCTCAGGCCATCCGAACGGGCAATCTTCTTTTCACCGCTGGACAAATTGCGCTGGATCCTGCCACCGGGCAGCTCGTTCCCGGTGGCATCGCCGAGCAGACAACACGCGTGATCGAGAACCTGAAAGCCATTCTCGAAGCAGCGGGCAGCAGCCTCGAGAAGGCCGTCAAGGCCACCGTTTATCTCAAGAATTTCGACGATTTCGCGGCCATGAATGCGGTCTATGGCAGGTACCTGGCCCCGGAAGGCGTCGCGCCCCCGGCCCGCACAACCATCGAAGCCGTCCGTCTACCCAAAGACGCCCTTGTAGAGATAGACTTGGTTGCCGAAGTCTGACCCGGCCCATGCGCTGTATCTTCCCCGCACGCCAGCGCATCCAATCATCCGCTGTTCCACAATTGGAGGCCATACATGAGCGAAGTACAAGAGACCACAAAGGCGCCGGAAAAAGTCACCCGCACCGATGCCGAGTGGCGCGCCACTCTCACACCCGAGCAGTATCGCGTGCTGCGCGAAAAGGGAACCGAGCGTCCGTTTACCGGCCTGTTGACTGAGAACCACGAGACCGGCAACTACCACTGCGCAGGCTGCGGCGAGTTGCTGTTTCTCTCCGGCGCCAAGTTCGATTCGGGCTGCGGATGGCCAAGCTTCATGATTCCCGCCGGCTCCACGGCCGTGCACGAGCACGAGGACCTCAGCTACGGCATGCGCCGCGTCGAGGTCACTTGCGCCCGCTGCGGTGGCCATCTCGGCCATGTCTTCCCCGACGGCCCCCGCCCCACCGGCCTGCGTTATTGCATCAACTCCGCGTCGCTGACGTTTGAGCACGCAAAGTAAAAAGCGCTGCGCCCATTAAAGCGAGCACGGTAGCCTATCTCCATGCCTTTTCTTTCGGGTTGGACAAGAGCCATTTCCCTGCTCAGCACTCTCGCTCTTGTGCTTGGCGCGGCCTCGGCGGGAGCCCAAACTCCCGCTCCGCAAGAAGACACCACCCTCGAGCAGCAGCTTCAATCCATCGCCGCCGCGCACCATGGCCGCGTCGCCCTCTACGCCCACAATCTCAAGACCGGTCAAACCGCCTCGCTCGCTCCTGATCTGCCGGTTAAGACCGCGTCTACGATCAAGCTCGGCATTCTTCTCGACGCAGCCGAGCAGATTCGTTCCGGCCACGCAACCCTCGCCGAACGCCTCGTCCTCACCAAAGCCAACCAGGTCGAGGGCTCCGGTATCCTTGGCCAGCTCACGCCGCCCATCGCGCTTACCTTGGGCGACACCCTCACCCTCATGGTTGTCCTCAGCGATAACACCGCCGCCAACATGGCCATCGACCGCCTCGGCCTCGACCACATTGACTCGACCCTGCGCGCCGCCGGCCTCCGCCAGACCGTGCTCTACAAAAAGGTCTACGTCCCCGCCACGGCACCCATGCCCGCCGACCAGCCGCTCTTCGGCCTAGGCAAAACCACCCCGCGCGAAATGGCCTCCCTCATGGAACGCTTCGCGACGTGCGATCTTGCTCTGGATAGGGATAAGTTAGCCGCACCGCAGGTGCTGCCCGGCGACGGCCCGCTGTGTGGCGCGATCCTGCACATGCTGCGCAATCAGCAGGACCGCGAAAGCCTGCCTCGTTCCATCGAATCCATGGACACCAGCGAACACGGATCTGCCGTCGCCAACAAAACCGGTGCGCTCGACCAGGTGCGGAACGATATCGCTCTTATTTCGACGAAAAACGGCCCGGTGATTATTGCGGGATTCACCTTCAATAACGACGATCGGCGCTGGAATGGCGATAACGAGGGCGAGCAGACCCTGGCGAAATTGGCGCAAGCCATCGTGAGCGCATGGTCGCCGAATGGCCTCGACCCGACAGCCTTCCCCTGGGACAACCCGTTCGAGTCTCCATCTCAACCCCGCTGAATTCATCAAAGGCGATCAGGGGAGTTTGCGGCCTTCCAGGAGGCCGAAATCCGCCTGAAAATGGGCTCCGGATCTGGATTTAGCCGGGGCGGCTGAGAGTTGGGAAAGGAAAGAACTCCTAAACGGACTTGCTTTATAACCGTTTCAAGCACAACAAAACCCCGCCAACCAGCAACGGGGTCTCGCGTCAAACCACAAATCTGAAAAGGAGCGCCGGAATCAGGCCTTCGCTATCTTCCCGGCCTTGATGCAGCTCGTACACACGCGAATCCGCTTCGGCGCGCCGTTCACAAGAGCCTTCACCGCTTGAAGATTCACGTTCCACCGGCGCCGCGTTACATTGTGCGCGTGCGAAATGTTGTTGCCAAACTGCGGCCCTTTGCCGCAAATGTCGCATACCTGTGCCATCGTCCCACTCCAAAATTCGTTGGTATTTCGTGCCGACTTTGCCGTTCCCGGCGCATTCTGCGCCGCGCCCAAGCCCTCAAGCGCCGGAACCGCCGGCACGCACAAGAATGCGTCCCCTGTCGGCTTCCCGAACTTTCAGTATATCGTGAACCAGCCTCCCAGCCAAGGCGGGCTTCTCCCGCCTGCTGGCCCATCGCGACTCCACTCCGCAACTTGGTGTCAAACAGGACATTCCAAGCCGGAACCCCGACGGATGCAACGAAAGTGTGAGCGCTTAGCCCGTTTGTGTAATGCCTTTCGGGTGTTACCTCCGCCTAAACTGCGCATGGGAGAATTCGATGAACGAAAAGCTGCATGAACCGGTCTATCGCGCCGCAATCGACATGGCTCGCACGGACCTCGGTGAGATTGCCGAATTGATTGACCAGCTGCGCGCCCGCCAGGAGCAGCTATGCTCCGCGGTGGAAGCGCTGGAACTCGTCGTCAGCTCACCTGCAGAAGCCGCTCGCCCGGCCGCAACGCCCGTCTACGACATCAGCGACAGAAACTCCCAATCGGCCCAAAGCTCGCAGCGTAAGATCGATCCCAAGGTGCTCAACCCGATTGAACTCCACATCAAAGACGCTTTGAAGGTCCAGGCACTCGCGTAAGCCGCAGCTTCCCAAAACTCAAAAGGCGGCTCAAAAGGCGCGAAGAACTGGCAGCGTCTGAACCGTCTCTGCGCATCTTCCACAGATCATCGTCCATTGTCTTCCGCACTCTAGCGCCAGCGAAGACGCGGTTCCTCCGCGTCCTATATCCTTTCTAAAATCTTCATTCGGCGAAGAAGCATCTTTCGCAGCCGCAGGTAAATAAATGACCATCGTTGCGCGTCCGGCGCCCGATTCCAAATCGCAGTTGCGCAAAACCATGGGCTTCTGGGATGTGCTGCTGTTCAACATCGCCACGGTTCTTGGGCCTCGCTGGATCGCCGCGGCGGGCCATAACGGCACCTCTTCGATCAGTCTCTGGATTCTTGCAGCGGTCTTCTTCTTCTTGCCCGGCGCACTGGTCATCAATGAGCTTTCTTCGCGCTTCCCCGAGGAAGGCGGCCTCTACGTCTGGTCGCGCGAAGCCTTCGGTGACTTTCACGGATTTATCGCCGGGTGGACTTACTGGATTTATACGGTCTTCTATTTCCCCGGGCTGCTTCTTGCCAGCGCCTCCATGAGTGCCTACATCATCGGCGGCCGCGGCGCAGAGCTTGCCCAGAATCGGACATTTCTGCTCTCGGTTTCGCTGGCGATGCTGCTGGTCGCCGTGCTGCTCAATATCATCGGGCTCAACGTCGGCAAGTGGCTGCAAAACGCGGGCGGCGTGGGAACCTACGTTCCGTTGTTGATGTTGGGCGGTGTTGGAGCACTGGTTGTGTTGCGCCACGGGTCCGCCACGCACTTCACTTTCGCCAACATGATGCCCGCGTGGAACTGGGACACGGTCAATTTCTGGTCGCAGATCGCGTTTGCGTTTACCGGCCTGGAACTCGTCTCCGCCATGAGCGAAGAGATTCGCGATCCACGGCGGACGCTGCCGCGCGCGGCCTACGGAGCCAGCGCGCTGATCGCTCTTATGTACATCGCCGGCACATTTGCCATACTCGCGCTGGTGCCCGCCGCCGATCTCGACCCGCAAAGCGGCGTCTTCCACGCCATCACCCTTGGCTCGGTCGCACTGCGTCTCGGATTCCTCGGAATCCTTGCAGCGATTCTCGTCACAGTGGGCAATGCCGGTGGCGTCGGCAGCACCGTGGCAGGCATCGCGCGCGTTCCGTTTGTCGTCGGCATCGACCGCTACCTGCCTGCAGCCTTTGGCAAGATTCACCCGCGCTGGAAAACGCCTTACATTTCGATTCTTGTGCAGGCGATTGTGTCCGGCGCGATTCTGCTCGTGAGCCAGATCAACGATTCGACGCGCGGCGCCTATCAATTCCTGATTGACGCCGCCATCATTCTCTACTTCATTCCATTCCTCTACATGTTCGCGGCCGTCATCAAGCTGGCGCGCCGCCGCGACCGCACAGAGAATCCGCATGCAGTGCTGGTTCCTGGCGGCCTTCCAGGTGTCTGGATTTGCGGCGGTCTTGGCTTCGTCGTTGTTCTCATCGGGATCTTTGTCTCGTTGGTGCCGCCTGGCGATTCGACGAACAAGCTGGGTTTCGAGCTAAAACTCGTCGGCGGAACGATTGCTTCGATTCTGCTCGGCCTCATCCTCTATTGGCGCGGCGCTCGTGCCAAGCAGACAGAGCGGTAAAGTTGCGTCGAAGCGCCCGCGCCGCCCATTACTGCTGAAGGAACTCCAGTACATAAGCGGCCGGTTGCCTGGTGCCACGCACTTCAAGTCAAAGCCGGACTGAATTTCGTCACTCTCGACTTACGCAATGCCCCATCGTTGAATTAGGCTTTTTGAATCACAGATCGTTTAGTTGTGCTTGCGCTTGACCGAATGTGGACTTTCAGCGCCATGGCGCATGCCGGCCCGTCGCAATCCGAGATTGGAGAACCTGATGAGAACTCGTTGGACCGTTTTGTTGTTGGCCTTTTCCGCTGGGTGTGCGCTGTCCCAGACCGCGCAGCAGCCGATTCAATTGCAGCACATCGACGTAACGCGCGTCGATTCCGCAACCAATCCTTGCGAGAATTTCTATCAGTACGCCTGCTCCAAGCTCAACGCCGCAAATCCGATTCCGCCCGACCAGATGATGTGGGGAGTCGCGGGAATTCTGTCGGAGTGGAATCGCGAGATCCTGCGGTCAATTCTGGAAAAGAATGAGGTCCCCAGCGCGCAGCGCACATCGAACGAGCAGAAGATCGGCGACTTTTACGCAAGCTGTATGAACCAGGCAAGTGCAAAGGCGAATGATCTGTCTGCCGTCAAGTCGCTCCTGGGGCGTATTGAATCGTTGCGCGACAAGAGCGAAATCGCCGGTGTTCTGGCAATGATACACAGCTCTTTCGGCGCGGCGTGGCAGGGCGACGAGAATCAAACCGCAGTGGCGTTGCTGGGATTTGGCCCGCAGGCGGATTACAACGATGTGAGCAACGTTGTTGCCGGCGTGGACCAGGGCGGACTTGGCATGCCCAACAGAGATTTTTATCTGGGCGATGATGCCAAGACAAAGGCGATTCGCGAAAAGTACAAAGAGTTACTGACCACCCTGCTCAAGCAGAGCGGGACTGGAGAGGGGGAGGCCGCACGAGACGCAGCGACAATCTTGCGCGTCGAAACGGACCTGGCGCAGGCGCAGATGGACAACGTGACGCGCCGCGATCCGAACAAAGTGAACAATCGCTATACGCTCGTTCAGCTCAAAGCGTTGACACCGGCCTTCGATTGGGATAGCTATGTGAGTGCCATCGACGCGCCTGCCGTACCTCTCTACGAAGTGTCTGCGCCCGACTTCTTTCGCGCCGTGAACAAGTTGCTTGTCGGCGAGGATCTCGCTACCTGGAAGATCTATCTGCGTGCTCATCTACTGATGTCTGCAACACCATATCTCGGGAGCGAGTGGCGCGACGCTGAATTTGCATTCGCGCGCGTGCTCACGGGCCAGGCGCAGCAGCCGCCGAATTGGCGCCGGTGCACGGCAGCGGTCGACGGCGGTGTGGGCGAGGCGCTTGGGCAGGTCTATGTTGCACAGGTCTTCCCTCCGGAAAGCAAGGCACGCGCGTTAAAGATGGTGCACGACATCGAAGACGCGATGGGGCGCGACATCAACTCCGTAATCTGGATGCAGCCCGCGACCAAGAAAGAGGCTGAACTGAAACTTGCCGCGGTGATCAACAAGATCGGCTACCCGGACAAGTGGATCGACTACAGCTCACTCACCATTACGCGTGATAGCTTTCCGGTGAATGTTGAAAGATCAACCCAGTTCGAGCTGCGGCGCCAACTCTCATTCATTGGTAAACCGCTGGATCGCACGCAGTGGTTTATGACACCGCCGACTGTCAACGCGTATGAAGATCCGCAAAGTAACACGATCAATTTCCCGGCGGGGATTCTGCAGCCCGTTTACTTCGACGCAAAAGAGGACGATGTGGTGAACTACGGCGCGGAAGGGGCTGTGGTGGGTCACGAATTGACGCATGGTTTCGATGACCAAGGCCGCAAGTTCGACCTGAAGGGGAATTTGCGCGACTGGTGGACGCCGGAAGATGCGAAAGCGTATGACGAGCGGGGCGCCTGCGTCGCTAACGAATACACCGTAGACGTCCCCGGCGTTCCGGGCACGAAGCAGAACGGAAAACTCACGCAAGGCGAAGACACCGCGGACAACGGCGGCATCTACCTCGCGCTGTCTGCCTTGACTGCGGATCTAATGACACAAGGCAAGACGCTCGATAATAAGGATGAGCACGGTCTCACCAATCTGCAGCGGTTCTTTATCGCCTATGGGACCTCATGGTGCGATACTTTCCGGCCGGAACTGATGCAGACCCTGGTGAAGATCGATCCACACTCGATGCCGGTGCTTCGCGTCAACAATGTTCTGGCAAACATGCCGGAGTTCCAGCAGGCCTTCAGTTGCAAAGCCGGCCAGCCGATGGTGCATGAGGCGCGCTGCCGCGTCTGGTGAAGAGCTAAGGATTTCAGCAGATCGCATTTGGAGCGGCACGCAGAAAAAAGGAGCCCCCATCCCTTGCGGGATGGGGGTGAAAAGGAAGGACTACAGTCACGGGAATTGAATACGGTATTGGCCAGCGATTCGTTCCGTGCCGCCTGCGTTCAATTCAAAAATGAACGGTTGCTCGCGCAGCCGCTGCGCACTTACTCGCCGGAGCCTGTTGCGCCTGCAATGAGAAGGCTCAGGTTGTCGAGTTGGATTGATTCCAGAACCTCGACGCCGCCTACACTGTTCGTGAGCACCGCAACGTGGCCGTTCTTTGCGTCAATCAGTTTTGCCGGAACCGTCACGGAAGCTCTGCCCTTTTCCGCAATGGTGACCTGCGCGTTCGATCCGTTAGCAGTCCAAGTTACCTTGTAATCGCCGGCAGGAAGTTGTGTCGATCCAACCCTTATTGCGTCGGTGAAGGTTACGTTCTGTGAATTCTTGGCGGCGAATGCTGGAACGGACAGCGATGCAACTAAGAGTGCGAACCCAAAAAAGCGCTTCATGTGTGTCTCCTCGAATGCCTCAATTTTCAACATTGGCTGCTTGAGGCATTAGCGAGATTACACACGGTTGTCCAGTATTTGAAGCTTAAGAAATCTTAAGGGCTTCGAGCTTGATTAGTCTTGCGCAGTAACTTGTGCAAATGCAACGCCTGGCTGCATTGCAAGCGGAATGATAATTCGCACGCGCAGGCCAGGCGACGCGTTCTCCGCAACGATGGTGCCGTGATGCAGCTGAATGGCGCGCTTCGCAATCGACAATCCCATGCCCGATCCGCCGCCATTGGTATCGCGCGCATCTTCCACGCGAAAGAATGGATCGAATATACGCGTGACTGCATCTTCGGGAACGCCTGGCCCAAAATCGCGCACCGTGATCGTCGCTTCGCGTTCGTTCTCGGCAACGGTCAACTGAATTGCCGATCGCTTGGGTGAATAGCGAATGCCATTGCGCAGCACATTTTCAATCGCCCGTCGTAGTAGTTCGTGGCTGCCCAGGACTTCGCCTGTGAGCTTTCCGCCTACAGCGATGCTGCAATCGCGAAACTGCGCTTCCAGCGCGCAATCGCGTACAACTTCATCGATGATCTCTCCGGCGCGCACGATTCCTGTATCCTGCACCGCCGGGTCGCCTTCAATGAATGTGATCTCCACAATGTCGGCCACGAGGGACGTGATGCGGTCGATGTCGCGTTCGATTCGGTCCAGCGCAGCCTTGTTGTCCTGCGAAGTGCGAGCCAGCTTTACGGCAAATTTCAATCGTGCCAGCGGCGATCTCAATTCGTGCGATATGTCGCCCAACAGCCGCCGCTCACTCACGATCAGCCGTTCGAGGCGCTCAGCCATTTGATTAAAGGACCGCCCCAACTGGCCGATCTCGTCCGTGCGTTTCGTGTGCACACGCGCCGTCAAATCGCCTTGTCCAAATTGTCCGATGATCGCAGCAATGCGGCGAATGGGAGACACCACGCCAACGGACGCAAGCCAGCACAAAACGCCTGCGACGCCGATCACGAGGAAGTAATAGGGTAGAAACGTCCAGATATGAGGAGGGCCTAACTGACCTTCGGCAGTGAACCAGTACTGCGCGTCCTCGGATCTATGCGCAAGGGTCCAACGCCCATGGGCACGGACACGCGCCTTGACTGCTGGAGGTGCGGGAAGCATCCACGCCCGATTCGCGCCCGTGACAAGATCCGCCCCTTTTGCGTCGAGCAGATAATGCGATCCGCCGAAGATGCGGTCGAGGCTTGACAGGTAGTCTTTCAGGCCCGGTTGTCCACGATGCTGAAGTGCATTGCGAGCACTCTCCAGCTGCAGTTCGTCGAACTTGATGAAGGTTGGATCGATCTCGATCCGTTGCATTCGATCGGCGATCAGATGAAAAGCAAGGAACGATAACGAGAGAATACCCACCATCGCCAGGAGCACGCCGACGTAAAGAGAAATGGTGGGAAGCGTTTTAAGACGTTCCGGTAAAGACATACCCAACTCCCCGTATGGTGCGGATCAGGTTCCGTCCGCCTTCCAGTTTCTTTCGGAGATGACTGATGTGCACATCGAGAAAGCGATCATAGGGCGTCGCTTCGCGCTCGAAAAGCAGAGCCGTTATCTCGTCGCGTGAAACCACCTGGCCCGCGGAGCGTATGAGCAGTTCCAGCAGGTCGAATTCCATCGCGGTCAAGTCGACGGGCGCACCTGCGCTCCATACTTCACGTGTTGACGCATTTACAGAGATGTTGCCGAAGGTGACGGTGGCCTCACTCTGCAAGCTGGGGCCCTGGGTGCGGCGCAGCACCGCGCGAATGCGCGCCAGGAGTTCATCCGGATCAAATGGCTTGGGCAGATAATCGTCCGCACCGCTATTCAGGCCGAGGATACGGTCCTGCTGTTGGACGCGGGCCGTCAACATAATGACAGGCAAATTCTTCTTTCGCCTGATCTGTTCGAGTACAGAAAATCCGTCCAGCCCCGGCAGCATCACGTCCAGGATCATCAGGTCATATCCGCCGCGCAGCGCACTGGCCAGTCCCTCGCGCCCGTTGTAGGCGGTGTCAAGCTTGTGGCCCGACTCGGCAAAGAACTCGCGCATCATTCCGCACAGCTCCGCATCGTCGTCCACCAGCAATAACGACAGGTGTTTCTGCCGCTCTTCGATCTCGATCTCGACTGCTGACACGTCTGCTCCCACGGCTTTTAAGTCTCGCACAAACGAGGGGCCATGCGCGTCGCTTAACAATTCTTAACGCATGGCCGGATTGCCCGGTGAGATTCTGATTTTTTGCCTTCCGGAGGAAGAGCTTTTGGTGCACTATCCGAGCGCGAATCGGCGGATGCATCAAAACGTTGCATCGATGCATCTCGCTTGTTGAGGAGAAGTGATGAGCCCTGTCAGCCGCCGCCAGTTTGCCGCCATGCTTACCGCACCGGAATTCGCTCCGATGGTGCCGCATTTACGGACGCAAAATCCACGGAGCCCGAGGTGCTTCAACTCTCGCGCAACGGATGGATGCCCAACAACGAGCGCCTCCCAGTTGTGATCTATCATGGCGCCTTTGAGGCCGCGAGGGCCGATCCAGCCTTGATTTTCGAGCAGGCTTTTGAGCGCAATGGCTGGCCACCTCAATGGCGCAATGGCGTCTACGATTTTCACCATTACCACTCCACGGCGCACGAAGTTCTGGGCTTTGCGCGAGGGCAGGCGCGCCTGATGTTGGGCGGAGAAGGCGGGTATGAAATCACAGTGCACGCCGGAGATGTTGCTGTGCTGCCGACTGGGACGGGTCATTGCAACCTTGGGAGCAGCGAGGATTTTCTTGTGGTGGGCGCTTATCCTCCCGATCAGCATTGGGACATTTGCCGAAGTGCGGCATCGATTTCCGATCTGGAACGGATGCGACAGCTCCCGTTTCCAGCTTCTGACCCCGTGGGCGGAATTTCGGGAGCTCTCCCGAGACTGTGGCGTCCGAACGGCTGAGCGCGCCGCGATCGAGAGAGGTCTTATATCGGTGCTGAGTGACACACGCGGAGGCAGGTTCGGCCATTTTCCAGATGAGTGAAATTCTCGGTATTTCATCCGTGACGACGACATAAGTGGTGTGCGATAATCGCTCGCCTATGCGGAAGGAGCACCAAGGCGGGATCGGGTGGCTGCGACGAACGGACGGGGAGCACCAGTTCTTCCCGCGCGACGACGACAAAGAGACGGAGGTCATTGTTCCAACCAGTGCGGGCTTTGACCGATTCCAGGGTGACCCGGATTTCATCTTGTCGCTCGCTCGAGGGCTTCGCATCATTGAGGCCTTTGAAGGCAGCCCGGGAGGCCGCAGTGTCGCCGATGTCGCGCGTCATACGGGCCTTTCCCGTGCCGCAGTCCGGCGATCGTTCATGACGCTGCAGGTGCTTGGCTATGCCGAATCGCATGGTCCGACTTATCGCCTCACCACACGGGTGCTGCGGCTTGGATTTTCCTACCTATCCTCGGCTTCGTTGCCGTCGCTTGCCCAGCCCGTGCTGGAGCGGATCACAGAATCGCTCCACGAGTCGAGTTCGTTGTGCGTTTTGGAAGGCGACGAGATTGTCTATATCGCCCGATCGGCGGCGAAGCGAGTTATGTCGGTGGGCTTATCTGTTGGGAGCCGCCTACCCGCGTTCTGCACGTCCATGGGGCGGATCCTGCTCGCCGCGATGCCGGATGAGCAGTTGACGCTCTGTCTCAAAAGGACGAATGCGAAAGCATTGACTCCCAAAACAATCACGGATAAACGAGCGCTCCGTGAAATCGTTATGAATGTCCGCGCCGAAGGTTTTGCCATGACTGACGAGGAACTTGAACTTGGCCTACGCTCAATTGCCGTGCCGGTACAAGCACGCAACGGCCGTGTGGTTGCATCGATGAACATCGGTGTACATGCGGCACGTGTGTCAGCCGCCGAAATGATCCACCGCTTTCTTCCGGTTTTGCATGAGAACGCGCGGGCCCTGGGCCAACTGCTCGCCTGAGTGGAGCTCGAAACCAAATCCGAGACCTCCGCTTCTCTGTTGTTCCGGGCTCGGCAGGTGGCGCCCTCCATATGTGCGAATACCGCCCGCCTTGCTTGAAGTCCGCCTGTATGCTCTGATGAATCAGGTCCGGCGGTCCGTAAAACTTCATGGCACAGTGGCTATCTCTGTCCGAAGCAATCTTTTCCATCGTGCACGACGGCGATTGTGTCGCTCTCGAGGGATTTACGCATCTCATTCCGTTCGCCGCGGGGCACGAAGTCATTCGCCAGGGCCGCCGCAATCTCTCACTGATTCGCATGACGCCCGACCTGATCTATGACCAGATGATTGGCGCGGGATGCGCATCGAAGCTGACGTTTTCGTGGGGAGGCAATCCCGGCATCGGCTCGCTTCACAGGTTTCGAGACGCGGTGGAACATGGCTGGCCCGCACCCTTGCAGCTCGAGGAGCGCAGCCACAGCGACCTGGCCAACGCCTACGTGGCGGGAGCGGCGAATCTTCCGTTCACCGTATTGCGCGGCTATGCAGGCTCCGATTTGCCCCGCGTCAGCAGCCACATCCGCACCATCACGTGTCCATTCACGGGAGAGGAATTGGCCGCGACACCCGCTGTCCGTCCCGATGTTTCGATCATTCATGCACAGAAGGCTGACCGGAAGGGCAATGTTCTTTTGTGGGGTATCCTCGGCGTGCAGAAAGAAGCCGTCCTCGCTGCGAAGCGTTCAATCGTGACCGTAGAAGAATGCGTCGAATCGCTAGATGCTCCTCCGAATGCATGTGTGCTTCCGAATTGGGTTGTCGACGCGGTTTGTTTGGTTCCGAAGGGCGCGATGCCGTCGTATGCGCATGGGTACTATGAGCGCGATAATGCCTTTTATCGGCGCTGGGACGCGATTTCCCGTGATCGGGGAGTTTTTCAGGCGTGGTTGAAAGAGCACGTGCTCGGTACCAATGATTTTTCCGAGTTCCTGCGCGTTCTTGGCGAGTCGAGCAAGCTGGCGGCGTCGGCATGAGCGATTTGCGCTACACAAGCGATGAAATGATGACTGTTTCCGCGGCACGGATGCTGCGCAACAAACAGATTTGTTTCGTTGGCATCGGCCTGCCTTCGACGGCGGCGAACCTGGCCAGACTGACCCATGCCCCAGAAGTTGTGCTGATCTACGAATCGGGACCGATCGGCGCGAAGCCGCCGGTCCTGCCGCTGTCCATTGGTGACGGGAACCTGGCCGAAACCGCGGACACGGTTGTGTCGACGCCGGAGATTTTTCGGTACTGGCTCCAAGGCGGACGGGTCGACGTGGGCTTCCTGGGTGCGGCGCAACTGGATCGCTTCGCCAACATTAATACGACGGTTGTCGGGGATTACCTCAAGCCGAAGGTCCGCTTGCCGGGCGCTGGCGGAGCGCCTGAGATCTGCGCCCTCGCCAAAGAAGTGCTGATTGTCATGAAGCAAACCGAACGCACCTTCGTCGAGAAAGTCGACTTCATTACTTCTGCTGGTTTCCTGTCCGGTGGCGATGCGCGCCAACGCGCAGGCATTCCCGGACGCGGCCCCACGGCTGTGATCACGGATCTCTGCATTCTGAGGCCGGAACCGGGATCAAATGAGCTGACCGTTCACAGCGTTCATCCCGGCATCTCGCACGAGATGATTCGAAAAGAAACGGGTTGGGCAATCCGCTTTTCCGATCGCTGCGAAGAAACGGCCGAACCCACGCTCCAGGAACTCGAGGTGCTGCGCGATCTGCAAATGCGCTCAGCGGTCGCCCACGGCGGCGCAGAGAGTGCGGCATGACTGCGGTCTTCCTGTGCGACGCTGTTCGCACGCCAATCGGGCGTTATGGAAAAGGATTGTCCGGCGTCCGTGCCGATGACCTGGCTGCAGTTCCAATCCGTGCTCTCATGGAGCGCAATTTCGGCGCCGACTGGGCGCAGCTCGATGACGTAGTGCTAGGTTGTGCGAATCAGGCGGGAGAAGACAACCGCAATGTAGCGCGCATGGCCCTGCTATTGGCTGGATTGCCGGAGACGGTCCCAGGTGTCACGGTCAATCGCTTGTGCGGCTCGGGGCTCGATGCCGTCGGTACTGCCGCGCGTGCAATTGCCGCCGGCGCAATTGACTTCGCCATCGCGGGCGGCGTAGAGTCCATGTCCCGCGCGCCCTTCGTGATGGCCAAGGCTGAAGCGGCTTTTCAACGGGCCGCCGCAATCCACGACACGACGATCGGCTGGCGATTCATCAACCCCATCATGAAGACGCGCTATGGTGTGGACAGCATGCCCGAGACGGGAGACAACATTGCCAGAGATTTTTCAGTGGGACGGGAAGCACAGGATGCCTTTGCCTATCGCAGCCAGATGCGCGCCGCTAAGGCTGCTGCGGAGGGATTCTTCGCCGAAGAAATTGTTCCGGTCGAAGTGAAGACGGGCAAGGGGACTGTCCTGGTTTCTGAAGACGAGCACCCACGGCCCGACGTAACGATGGAGTCACTGGCAAAGTTGGAGCCCCTTTATCCCGGAGGAACGGTGACCGCCGGCAATGCCTCGGGCATCAACGACGGCGCGGCCGCAATGATTCTTGCATCAGAAAACGCTGCAAAACGCCATCGTCTGAAGCCACGAGCGCGCATCCTGGGCATGGCAACTGCTGGCGTTGCGCCGCGCATTATGGGGTTAGGCCCGGTACCGGCAACGCAAAAGCTGCTCGAAAAACTGAAACTCAAGATCAGCGACTTCGATTGGATCCAGCTCAATGAAGCCTTTGCCAGCCAGGCACTTGCGTGTCTTCGCCAACTCGGCCTTGCCGACGATGCGGAGCACGTGAACAGCACGGGCGGCGCCATTGCTCTCGGTCACCCGCTCGGAATGAGCGGGACGCGACTCGCTCTGACGGCGGCACACCAATTGGAAAAATTCGGTGGATCGCGCGCACTGGCAACGATGTGCATCGGCGTGGGCCAAGGTATTACTTTGGCGATGGAACGCATTTAGGAGTTCAGAGAAATGGCTCAGCCTTCAGTTGTGCAATTGCCGCTGCCAGGGACACAACCGGACTTTCACCATCCGCCCTATGTGTCTTCCATCGCGCGGTCTCCGCGTGAGCCGCTGGTGATGCTGCCGTACACAATCTCTGAACGAACCGGCCCCGTGTTCGGTCCCGGGTTCATTCGTCCGCAAGACAACGACCTGACCGCGCAACATCGAGAAGAACCGATCGGCGAGCGCATCCTGGTTCACGGTCGTGTCCTTGATGAAGACGGCAGGCCCGTGCGCGGCGCGCTGGTTGAAGTGTGGCAAGCCAACGCGGCCGGCCGCTATCGTCACCGAGTGGACCAGCATCATGCACCGCTCGATCCCAATTTCACCGGCTTCGGCCGAATGATGACCGACGACGAGGGCTGCTACCGTTTCAAGACCATCAAGCCCGGAGCGTATCCATGGGGCAACCATGCCAATGCCTGGCGCCCGGCTCATATTCATTTCTCACTCTTCGGCGCGGGCATACTCTCGCGGCTGGTCACGCAGATGTACTTTCCAGGCGATCCGCTGCAACCCTTCGATCCGATTTTTAACAGCATTGCCGACGAGAAGGCGCGCAGTCGTTTGGTCTCACACTTCGACCTCGCGGCAACTGAGCCGAATTATGCGCTGGCTTTCAATTTTGACATTGTGCTTCGCGGATCGGACGACACCCCGTTTGAGGCGGTGAAGCAATGAAGCTGGTAGCGACCGGCTCGCAAACGGTGGGCCCATTTTTCAGCATCGGGTTCGGCCATCTTTGTTCGGTGACGGCTGCGGTCGAGGCCAGGCCCGTTACAGTGCACGGCAAAGTAATAGACGGAGATGGGGAGCCAGTGCCTGACGCCGTTCTCGAGCTATGGCAGGCGGACCCACTCGGCAACTACCCGACGGGGAGCGCAAACGCATCCGGCCACGCTGCAGGATTCGCGCGCATTGCGACCGACGACAAAGGCTCTTTCAGTTTCACCACTTGTCGGCCGGGTGCTGTGGCATTCGACGGCATCCGAAAGCAGGCTCCACATCTTGTAGTGCTGGTGTTTGCTCGCGGTCTGCTGCGCCATTTGATCACGCGCATGTATTTTGCAGATGAGCCTGGCAATGCAACCGATCCGCTGCTCCAGTCGTTGCCCGACGATCGCCGATCTACTCTAATCGCGCAAGGCACATCGGATTCAGCAGATACTCTGCACTGGGACGTTGTTTTGCAAGGAGAGAATGAGACTGTCTTCTTCGCATGGTAGAAGGAGCTCCTCGATAGCATGCACGCGCATACGCCAAGCTCGCAGTTTTCCACGCCGGCAATGGAAGAAATCTTTTCCGTTTCGCGCCAATTGGAGTACATGACGCGGTTCGAGTGGGCGCTGCTGTTCTCGCTCGAGGCCAATGGCATTGCCAGCTCCGGCGCAGCAAGCGCCCTGGAGCCGCTGCTCGACGCAAAATTTGTCGATCCGCTTTCGCTCGCTGAAGAGGAACGACTGGCGGGCAACCTGGCAATTCCGTTTGTTCGCGCGCTTACCGGTGCCGTCCGCCTTCGCAATGAAGAGGCGGCGCGTTACGTCCACCTGGGAGCGACCAGCCAGGACGTTCTCGACACGGCGCTGGTGCTGCAGATGCGGGATGCGCTGGCTCTGATCCGATCGGAATTGGACAAGATCGATGGATCGCTGGCGAAGCTTGCTCGCGAGCACGCTGGGACAATTCTTTCTGGGCGAACCTGGCTGCAGGATGGACCGCCGGTCACGTTGGGGTTGAAAATTGCGGGATTGCTAGCTGCTCTTCGCCGCCACCAGGAGCGACTGGAAGCGGCAGGCACTCGTGCGGTCGCTCTGCAGTTTGGTGGGGCGGTCGGTACTCTTGCGGCGCTTGGCGACAAGGGGACGGCCGTGTCTGCTGTTTTGGCGCAGAAGCTCGAATTGGCAGAACCTCTTCTTCCCTGGCATACACAACGCGACAACCTCGTTGAACTCGCCACATGTCTTGGCCTGCTTGTGGGTACGCTGGGCAAGATGGCAAGAGATGTTTCATTGCTGATGCAGGCCGAAGTCGGCGAGGTTTTTGAACCAGCCGTGGAAGGGCGCGGTGGTTCGTCCACTATGCCCCACAAGCGGAACCCAGTTGCGTCGGCGGCGATTCTTGCCATTGCTACGCGCGTTCCGGCGCTGGTTTCGACGCTGCTGCACGCGATGATCCAGGAGCACGAACGCGGGCTCGGCGGCTGGCAAGCAGAGTGGGAGACATTCCCGGAGATTTTTTGCCTTGCCGCAGCGGCGATTTCCCGTGCGAACGAGATAGCCGACAGTCTCGAAGTGGATCGAGACCGCATGAAGGCAAATATCGAGGCCACCAACGGCTTGGTCTTGACCGAAGCAGTGAGCGTAGCTCTTGCAGAATTCGTGGGCCGCGCGCAAGCTCACGAGTTGATGGAGCACGCCGCAAAGAAAGCCATCCAGTCGAAGAAGCGCTTGCGCGAAGTTTTATTGGAAATGCCGGAGATTCGGAAGCACCTTACGGATTCCGAGGTGGATCGTTTGCTCGATGCACAGAATTACCTCGGCAGTACGCAGGAATTCATCGAGCGGGTTATTGGAGGCGCCGATCGTTTCCACTAGACCCGAGAATTTGTTGGCGCATCTTTTCTGACATCACCGGAGCAGCCATCATGGATGAGAAGGACCGTTTCAACTCGGGGATGAAGATTCGACGCCTTGTTCTGGGGGATGAACACGTGGACAAGGCCGTGGCTTCAACCACCGTTTTTAATGCCGACTTTCAGGACCTGATCACGCGCTACGCATGGGGAGAGATTTGGTCGAGACCCGGACTGCCAAGGCCCACGCGGAGCCTGATCACCATCGCTTTGTTGGTTGCGCTGCAACACGCCGATGAATTGAGAATGCACCTGCGTGCCGCCCTCAATAACGGCGCGACCCAGGACGAAATCAAAGAGACTCTGTTGCATTGCGCCATCTATTGCGGTGTTCCGGCGGCGAACCACGCCTTTCGCCTCGCGCAGGAAGTGTTTGCAGAGAAGGATGCTGCTGGATAAGCATTCGACTTCGCCTGATGTCCCAATTCGAAGGCGGCCCTTTTGGGGCGACTTAGGAGAAGCAGAAAAGTTAGCCAGCATATTCATCTGGCGGGTACGACATAAGTATCGTCGTCGATCCAATAATTAGTATTAACCTAACTGCAACTATCCCATCATTCATATTGATATTGACCCAGGTACACCTGAAGAATGAGTGCCAGCTCAACCAAAAAGTCGTGGACAGTCGTGCACTGTTCCAACGAGAATGCTGGACTAGGGGAATCCCCACCCTCGAGGTCATCTTGAATTGTTCCTGGTGGATCTGGGCGCGACGGCGCTCATCAGCCGGTTTCATCGGCGTCTTGATTGCGACTAATACCTGGCCGGTACCCGCACAAAATCAACAGCCTACGCAGCCGCCTCTCTACGGTGGAAATGCAGCCAGCGAGCCATCGCAGCAGCAGGGCGGTTCAGCTACGGGTGGCGTCTTTGCTCCGGTTCTCGATTCTGAAAAGCGCCCCATCACCGCGGGCGGATTCGTCAAAACGGGCCCGGTTGTCTTTCAGGACATTTCAGAGAAAGCCGGACTAACCGTGTGGACCCACAAAATGGGCACACCGCAGAAGCCCTACATCCTGGAGACAATTGGCTCAGGCGTCGCGCTGCTGGATTACGACCATGACGGCTGGCTCGATATTTACATCGTGAACGGCTCGACGCGGGACGCTCTCGATGGCAAGGAAGAACCACCCCATGCAGCACTCTTTCATAACAACCACGACGGAACATTTACCGAGGTAGCTGCGAAGGCCGGTGTGACCAATGACCGCTGGGGCTTTGGCGTGGCTGTGGGTGACTATGACAACAACGGCTGGCCTGATCTCTATGTGGCCAATTATGGAAAGAACCGTCTTTATCATAACAATCATGACGGCACATTCACGGATGTGGCCGAGAAGGCTGGCGTAACTCTCGGTAACTGGTCCACGGGGCCGAGCTTTGGCGATTACGACGGCGATGGCCGCCTCGATCTGTTCGTTCCGGGTTATGTTCACTGGGATATGAGCAACCTTCCGTATGCCGGATCGAAAGCTGTCGCCTATGCCAACTGTTCCTTCCGTGGAGCGCAAACGCTGTGCGGACCACGTGGCCTGCAAGGCGAGCCCGATCATCTTTTCCATAACAACGGCGACGGCACATTTACCGACGTGAGCGAGAAGGCGGGAGTGAGCGACAAGCGACGCTACTATGGTTTTTCCTCGACATTTGTCGACATTGACAACGACGGAAAGGTCGACTTACTGGTCGCCGATGACTCGTCGCCAAACTATCTCTACTTGAACAAGGGCGACGGTACTTTTCAGGACGCCAGCTTCTACTCTGGATTCGCACTCAACCAGGATGCGCGTGAAACAGCCTCCATGGGACTTGCTGTGGGCGATTATGCCAACAATGGGCGACTGGATCTTTACACCACGACCTTTTCGGATGATTACAAAACGCTCTATCGAAACGACGGCGACGGCAACTTCGTCGACATCACGCCGCAGATGGGCATCGCCGAGGCCACCTACCCATTCTTGAGTTGGGGTACCCAGTTTTTCGACTACGACAACGACGGCTGGAAAGACCTGATGTTTGTCTCCGGCCACGTGTACCCGCAAGTAGACCAGCATAACTGGGGGACCTCGTTCGCGGAGCGTCCGGTGCTCTTCCATAATCTCGATCACGGCAAGAAATTCGAAGTCATTCCGCCAGTCGAGGGGACCGGGCTGGCCGATGTGCTTCCCGCGCGCGGCGCGGCTTTTGGCGACTTGTTCAATGACGGAAAAATCGATGTTGTAATCAATTGCCTGGACCATACTCCCGTCCTGTTGCGCAATGTGAACGACGATCACAACCATTGGGTGGGACTCATGCTGATCGGCGGACCGAAAAGCCCTCGCGATGCGATTGGCTCTACGGTGTATTTGACTTCTGGAGGGCTGCCGCAGCGGGGCGACGTAATGAGCGGAGGAAGTTTCGAGTCGTCGAACGATTTTCGCCTGCACTTCGGCCTCGGGCAAGCAACATCGGTGGAGAAGGTGGAGATTCGCTGGTCCGATGGAGCCAAAGAGACATACACATTGCCGGGGGTTGATCGCTACTACGCGATCGAAGAGGGTAAGGGGCTGGTGCCGAGCGTTTATGACGCCATTGCTGCGGAGCGCTCTGCAAACAAGAAGAGCAAATTGATTGCGGGCAAGGGAATGCAAGAATCGCCGGCAGCGAAATGAGAACGTGCCGGCGGGAGTTTTTATGAGAAAGATCGCATTTCACATGTTTTCGGTTATCGCTTATGCGGGATGTTTGACTGTGCCCGTGCTGGCGCAGCAGCAGCAAAACGGCGCCGATCTCACTCCGCCACCTGCTTATACACCGTTACCCAAGGGAGCCGCACCTGCCGAAGATACCCCAGCGCAGCGCGATGCCCTCGCTAAGTTAAAGGCTCGCGCAGAAGAGCGCACGGAAGCCGACCGGAAAGCGTATAACTCCACTGTAACCCCCGCATATAACTTCCACTATGGCCCAAAGAATCCTTTCACCCCAGGCAATATCACTGTCCAGGGACAAGGGTTCCTTCAACCGGGCGCGTATCCATCGGCCGAGTACTGCGGCACGTGCCATCAGGAAGCCTACAGCCAATGGCGGCAGGCGTTGCACTCCAATGCGTTTCGCACGCCGTTCTATCGCACCAGCGTCAACATCCTGATTCGCGATCAGACGCGCGGTATTGCCTTCGCGCGCCACTGCGACAGCTGTCATAATCCAATTGGCGTTTTGGGTGCTGCTCTTACTGAAGATTCGAAGGTTGATCGTGCCAAGTTCGATTCGGATGGGCTGACTTGCATGACATGCCACTCCGTCGTTAGCCTCGACTCAACCAACGGCAATGCGAGTGTGCAAATGGGGGTGCCCTCCGTCATCGTCGATGAAAACGGGAACCGCATCCCCGGACAGGTTTCCTTCGCTGAAATTCTTCGCCACCCTGAGAGGCACTCCAAGGCCGTCATGCACGACTTTCTGCATACGCCGGAGTTCTGCGCCGCATGTCACAAAGCCAACTTGCCGTCCCCGCTCAACGACTATAAGTTTATCCGTGCATTTACGGCTTACGACGAGTGGCAGCAGTCTAAGTTTTCGCAGCGTAATCCACTTACTTTCTATACGGCCGACTTTAAGCCCTGCCAGGGTTGCCACATGAAGCGCAATCCGATCACACTGCCCGAATACGGCGCAAAGAATGGCACCTTCGCCTCGCATCGCTGGTTGGCCGGAAACACCGCGGTGCCGTTTTACTACGGTTTCGACGAGCAGTTAAAGAAGACCATCGAGTTTCTGCGCGCAGGAGACTATCTCAACGTCGATATCTTCGGTCTCCAGAAGGCTGGCGAGGATAAGTTGATCGCCCCGCTCGGCAGAGCTTCCTACACTTTGGCTCCGAACGATGTGGTTTCGGCCTACGTGGTTATCCAGAACAAGAACATCGGTCACTCGCTCATCCCCGAGGTCCGAGACCTCTACGAAGCATGGGTCGAATTCACGGTGAAAGATACGAACGGGAAGGAAATCTACCATAGTGGATTCCTCAAGCCCGATGGCATGATCGATCCACGTGCCCATAGCTTTACGAACCGCCCCGTAACCGATCAGGGAGAGTTTGTCGATAACCACAAGGTTTGGACGATCCACTCCGTGGCCTACGACAACAGTGTGCAGGCTGGCAGGTCAGTCTTAGTGCGCTATCAATTCCAACTGCCTGCCGACATAACTGGTGCAGTTTCCGTAACCGCAAAGGTGAATTACCGCCATCTCCGTCAAAGTTATCTCAATAACATCTTTGGTCCCGATCATCCAGCCTATCCAGTGGTGGAAATCGCCTCACGGACGCGGGTTTTGAACATCGGTGAAAATAAGCCAGAATCTCCCGATCCGACCGACAACGCTGAATGGATGCGTTGGAATAATCTGGGCATTGCGCTACTCGATCAATTTCAGTATGCGGAGTCCGTCGCTGCGTTCACAGAAGTGATCAAACTGCGGCATGACTATGTCGACGGGTATACCAACGTTGGTCTTACTGAGATTGTGTGGGAAAAGTACGAATCGGCGCGCACTGCGATTCGGAAGGCTCTTACCCTCGATCCGAACAGCGCCCGCGCGCTGTATTACGACGGCCTGCTCCAGCGCCGCGCCGGCAACACGCAGCAGGAGATCGCAGATTTTCGCAAGGTCGTCGAGATGTTCCCCCAATCCCGCGATGCACGCCGCGAGCTCGGTATCACGTACTACCAGCAGAAGGACGAGCATGCCGCGCTTGAGCAATTCGAAGCGCTGCAAAAAATCGACCCGGACGATTTAGCCGCGCATTACAACTTATCGATTCTCTACCGTCGCATGGGTCAGCCGGAGAAGGCCGCCGAGCAGCAGGCGATGTTTGTCGACAAAAAAGTCGATCCCGGCGCGCCGACGTACTCGCTCAGCTTCTTACGCGTACATCCAGAAATCTCCACCGAAAGCATCCCGTGGCACGTTCACTCCGATCTGGCAACCGACGCTGGAGCCCTCCAGAATGGCAAATAATTTACTGCGCTCGTTGCAGTCGATGCGGGTTCTCGCCGGAGTTGCTTTGTGGTTTTGTGTCCTTGGCTTGCCGAGTGCAGCTCATGCGGCAAATAACTGTCCGTGGCTGACGGAAGCTACAGCATCGGGTCTTATCGGAGCCGATTCGGTTGGCTCCTTCACGGCGGCGACCGGCACTCAGCCCGCCGTTTGTGTGTTTACGCAAAAGGGCGATGGCATGGTCCGAACGCTGACCGTTACGGTCGAGTTATCCACGGAGCCCCATGCTCGCATGGTCTCGGTCGCCCAGGCTTGCGGAGGAGGAGCCGCACCCCTCAACGCCATCGGGAACGAGGCAGTCTATTGCGCCGCAGATCTTCGCCGCGGAGAGCTTGGCGAGCGCGCTGTTGGCCGCGTGCGCAATCAGGTCTTTACCATTGACCTCAACAGCACGCTGAAAGACGATCCCATCCTCACACGCGATGCCCTGAAAGCGCGCATCTACACCGCCGCTGAACAGGTAACCGGCAATTTATTTTGATTCCTGTCGCAGCCCAGTAAAGCCGCGTCGCGGGCGAACAAGGAACTGATTCCGAGCCTACTCCGGAGGCCCGACTGCCACCACAAAGTAGGACACCGGCTCCGTCTTGCTTGCGTTCGCCACCGAATGCTCGTCGCCGGCGATGCACAGACCCATATCGCCGGCTTTGATCGTGCGCGTGACGCCTGTGGTCATGAGCGAGATTGCACCCTCCCGTACCAGCCACATCTCCGTGTGCTTGTGATGTTCGATGGGTTCCGGAGGCGCGCCCGGTGCAAGCGTTGTGACATGCGCTTCCAGCCGAATATTGTCGGGCAACATGCCCAAAAGCAGGCGGCTCTGTGTGCGCCCGGTGCCAGAAGGGCCGTGCGGTGCGCCCTCAAGAAACTGGCCGGATTCGAGCTTCGTCAGGTTCGTGGGAGAAGGTGCATTTTGCGCTTCAGCGGGACCAAACGCTGAAGCGGTGGCGAACAGGGGTAGCAGAGCGGAGAATTCACGGCGATTCATCGGCGTCCTTTTCGATCGCTCGAAATAGTATCCAACCTTCGTTCGACGTGCAAACGCACCCTCCGGCATCGTTCCGGCTGAGTGCCGCTGAGATGCGAAACTTACATACATTGCCTGGCTTCATTAGATTTTGAATGGTGGCCAGGGACGGGATTGAGCCGCCGACCGCGGGACTTTCCATGGCCGCGATCAAAAATCCTGCACTGCGCGCAAAGACACTCGCGCGGCCGATGAACTCAGATTTGGTAATAGTGGTGGCGAGAGACGGGATTGAACCGCCGACCGCGGGACTTTCCATGGCCGCGGTCAAAAATTCTGCGCTGCGCGCAACGACACTTGCGCGGCCGATGAACTCAGATTTGGTAATAGTGGTGGCGAGAGACGGGATTGAACCGCCGACCGCAGGGCTTTTCATGGCCGCTGTCAAAAATCCTGCGCTGCGCGCAAAGACATTCGCGCGGCGGATGAGCTCAGGTTGGGCAGTGGTGGCCAGAGACGGGATTGAACCGCCGACGCCGGCCTTTTCAGGGCCGCGCTCTACCACTGAGCTATCTGGCCTCAGTGCAAACTCGTTGCACTTTCCTGGGTGGAAATCCGGCGACCGCCGAGTAGGAGGGCCAAGTCCACGAACAGTGCGTTGCAACAACTTTGCCAGTATATCAACTCCTCTCGGACCCGCCAAACGCGCGGCGCGCGGCTTCTTCAACACTTAGAGAGACGGCGAGGATGGAATAGCGAACTGGCAATCAACCACAGTTGATCCAACCAGAAAGAACCCTGATTGGCGCGCAGCGACAGCTGGCCCCATCGCAGGGGTTGCACTACTATGGAAAGACTTATGAAACAACTGTCCCGTCTGCTTGTTTCTCTTGCCTCGTTTTCCGTGTTCGTCACAGTTGCCGATGCGCAATCGCCCACGGAAACCCGTGCGGCCCAAGCGTACGATGCCGCCGTCAAAGCCGGTCCACTGGCTCTCCACGCCTTTCTTGACCAATTTCCCAAGGGTGCCGATCTTCACGTTCATCTTAGTGGCGCGGTTTACGCCGAGACCTTCATCAAGGACGCTGCCGAAGACGGGCTCTGCATCGATCCCAAAGCGCTGAGCTTCGAAAAGCCGCCGTGCGCGGATCCTCTTGTGCCGGCTGACGAGCTTTCAGGCGTTCTGACGTCGGCGCAACAGGACCTTTACGACCGGCTGGTGGATTCTTTCTCGATGCGCAGCTATGTTCCCACGCCCGGATTCAGCGGGCACGATCAGTTCTTCTCGACCTTCGACAGGTTTCATGGCCTGAGCAGCAACAGGCATATCGGCGAATGGGTGGATGAGATCGCACGCCGCGCCGCGGCGCAGAATCAGCAGTATATCGAGCTGATGGAAACGCCGCCGTTTAGCCATGCTGCGAAGATCGCTCAGGAAAATCCGAACTTCACGGACTTCGCCATGTACCGGAACCTGCTGCTTTCCCACGGCCTCAAGGATGAAGTCGCCGCGGATCGGGCGAATGTGCGCGACGCCGAGGTTGCTCGCAAACAAATGGAGCAATGCGGACCGACGCAGGCGAGGCCGGGATGCGACGTAACGATTCGCTACATCTACCAGGTGCTCCGCGGACACTCGGTGCAGCAAGTCTTTGCGCAAACTCTTCTCGGCTTTGAGACGGTGCAAGCTGCCATGGATGCCCACGACAATACTTGGGTCGGCATCAACTTTGTGCAGCCTGAAGACGGATTCGTCTCCATGCGCGATTACACGCTGCAGATGAAGATGTTGAACTATCTGCATTCTGTCTACCCAAAGGTCCACATTTCGCTGCACGCGGGTGAACTTGCGCCTGGCCTTGTTCCACCCGAGGGACTGCGTTTTCACATTCGGCAGGCCGTCGACGACGGTAAAGCGGAGCGCATCGGTCATGGCGTCGACGTGATGTACGAGGACAACGCCCAGGCATTGCTCAAAGAGATGGCGCAGAAACACGTGATGGTCGAGATCAACCTCAGTTCGAACGAGGGCATACTTGGCGTTAAAGGCGCTGAGCATCCATTCCCGGTCTACCGCGCAGCCCATGTGCCTGTTGCGCTCTCAACAGACGATGAGGGCGTGAGCCGCATCGAACTGACGCATGAATACGTTCGCGCGGCGCTCGACTATCATCTCAGCTACCTGGACCTGAAGCAGCTGGCGCGCACCGGCATGGAACATAACTTCCTGCCTGGTCCGAGCCTGTGGGCTGCGCCGGAGGCATTCACCTCGATCCTTGGTGCATGCCGTGGCCAGTTGCCGGGTTCCGATCCGCCCACTGCATCGTGCAAGACTTTCCTTGATGGAAGCCAGAAAGCGGCCGCGCAATGGGAGCAGGAGCGGCGTTTCCGCATTTTCGAAGCGCAGTTCCATGGGTCTGCGCAAGGGCCGTAGAACTAGACGCAACGGCGATTCGACCGATCCCTATTGCACCGTGGCGCGCTTGCGATAGGCGTCCAAAGCAATCCTTCCGATGTCAAAGGCGAGCTGGAGAACGATGATTGCGCAGATGAACAGCACACTTGTGTGAATGTTCTTGTTGATTGTGTAGAGCGTGCTCCCATATTGGAGTTGATCCGCGGCCGGATGCTTCAGGGTGACGTAGAGATGGCCGGGGACGGAGAGTAGAAGCTCCAGCGGACCGAGGCGGATGGCTTGCATCGTCATGCGTTGCGCGCGTGCCGATTGCTGCCATGTTCCGCGAACCAGGTCGACGCACCGCCAAACCAACTGTGCAACACTGAGCGCCACTGCCCACCAGAAGAACGTCATCCACACGTTCGCAAACTGGAATGGCGATGCATTCCAATAAAAAGCGCCGGGACCCATGATGAGGAAGAGATGGCGTGGAATGAGGAGCAGCCATCCGAGGAAGAAAAGGCCGAATACGATGTCAGCCACGGCTTGCGCGAATGAGCGCGGCTTGCGGCCGGTGGTTGGCATCTTCTCCAGGGGAGGCAGAGTGCTTGGACTCCACGCGCCGAATAAGGCGTCGATGGGCGGGCACTTTCCCGGATGGTGTGTGGCAAAGAACTCGACGGCCGCGAAAACCGCCGTCACCCAGACGGCTGTGGTGAGCAGAATACCGGGAATACGCAGTGCCGACGCAATCAGAGCTGTGCCGCTGGGTGCGGTGAGGGGAATGACAACTGCAACGACTGCCGAGTAGACGATCAAGGCCAATACGATCACCCTGCGCAGGACATACAAATAGATGGGAAATATCGCGGGACCGATGAGGTACTGCTGCGGCTGGTAGCGCGCGGCCACCATCATGGGGGCGCCCATTTGCTTGAGCCAGTCCCCAGCCTCTGTTGCCGTGAGCGGACGGGCGAGCTCAGCTTCTTTGTCCTCGAGCTGCGACTCCATGTTGGCGCGGAGTTCGGCGATGATGTCGTCCTGCCGGCGCGACGGCAAGAACTTTTTGACGGCTTGGAGATAACGATCGAGAAGTTCCATGGCGTTTTCCTTACTGACCGCGATTGATGATTGCGTCGATTGAGGCGTTGATGGAATTCCACTCCTCAAGCAGTTGGCTGAGCATCCGCTCGCCATCGCTCGAGAGGCGATAGAACCGCTTGTTGCGCTTTTCTTCTTCGCGCCATTCGCTTACCAGCAATCCCTGCGATTCGAGGCGGCGCAGGAGCGGGTAAAGCGTGCTTTCGTCGATGGCCAGGCCGCACTCGGCAAGGTCCTTGCGCAGGGTGTACCCGTAATGCTCTTGTCGGAGCTGCACAAGCACGGCCAGGGTGAGGCAGCCGCGACGGAGTTCCAACCGGAGGTTTTCAAAGAGGTTCTCTGCGAGCGTCATGCTGTGCCTCGTACACTGTGTTAAATACACTGTATGATAAACAGTGTATGGCGTCAAGTAGAAAATCTGCATTTTTCTCGTCGCCCCTCGGCCTTACACTTTCTGCCATGGATAACGAACGTATTCGGGCCCTTTGCATGGCCCTTCCGCATGTGACCGAAACGGTGAACTGGGGCCATCATCTCGTTTACTGGGTCGGGGATCGCGACATCGGCGGGAAGATGTTTGCCATGACCGATCTCGACGGCACGGGAACGGGCGTCCTCTGGTTCCATGTCGGAAATGATCGATTTCATGAGCTTCTGGAGACGGAGGGCATCATCGCGTCGCCCTACCTGGCAAAGGCAGGATGGGTGACCGTCGAGCGCTGGGATGTGCTGCGGCTGCGTGAGTACGAGGACGAGCTGCGGCGGGCGCACGCGCTGATTCATGAGAAGCTGCCGAAGCGGACAAAGACCCTGCTCGCTATGCCGGAGAAGGAGCGGGCGAAGATGATCCGGGAGCGGAAGAAAGTGGCGGCTGCCCGGGCCGAAAGCGAGACTGAGAGCACCACCCGCAAAAAGAGCCGCAAAAAGACCAGCAAGAAGAAATAACCGGATCGCTCGGGAAGTCAGCGGATACGCCGATATCTTTCATAGGCGTGTCCAATGGTCCGATTCATCCGATATCTTGCAATGTCGATGAGTATCTTCCTGGCCATCCTGGGGATAACACCGTGTGGCGCTGACGAGACTTTCCCTGTCACGCACAACGACACAATCACTGTGCGTGTTCTGAACGGCAGGTACGGCGTACCCATCACCCACGCGCACGTGACTCTGGCCGGGGGCTATGACGCGCGCGATATCGGGCTCGGGCTCTGGCAGGAGGACCTGCTGACCGACAAAAAGGGCGAAATGCGGCTGCCGAACGGGCTGGCCAATCTGCCCTTTCTTCAGATTCTGGTGGCGGACCACAAGCTATGCCAGGCCCATCCCAAAGCGGGTATCTTCAGCGTGGACAGGATGCGCCGCGACGGTCTCAGCGCGCCCAATCGCTGCGGTACGTTTGCGGTGGAGGACGCTCCGGGGGTGTTCACGGTGTTTGTGAACGGTGAGAATGGCACGCCTCCTGTTAGTCGCGGCGGCGGTGCGTCACCGGTTAGCACACCAGCGGCTCGTGCCGTGGCTCCCAAGCCTGGCCCGGCTGAGCGTCAATCTTCAGCGGCTCCAACGCCTCCTGTCAGCAGTCCAGCTTTGGCCGCGTCTTCGGTCGAGGCCGGCTTGCCGACGAATCCGTCGAAGCCGGATTTGAAAGCGGTTCCAGGCTCTTCGGATTCCTCTTCCTCAGGTTCTGCCGTTTCGAGTCCCACAGTTTCTCGTTCCCTGGTTTCTGATTCCGCTGCCCCGGGCTCCGCCTATCGAACAGACTTGGCGCAACCACCCTTCGCAGGAATGGAAAAGTTCTACTTCACCACCCCGTCGACTGCTCCAACGCTGCTGTTGGCGCCGATTCCGGTGGTCGCTTCTTCAGGACATCCCGCGCGAAGGGCCATCAAGGGTCCGTTCGCGGTTTCATCCGCAGTTGAACCTCCAACCGGGAGAGCGGCGGCAGGTTCAACTTCGAGTCTCAGTTCGGCGAAAATCTCTTCAACACGGCACGTGCGAAGGACGAGCAAAAGTTCATCTCCAGTTCCGTCCTCAGCCCGCAAGTCGTGGGTTCCAGCATCAGACTCGGATCCAGAAGAAGGTTCTACAAGACGGTCCCCGCGAAGGCCAGTAAAACCCCATCCTCGATTCCATCCTCAACCCGCAAAGCAGCGTCGCTTCCCGCCTCGGCTCCCGTTTCACCTCAAGGTCCTGCGGACGCCTTGCCCAAGCAGCTCTCGCCGAAGGTCACCCCGATTTCATCCACAGTCCTAACTGCAAATCCGTCATCAACCGCCAAAGCGGAGACGCCACCCGCTTTAGCCGCAGTTCCTGTGAGTTCATCTCCAAAGCAGCCAGAGCCGAAGGCCGCCAGGCTTCCATCCGCGACCTCCTCCAAAGCCGCCACAAATCCTTCTCGAACCGAAAAAGCTGCGTCGGCTCCAGCTGCGGCTGCAGACAAGAGCTCTGCTGCAGCCGCGGGCAAACAGTCCCCTGCTGCCTCGGCTGACCAGCCCGCAGCCGACGCAGCCCATCCTGCTCGCCCAGCCGCGGACAAACCGCACGCCGGCGCCTACGCCAATCCGAATGCTCCCGCATCGAGGCGCAGACCAAGACCCCGGGCAAGGCCGGAGAAACCGGTAAGCACCGCCTGTCAGGCGATTTCGGGGCCGTAGATTCCAGTTCGGCCAGGCCGACGTTCGAGTGAGTGTTTACGGAACCAGGACCCTTGTCCCAACGTATCTTTATGCAGTAGCGTTGTTGCTGTTCTGCGTGCGAGGGCGCTTAGGTTATGGTGAAATTCCTTCTCTTCTGCATTCTTCTGGTGTTGTGCTGGCCCTTGGCGCTGATCGCGCTGGTGCTCTATCCGATTGTGTGGCTGGTGCTTCTGCCGTTTCGCGTGGTAGGGATCGCTGTTGGCGGGGTGCTCGAACTGGTGAGCGCGCTTATCTTTCTTCCCGCGCGGATGCTAAAGGCGATCTGAAAGCTTACGTGAGCTTCAGAGATCATCGGCCAGGGCTTTCTAAAGCTGAGATCCATGCCTTCGGAGTTGTTCCCAATGTCCGGCGGAACATTTCGACGAAGGCGCTCGACTGACAATAACCGACCTTGTGGGCAACTTCCTTGATCGAACATCCCGAAACCAATAACTCTACGGCTTTGGTCAACCGGACCTGTCGTCGCCATAGCTCAAAGCTGCTTCCAATCTCCCGACGAAACACTCGCTCGATCGTTCGGACACTAATACCAGCCTCGGCACATAAAGCCGCCATTGGCTTCGACTCAGCCGGATTCCGCAGAATCGCCTGAGCCACAGCAAGTGCTCTCTTCTCTCGAGGCAGCGTCACGAAAGTGGGCATCGGGGAGGCCTTCTGAAGCTGAGAAGCGAGTAGGTCGCGAAGAGCACACTCGTAGCGATTCCGCATGCGAAGATGACCCATGCGTACGGTCTCGACGATAAGTTCTCGTAGCAGCGGCGTTACGTGCAGCACGGCGCAACGTGGATCCAATCTCGCCTTCAATCCTGTTCGTAGATACAGCGTGCGCATCGAAACCGGACCAGGCATGTGAATCCGATGGTGCGTCCTGGCGGGAATCCATAACGCAAAGTGTGGCGGGATCAACCATGCGCTCTGTTCGGAAGATACTTCCATAAGGCCGCTGATTGCGTAGATCAGTTGGTCCGATCCATGTGCGTGTTCCGACACCTCAAACCTGGAAGGGTATTCATGAGCGAGCGTCGCGACAGAAATGCCGCGCTTCGGGTCGTATTCGGTCAAAAGCGTATCGTGTCGCAATAGACGTATATTATGTCGGAAGATCGGCATTGCGACAACCGGTAAGAAAGCTCATCATGGTCGCATGGCACAATCATTCGGACTCGGCAAGCACAACATCATCGGATTTATCTCAATCGTTGACGTACCCCGCGCAAGAGATTTTTATCGCGACACGCTTGGGCTACGGCTGGTGATGGAAGAACCGCCGTTCGCGTTGGTCTTTGATGCCAATGGCATCATGCTGCGACTTGGTATGGCTAAAGAGATTGCGCCAGCGCATGGCACAGTTTTGGGCTGGCAAGTTCCGGAAATCAACGCGACCGTTCAAGAGTTGGCGAAAGCTGGAGTCCAATTCGAGCGCTATGAGGGTATGGCTCAAGATGAATCGGGCATTTGGACTTCACCTACCGGGGCGAAGGTCGCCTGGTTCAAAGACCCAGACGGGAACACTTTGAGCCTCTCAGAGCATCCTGAGCTGAAGGGCTGAAACCTCAAAGACCTCTGAAGACGATCCTTCACAGACTTGCTTCACTTTACTTCCACCGGAAAAACGCTATAGCTTGGGCTCATGGCTGGTGTGTCGCTGACGATTGAAGGCAAGGTCGCTCTCATTACTGGTGGATCACGAGGTATAGGTGCTGAAACCGTCAGGCTCTTTGTCGCGTCGGGCGCGCGGGTGGTCTTCAGCTATCGGCAGGCTAAGGAGCAGGCGCACGCGCTGATGGCCGAGTGCGGCGGGCCGACCCGCTGCGTCGGCATTGAGCAGGAGCTGAGCACCCCGAAAGAAGGCTGGGGTCTGGTGAATGCGGCGGTCAAGGCCTTTGGCCGGCTCGACGTGCTGGTGGCCAATCACGGCGTGTGGCCCTCCGAAGATGTGCCGATCGAACTGATGACCGAGGAGCAGTGGAGGCGCACAGTCGCTGTGAATCTGGACTCGGTCTTCGGGCTGGTGCAGGCGGCGGTGACCCAGATGGAATTGCAGGGACTGCCCCCGTTGGGAGCCGACGGAGCCTCTGATAGCAAGGGGCACATCGTCCTCATCAGTTCCACCGCCGGCCAGCGGGGTGAGGCCAACCACGCCGACTACGCCGTGACCAAAGGCGCGTTGATTAGTCTTACAAAGAGCCTGTCGAGCGAGCTCGCGCCCCGAGGGATTCGCGTGAATTGCGTGGCTCCGGGCTGGGTTGCGACGGAGATGTCGGCTTCGACGCTGGATGATCCCGGCATAGGCTCGAAGATTGCTGCCGGAATTCCGGTGGGCCGAGTAGCGAGCGCTCGGGAAATTGCCGGACCGGTCCTGTTTCTCTGTACTCCACTGGCGGGATTCATCAGCGGCGAAATATTGAATGTGAATGGCGGCGCAGTTTTGGTTGGATAGGAAGTGCGAATGAAAAGGAACGGGACTAGTTTGAGATACAAGGTTGGAGTGAGTTACAAGATCGGGATTGCCGCACTGGCCGCGTTGATTCTGGTCGCGCCGCGGACCACGCGCACGCAGACCGTCGACGACGATGCCGCAAAGAATGCGCAGAAGGCGCGCGCGGCGCTGAACGCCATGGTGCAGGCACTCGGTGGGCAGGCGTGGCTCGATATGAAGAACGAGATGCAGCAGGGACACGTGGCTGCCTTCTTTCACAGCCAGCCCGACCTTGGCACAACAGACTTATGGCAATTTCATTCCTGGCCTGACAAGGACCGCGTCGAAGTAACCAAGCATCGCGACGTGGTTGAGTTTTACGTCGGCCGGGACGGCTGGGAAGTCACCTATCGCGGCAAGAAGCCGATGCAGAAAGACCTTCTGGAAGACTATCTCCGGCGGCGCGACCACTCGATTGAAACAGCGGTTAAAGTTTGGCTCAAAGATCCGAACACTATCCTCGTCTACGAAGGCCAGACGATGGCAGAACGCCACATGGCCGAGCAGGTGACGCTGATCTCCGCGCAAAACGAGTCCATCACCATCCAGATGGACGAACAGTCCCACCTGCCGCTGCGCCGGACGTTCCAGTGGCGCGACCCTTTATACAAAGATAAAAACACCGACGCCGAGGAGTACGACGACTACCACACCATCGAGGGATTCCCCACGCCGTTCAGCATCACGAGGCTTAAGAACGACGAGATTGTGCGGCAATATTACGTAACCAAAGTGGAATACAACCGGCAACTGCCGGACGACTTTTGGAACGCCGACACGGCTGCGCAAAAGATCAAGAAATAATTTTCTCGGACGTCGAAAGTTGTTGCAACTTAGTCTCTCCAAGGGCCGTCATTCCCAGATAATTAAGAAACAAATTCGCCTTATCTTCGCCTAAGTAACCTCCGGTGCAACGATCGTTGCCCATCAAGCCTAACGGTGACCATCCATTCAACAAGGCTTCTCAGGGCTTGGTAAATCGATAAATTTAACGCTTCTATATAACACGCAGGTTGTAGGTTATGGCTAATTGGTTTCTTGCGCTTTGCTCACACATCGGAAAGAATGGGAATCGCTGTCGAAAGATTGGAAGGGCCGTGCGGGCTTCCTTTTGATGGTTGTTGTGGCACTTATTGGGCGTTGGATTAGTTGAAGTGGTTACCCATGGCTCTCCCAAATTTTGACCCGATCCCGAGGTCCGACGAGCTCAGCAAGTCGAGACGGCGCACAAGCTCGCGCTCCGAGTGGATTGGCTCAACCGCCAACCCCGAATCAGAATCGGGTCTTCCGGATCAGAACAACAATTCCCTGGACGAAGATTTGCGCAGGCAGATGCTTGCGTATGCGCAACGCCACGACATTCAGACAGGCCTTCTGAATTATCAGGCGTTCCAGGAGTCGCTGGGATGGCTATTGAAGGAGAGACAGGAAAGCCAAGAAGTCGTGCTGCTCTGGATCGACATTCTGAACCTGCGCAAAGAATTTTCACTTTGGGGAAGCGCGGGAACCGATGCGCTGGTGCGTCACATTGCAGCTGCCTTGCGCAATGTAGTGGGACCCGATGCTGTACTTGGCCGCTTCAGCGGCCGCTGTTTCCTCATCTCCATGCACGGGTCGAAATTCAACGCACATTCGCGGAGGCGCATTCAAGCCATCGTGGATGCGATTACGCCGATGAACTTCGGTGGCTCTGAAATGAAGCCGGAGACCGCCGCGGGCGTGGCGTTCTTTCCTACGGACGCTGCAACGACCGAAGATCTGGTTCGCTTCGCGAGCCTCGCAGCCAGCCGCGCCGCACAAGTCAGAAGCGAGACGGTCGTCTCGTTCAATGCCGGCATGAACAGCCTGGTCATTCACGATCATCGTCTGGAAACGGAGATGCGCAAGGGACTCGACCAGGGCCGGTTCAGCGTCCACTATCAGCCACTGATCGACCTGGCAACGGGGCAGATTGCCGGCGCTGAAGCCTTGATGCGCTGGAACCATCCAGAGTGGGGCAATGTCGCTCCCAATGAATTCATACCGGTGGCCGAGCGCTCCGATTTGATCCATCGGATTTTTGACCTCAGTCTGAGAACCGCACTGGCTGACGCTGAATGCTGGCGCGCTCAGGGCATTGCGCCTCCGCTGATCACGGTGAATGTATCCGCTGCGAATATGAGGGCAGAGGGATTCAATTACCTGGTGCGCCGAGTCCTCGCGGAGTACTCCATTGCGCCCACCGAGCTCGAAATGGAAGTTACGGAGTCTCTTCTGTTCGAAGACGAAGAGCTCTTTGTCACGCGCGTTCAGCAATTGAAGGCCATCGGTTTGCGCGTCAGCATCGATGATTTCGGGACGCGTTATACGGGTTTCAACGCTCTCAAAAAACTGCCGATTGACACCATGAAGATCGACAAATGCTTCATCCGCGGCATTCATCAGTCGCACGACATGCGGGCGCTTTGCGAAACCATAGTGGCCATGGCGCGGCAGATGAAGCTGCAGACGGTCGCCGAAGGCATTGAAGAATTAGGCGAACTGGACGTGGTCCGCCGTATCGGCTGCAATGTTGGGCAAGGCTATCTCTTTCGGCGTCCGGTGCCGCAGTCGGAATTCACCGACCTGCTGCGCATCTGGCCTCAGCAGATGAAGAGTTGGGCCTCTGGTGCTGCTCGCGAATTGAGCCAGGACGATTTTCTGCAGCGCGGCGCATAGGCCAGCCCGCGAAATCCCACCCAAGCCTTTCGTTATAATCCTGACGAGCGCAATGCCGCACGCCCGCACGCTGTCTGGAGCCAGAGAATGACGTTCGACATCCAGGAAATCCTGGAATTTCTGCCGCATCGCTACCCCTTCCTTTTGATCGACAGGATCGTCGAGTTCGAGCCAACCAAGCGCCTCGTCGCGATCAAGAATGTCACTATCAATGAGCCGTTCTTTCAGGGTCATTTTCCCGGATATCCCATCATGCCGGGAGTGCTCGTGGTGGAAGCGATGGCGCAGGCGGGCGGCATCATCATGATGGCCGAAATGCCCAATCGGCACGAAAAGCTGGTCGTATTTACGGGAATCGAGCGAGCCAAGTTTCGGCGTCCAGTCACGCCTGGCGATCAGATTCGCATCGAGGTGGAGGTGCTGTCATTCCGAACCCGCGCAGGCCGCATTCAGGGCAGGGCAACAGTCGACGGAAAACTGGCCTGCGAAGCGACGCTGACGTGCCAGGTAGTACCGCGCGAGCGCGGGAAGCGCGACCACGGCGATCCCTCAGCCGATGCGCCTTCGGAGGAGGACAAAGCTCCGGTAACGGTGGAAGTCGAGTGAGCATTCATCCCAGCGCGGTCATCGCTCTCGGAGCCGTGGTGCCCGCTTCCTGCACAGTCGGACCCTATTCGACCATTGGACCGGACGTGGTTCTCGACGAAGAGTGCGTGCTTATCTCGCACGTCGTTTTGGACGGGCGAACTCGCATCGGCAAGCGCAACACCTTTTATCCATTCGGCGCGATTGGCGTGGCTCCGCAGGATTTGAAGTACAAAGGTGAGCCCACCGAAACCGTCATTGGCGACGACAACACAATCCGTGAGTGCGTCACCATCAGCCGTGGTACGGAGGGCGGAGGAGGGCTGACGCGCATTGGTTCCGACAATCTGTTGATGGCCTATGTGCACATCGGTCATGACAGCATCGTGGGGAACCACTGCATTCTGGCCAATGCGGCAACCTTGGCAGGCCACGTGGTCATCGAGGATTACGCCAGCGTCGGCGCGTTCAGCCCCGTGCACCAGCACTGCACAGTTGGACAGTACGCCTTCATCGGCGGCGGAACAATCGTGACCCAGGATGTGCTGCCCTTCTCGCTGACCTCTTCGCGGCGCGAAAACAAGGCCTTCGGCATGAATAAGGTCGGCTTGACGCGGCGCGGCTTTTCGCCGGAGCGGCTGCAGACGCTGCAGAAGGCCTTCCGTATACTGCTGGCGGCCAAGCTGAACACTACGCAGGCGCTCGAAAAAATCAAGGCGATGGAAGGCGAGGATGCAGCGATCCTGGCCACATTTGTCGAGCGAAGCCAGCGTGGGATTATCAAGTAGATGAGCGACTGGCGGTTTGGAACGGCTTCGCTGTCCTCTCTCCCGGAGGGAGAAGAGGAAAGTAGCCCAGGTACCGCAGCGCCGCCCCGTAGGGCCGTCCGAAATTCACCCCCATACGTAGCGCGGATCGAATTCGATGCTGTGCTTCTTCAGAAACGCAATGAACTCTGCCTGGAAGTCGATCTTCTGATGATGTTCCTTCTGGCGCGCGATGTAAGACAGCGTGGCGCTGATCTGAGCACGTCCGATAGAGAAGTAGGTACTGCGCGGTTACAGACCAACCACTCAAGTGGTTGGTCTGTAACCGCGCAGTACCTATGCTCCGTAGCCTTCCTGCCACGCGAAGTTGCGAACTGCGCAGGTTTCGTGCATCCAATGCGAGGACGCGCTTTTGATCTCCCGCATGGCCGTCGCAATCGGGAGAGACGCTGGAAGAGAAAGAAGAATGTGGACGTGATAGTCGGCTCCTCCAACCGCGAGAGCTTTCATGTCGTGTTCTCGTGCGATGCCTCCCATGTAGGCCCACAACCGCGCCTGAATCTCTGGCGTGATGGTCTTGTGCCTTTCCTTTGTGGAGAAGACACAATGAAAAAGCGAGCAACAATAGGTGTGTGACATGGCAGAACCGTATCCTATCGGATCGCGCTGGAAAGGGTTCGATCGGCCCTCCGGGGCGGGGACCATCCTCGGCTGGTCTGGCACCCAGGGTTTCGCTTCGCTGCACCTTGGGCTACTTTCGTTGCTCCCTCCGGGAGAATATGGTCCGATGCCCGACATCAGAGTCTCCTTACGTTCTCTGCGGTGTCCGTCATGAAACTCGGCCTCATCGCCGGAAACGGCCGCTTTCCCTTCCTGCTGCTCGACGCGGCGCGCGCCCAGGGCTTTGCCGTTACGGTGGTTGCGATCCGCGAAGAGACCGATCCCGAGATCAATCACCGCGCCGCCAGCGACGAACGCATCACCGTCCACTGGCTCTCGCTGGGGGAGTTATCGCGGCTAATCGAGGTCTTTCACAAAGAAGGCGTCTCGATGGCCGTGATGGCCGGGCAGGTGAAGCACAAGCAGATCTTCTCGAGCATCCGGCCTGATTGGCGTCTGGCCAAGCTGCTGCTCAACCTGCGCTCACGCAATACGGACATGCTGCTCGGTGCGGTGGCGAAGGTGCTCGGCGACGAGGGCATCGAGCTAATCAGCTCGACTGCGTTCCTGGAGCCTCTGCTGGCGCAGGAAGGGGTGTTGACGAAGCGCGCGCCCGACGAAGAGGAGCGCAAGAACATCGACTACGGCATGAGCGTAGCAAAAGCTGTGGCTGGATTCGATATTGGTCAGACGGTAGTGGTGGCCGCCCAAGCCTGCGTCGCCGTCGAGGCAATGGAAGGGACCGATGCTGCGATCGAGCGTGCCGGTAAGCTGATGCAGTCTCTCGATGAGGTTGACTCCGCCAATATTCCTTCCAGCCCAACTGCCCTGCCGCTGACAACACTGGAACGGCGCTTCACGGTCGTCAAGGTGGCGAAGCCGAATCAGGACATGCGCTTCGACGTGCCCGTCATTGGCATTCAAACCGTGCAAACCATGGTCCAGGCGGGCGCTACCTGCCTTTCGGTCGAAGCCGGGCGCACGCTGCTCTTCGATCGGGAAGCGATGCTGAAGCGCGCCAATCAGGCGGGCATTGCTATTGTGGCCGTTCAGCGCTGATACTGTGTTCGGACACTCAGGCTCTTTAACCCGAACTTAACAGAGTCATCCTGGGCTCCATCCCCGTCTTATTCAAATGGAGGTTCCTCGTGAAAAAACTGATTCTCTTCGTCGTGGCCGGTGTGCTGGCGACTACGGTTTCGCTCGCCACTGCCCGCGCCGCCGATGATTCACTGCCCACAGTGGGGCAGTCTGCTCCCACCTTTACGCTCCCTTCTCAAACGGGCGACTTGGTTTCGCTCGACAGCTATCATGGCAAGTGGGTGGTGCTGTACTTCTACCCCAAAGACATGACCACCGGCTGCACGATTGAAGCCCACAACTTCCAGCGCGACCTCTCCAAATTTGAAGCGGAGAATGCCGTAATCCTTGGCGTGAGCGTGGATACGGTCGACAGCCACAAGCAGTTCTGCACCAAGGACGGGCTGACGTTCCACTTGCTGGCCGATCCCGAGCATAAGGTCGTCGACGAATACGGTTCACTCGGTCACTTCGGGACGTGGACGATCGCCAACCGCAATACCTTTCTCATCGATCCCCACGGAAAGATCGTGAAGGTGTGGACCAAGGTCGATCCGAACCATCACTCGGAAGAAGTGCTGACCGCGATCGCCGATCTGAAAAAGTAGCTCTGCGTGCCCGTTTGCCGGGCGCAAGCCTCATATGGGGGTTCGATGACTGAAATGCCGGATAGCCTGGCGCAAAGATTTCGCGCAGATCTGGATGAAGTCCATCGAGCCCTCATTGCGGTTCCAGCTGAACTTGCCGACCTGCCCTGGCGGGATGGCGGCTGGACGCGGAAGCAAATTGTCGGTCACCTGCTCGATTCGGCCACAAACAATCGGCAGAGGTTCGTGCGCGCCGCAACCGATGGTCAATATACTGGGCCGAGGTACGCGCAGAATGCCTGGGTGGATGCGCACGGCTATGCGAATCAGGCGTGGGAGACGCTTCTCGGTTGGTGGGAAGCCGAGCACGAGATTCTCATGGCGGTTGTCGACCATATTCCCGAAGACAGACTGGAAGCGAAGTGCGTGGTGGGGGGCGAACCGCCCGTGCCGCTGCGATTCCTGATCGATGATTATCTGGTCCACCAGCGCTGGCATCTGAAGCAGATCAGGACGGGAATGGCGCGGCTCTGAGGGGCTGCAGACCATATTTTGGGCGCAAAAAAGTCCGCCGTAGCGGACCCTTTTGCTTGCCTTGATTTTTCTATTGCCTGACTACTTTTTCTTCTTAGAAGCGCTCTTCTTCTTTGCCGCCTTCTTCACAGCTTTTTTTGCCGCCTTCTTGGCAGGAGCTTTCTTCGCAACTGCCTTCTTGACGGCCTTCTTTGCGGTTTTCTTAACGGCCAACTTTTTACCTCGTTTAGTGGGTTTGGTGGCGCTTTTCTTCACCGCAACCTTCTTTGCCGCGGTCTTTCTGCCCTTCGCGCCAGCGCTCTTCTTTACGGCGGCCTTTTTCGCGGCCTTTTTCGCCACAACCTTCTTCGCGGCGGCTTTCTTGGCAGGAGCTTTTTTTGTCGCCTTCTTCACAGCTTTCTTGACAGGCGGACGGGGTGCGGGCACTTCCGCGATTATGATCACCGCTTCTTCCTCCTCACCCTCGTCATCGTCCGAGGAGGTAAGAACGCTGGAAATTTCGACTTCGTCATCTTCTTGAAAGTCGTCTTCGTGATCGGAGTCGAGCCCGAGCGGCTCCGCATCAGGGTTGCCGTCACTCATCGCGTACATCTTGTACACATCTTCCATCCGATTGCCTCCAGCGGATCACCGCTGCCCCGATTGGGGGTCTTCAATCTTCGCACTCCGCGCATCTTCGCGCTTCATGCGGAAGCTATTGTAGCAACAGCTTCGATTCAAAAGCTATCACAAGACATGTGCGCCAAGAAGCTTGTATCGATTTTTTGTGTCTGCTCCCACGATTTCAATTCGAGGATTTCAATTCGAGGCGCGAACGTGCTTCGTCGATTTTCGTTTGGCGGCAGCTCCAGAGCTGGATTTCGATCGGGATGGCGGCGTGGCCCCCGTGGCAGAGCGCCGTCCGGTTCCTTTTCTCCTTCGCGGAGCCGGTGCGCCGGACCCGGTCTTCGACTTCGGAGCGGGGTCGTGAAGGCTCGCCGAAGTAGCGGACCCACGCCGAGGGCTCGTGGCCCGTGTCCGGACCACATGGGCCGGTTCGGCTACGCGCAACCGCCGCCCCGGCGCAACCTTGAAGCCGGCGAGATTATTCCAGCGCCGTAACTGGCTTAGAGAGACCCCAAAACGGTCCGCGATCGATACCAAGGTGTCGCCCCTGCGCGAGGTGTAGAGCACCCCGTGTGTGGAAGCGGCGACGGCCGGCGGTACGGGCACTACAAGCGCCTCAATCCCCTCGAGGCTCGCGTTTTCTTCCAACTGATTCGCCGTCGACAGCTCCGATACCGGCACGCGATACGTGTGCGCCACGGAAGCAAGAGTGTCCCCGGAGACCACGGGATGATAGCGCCATGAACCGCGTTTGCTTTCGGGAATCTGTTCGATGCGCCGCTGATACACCAGCGCCGCACCCGCGGGTAAGTGCAGGTCGAAGGCCGTGTCGGTCGGCGTCGTGAGCCGCAGCAGGCTCGGATTCAGCGCCTCCAACTCGTCGATCGGTGCGTCCACGAGGTCCGAAACCAGACGCAGATCGACCGAATAATTAATGGTCACGGTGTCGGTGACGACAGGCGGGTCGAGCGTGATCTCATCGAACCCGTACTGGGTGGGATGATTGGCAATAATGATCGCCGCCAGGATTTCAGGCACATAATTCTTTGTTTCGCCGGGAAGATTGTTGCGCTTGTACAGCTCCCAGAAGTCCGCGTAGCCGGTCTTTTGTACGGCGCGTTGCACGTTGCCAGCGCCCCAGTCATAAGCAGCCATCGAAAGGTACCAGTCGCCCAATTGATCGTAGAGAAACTTCATATAGCGGGCGTAGGCGCGCGTGGATTTCTCCGGATCGAAGCGCTCATCCATATATCCGTTGCGGGTGAGGCCGTAATTGCCGCGAGGCATGAACTGCCACATGCCCCCGGCTCCGGAGCGTCCGTTGACGGCTCGCGGCTGAAAGCCCGACTCGGCCACGGCCAGGTAAATCAAATCCTGAGGCACGCCCTCCTCGGCCATGACGCGCTGAATCATTCCCTTGTAGCGGCCGGAGCGCTGAAATGAATGCAGGAGCGTGTTGTGCCCCTTCTCAGTGTTCGCGAAGAAGTTGATGAAGGCGGCAACATAATCGTTCACCACCAGCGGAAGATCGGACTTGGTTGTGGCTAACTGGCTCTGCGCTTTGGCAACAATGTTGGGATCGACGGCAAAAGTGATATCGCTGGCAACGTCCGCAGGCGACGGCTCTTCCTTAGGCGCGAACCCATTGCCTTGCTTCAACGCTTCCATTTCGAGCGCATTCACCGCGTCAACGATGCGATCGAACTCGTCCTGCAACTGCTGTTCGCTTTTAATGTCGATGCCGCTGGTGAGCATCAAGTCGACAGCGCGGTCGAATGCCGACTTTGCGGCGGGCAGGTTGCCTTTGCGATAGTTGGCTTGTCCGTCGGAATAGGCGTTCTCAACCTCGCCAATCAGAGATTGCACACGCTGTTCCTGCTGCGTCTTTGCCGTCTGAGAGCTTGCTGATTGGGTCTCTCCCGTTGCGGGACCCGGCAGTGCCTGTGCGGTGGCCTGAGGCGATGCTTTTTGTGCCGAGTTCGTGTGCTGGGTGGGCGTGCAACCGGCCATCAGGAAGGCCAGCGCGATGCACGGAATGGAGCGATACGAAACTCGACTCATGGGCAATTCAAAAACGGCCATCAGGCCGCGATCAGGCGTCAGCAGGCTCTATGCCGATGATAAGCTATGGCCTGGAGGCATCGCGCCCTGAAGGTCGCGTCTGGCCCTCCTTCGCCAATACAGTTCTTCCGGTGCTGTAGAACGAAGCCCAGCCTTTACAACGTTACGTCACGGCAGATCGGGCCGAATCAACCAACAAACAGCACATGAACTGGAGAACTGGCCGAACCCCTCATGGATGCACGTTTCCTGCGCAACTTCGCGATTATTGCCCACATCGACCACGGAAAGTCGACTCTCAGTGATCGTCTGCTTGAGCTGACCGGCTCGGTGACTGGCCGCGAAATGCAGGCGCAGATTCTGGACGCAATGGACCTCGAACGCGAGCGCGGCATCACCATCAAGGCACATGCCGTGCGCATGATGTACAAGGCGAAGGACGGCAATACCTATCAACTCAATTTGATCGACACGCCCGGACACGTTGACTTCAGCTATGAAGTATCGCGTTCGCTGGCCTCCTGTGAGGGCGCGCTCCTCGTCGTAGACGCGAGCCAGGGAGTGGAAGCGCAGACGCTGGCCAATGCCTACCTGGCCATCAATCACGGCCTCGAAATCATTCCCGTCATCAACAAAATCGATCTGCCCTCGGCGGACATTACGCGCACACAGGAAGCCATTGAGCAAGCTGTGGGATTGGACGCGACAGACGCGATACCGGTGAGCGCCAAGACCGGTCAAGGCGTGGATGAGGTGCTGGAGGCCATCGTTCACCGCCTCCCCGCACCGACAGGAGATCCAGGGGCTCCGCTCCAGGCATTGGTCTTCGACTCGTGGTTCGACGCTTATCGCGGCGTCATTGTGCTGGTGCGCGTGATGCAGGGAACCATGCGCAAAGGCCAGCGCATTCGCATGATGTCGAATGGGAAGGCCTTTGAAGTTGAATCGATGGGCGTGCTGATGCCCAAGCCTGTCGAGATTGCCGAGCTGATCGCAGGCGAGGTCGGATTCTTTGCGGCGACGATCAAGAATGTAGGGGACACACGCATCGGCGACACGGTCACCGAGGATGCGCGCCCGGCGGCGGCGCAGTTGCCGGGCTTCGAAGACATCAAGCCGATGGTCTTTTCCGGCCTCTACACCGTGGATTCGCACGAGCACACGCTGCTGCGCGACGCCTTGGAGAAGCTGCGGCTCAACGATTCGTCTTTCTTTTTCGAGCCGGAGAGTTCCGTGGCTCTGGGATTCGGATTTCGCTGCGGCTTTCTTGGCCTTCTGCACATGGAGATCATCCAGGAGCGGCTGGAGCGCGAGTATGAGCTCGACCTGATTACGACCGCTCCCGGCGTGCGCTACCACATTACGCTGACGGACGGATCTGTGCTCGAGGTCGACAATCCCTCGCGCTGGCCCGAGCCGACCAACATCGACAGTATCCGTGAACCGGTAATCACTGCGAAGATTCTGACCAACGAAGAATACGTTGGCGGAATCTTCAAGCTGGTCGAAGAGAAACGCGGCAAGCAGCTCAACTTCGAATACGTAACTCCAACGCGTGTGTTGCTGACTTACGAACTTCCGTTGAACGAAATTGTCCTCGACTTCTACGACCGGCTCAAATCCATCTCGCGCGGCTACGCTTCGCTCGACTATCAGCTCGCCGGCGAGTGGGAATCGCCGATGGTGAAGCTGGACATTCTGGTGTCAGGCGAGCCGGTCGACGCGCTTTCGATCATCGTGCATCGCGACTTTGCGTATGAACGCGGGAAGGCCCTGGTCTCGAAGATGCGCGAGTTAATTCCACGGCAGCAATTCGAGGTGGCGATCCAGGCGGCAATCGGGGCGAAAATCGTGGCCCGAGAAACCGTCACTGCGCTCAGAAAAAACGTTTTGGCGAAGTGTTATGGCGGAGATATCTCCCGCAAACGCAAGCTGCTTGAGAAGCAAAAAGAGGGTAAAAAACGCATGAAGCGGATCGGCAAAGTCGATATCCCGCAGGAGGCGTTTTTGGCCGTGCTGCGCGTCGGGGAAGACCAGCAAAAATAGACCTAGTTGGTCCACTTTTAGGGTCACGTCAGTCATATCCCATTAAAGGTAGATTGTGGAAAGCTTGCCGCAGGGGGGAGTTCGATTAATTTGGAGACGCCGAGGCAGCGACCCAAGCGACCTGCTGCTTCTTGATGAAAAGGAAGGGTTTAATTGCCATAGCAGAATCGTCATTCGCTTGGCAAGAGCAAAAGTGACACTTTCTCCACTAAATTGGAGGTTGCGATCCACAGTTTTTTCCACAGGGAAAGGTGCGATATTCGGGCGTTGCAAAGGCCCGCCAATCAGTGGCCGGTTTTGCCCTTTAAGTTCAAGAAGAAAGGCCCCCGAATACGGGACCTTTCTCCAAGTTTGAGGTTCGGTTTAGTGTACGCCTGGCGCCTTCGGCGCGGGAGCCGCAGCGCCCGGTGCGGCCGGCGGAGCGGGGACGCCCGATTTGACGTTGTAGGCGTCGATCACAGCCTTGGTGATGTTGGTGGATTCCGTCGCATAAAGGACCGGCGTCTGCTGCTGAGCGACGTCAAGAACAAGGGTGTAGCCGTGCTGCTGCGCGTAGCTGGCGAGTACATCGTAGACCTTTGAAGCGAGACCGTTATACAGCTCCTGCATCTCCTGCTGCATGTCGTTCTGCGCGTCTTCGGCCTGCCGTTGCAGTTGCTTTTTCTTGTCGTCGATTGTCTTCGCGCGGCTGGCCTTCTCAGTGTCGCTCAGCTTGTCGCCTTGCGTCTGCAATTGCTTCGTCAGGCTGTCGACCTCGTCGTTCAGGCCCTTGAGCTGCTGGCGCTTCGGGTCGTACTTCTTCTGCAGGTCGGCGAAGTTCCGCTGGCCTTCATTGGTTTGCGCTACGGCAACCTGAAATGCGACGACAGCAATCTTGGCGGGCCCGGCTGGAGCAGCAGGGACGCTGGAAGGTGCTGAGGCTTCGGCGGGGGCAGGAGCGGCTGGTACTTGTGCGGCGGCATTCAGGATAAGACCCGAGGCCAAAGTAGTAGCAATTGCTAACGAAAGCTTCATTCGACTGGAGTACTCCTTCAAGATTCCTGCTTCAAGATTTCTGGATACGTGTTCGCGCGCTTACGCGCAAACAAACCCGTGCCTCCTGAGAAACCTCTCGGTCTTCATTCGGGGAACACTGCCCAGGCATGAGCAGGGACTGAAAAGACGCGGATGGAGACATCAGCAGGAACAAGGAGGATTATACGGCAAAACCGAAGCAAGTGGGCCGGCTTCGATTCGTTGTCAAAGGTTTCGTCAATGCATCCGTCAACAAAAGCAGAGTGCCAAAGAATTCATTTGGCACAGCCGTTCAGTGCAAGACCGGCCGACTCCGGTCTTGCGATCAGAAAGCCAGACTTCAGCGAGATTCGATCAATGCTGGGGCTGTGCCGGAGCATGTTGCGCGGAGGGTCTGGTTGCCGGTCTCGGCGTTGCTGCTGCCGGTTGCGCTGCCGGTGCGGGCACGCCTGACTTCACATTGTAGGCATCGAGAATCGCCTTGCTGATGTCCGTTGCCGGATTGGCATACAGCACCATCTGCGTCTGCTGTTCCCCGCCATCAAGCACCAGCGTGTAGCCATGTTGCTGGGAATAGGAGATCAGAACCTCGCCGACCTTTTGAGCCACGCCATTGAACGTTTCCTGCATCTCCTGCTGGAAGTCGTTCTGATCGTCTTCCTGGTCGCGCTTCAGTAGCTTCTCCTTCTCGTTGATCACCTTGGCGCGGCTCTCGCGCTCCGTGTCGTTCAACGTCGCGCCCTGCGTCTGTAACTGCTTCTGTAGGGCTTCGATCTGGTCGTTCAGCGTCTTCAGTTCCTCGCGCTTGGGCTCGAACTTCTTTTGTAGATCGGCAAAGTTACGCTGAAATTCATTGGTTTGGGTCACTGCTGCCTGAAACGCAATCACCGCGATTTTGGCAGGTACGTCCTGTGCGGGCACGTCGCCTGCGGGCGGCAATGCGCCTGATTGAGCCGAAACACTCACGGCAAAGCCGGAGAGCAGCGCAGCAGTCAATACAAGATAGATCTTCATTTGAGCAATACTCCTTTGACGAACCACCAGGGCCGGTTAGCAGGCCCCAGGGCGTCGCGCTTTTGAGCGCCATCAATAAGGGTACATTAGAAAGTGGTCGACACGGTCAAGCGGAACGTCTTTCGCGGCTCGCGAAACAGATTCTGCGCCCCGTAGGCCTGGATTGCTTCCTGCCAGGTGTAGTCCCCCGCGCCGCCCGGCGGGAACATGTCCCGCGTAATCAGCTCTGCCGAGCAACTCTGGACCTTGCCGCCAAGGGTCACATCGTTGCAATAGGGCCGCTCATAGAGGCGCAAGGGGTTATAGGCATAGTAGAGGCGGAATGGCGCATTGACCACCGGCATGATCACACCCAACTCGCCGCCGACCGACATGCGTGGCACGAAATTTGTTCCGGCCACAGGTCGAATGTCCTTCTGGAATCCGACATCGGAGCCCGGAATGCCGCCCTGGCACGACCCATTGTTGTAGACCGGGCAGCCGTAGAGCGGTGCTGTCAACGACGCGAAACCTTCAGGGCTCTGCTTCAGTTGTCCGCGGTTGGTCGCCACGTCCAGGCCGAAGTCGTCGAAGAACGAAAACGTGACGGGCCCGGCAATCGGAATCCGGTACTCCGCATTGGAGGTGAAACTGGTGTCGCCGCCGATCGAAGCAATGCCATACACCGGGATCGGCACCTGGATGCACTGGTTCAACTGCGGATTGGTCGGATCGCGTGGGACGCAGGTGCCATCCGGGTTGGTCAATTGCACCGTGACGCGATTAGGCACGTAGCCGTAGGGCGTGGCGCCGCGAATATCGAAACCGCGCAAGTCCGAATCGCCGCCGGTATAGAAGCGGTTTTGCGGAGGGGCTACATCGCCGCCGAACCCTTCCACATGGCTCAACTGCGCGCGGAGGCCCAGCACGTTGTGTCCGTTCGCCGAAGGCATAAGGTAGTGCATCGACCGAAAGCTCTTGTATGCCAGCAGCGGCGAAATGTAGCGCACGTTTCCATACAGACCGGCTATCTGAAAGACCGCCGTGTATTCCTTGCCGGTGCGCGGGCGGAGAGGGTTGTTGATCGTGTTGTAGATATAGGTGAACGAAGTCGAACTGCTGATGATGCCCGCCAGCGCATTCGTTCCCTGGATGCCCGAACGGAAGGAAATGGTCTGGAAGAAGGTCTGCGACGCGGTGCTGAACGCCGAGATAGTCGACTTAGTCAGTGAGTACGTAAAGCCCAGGCGCTGGAAGGCGTGCCGCTTCAGCGGGTAGCTCACTGAGAAATTCAAGCCGGTCGACGCCTGGTTGTAGTTTTGCGTGAGCGACTGTTGCGCCGCGCTCAGGTTGACGGATTGTCCGGTCGTTGCCTGGTAGTTCTTAGCCGAGTTAAAGTCCTGCTTGTTATTGAAAATCTGGAAGCCCAGGTTGATGGGCCGGTTGCGAAGGTACGGCTGCGAAAACCCGAACAGAAATTGCCGGCTGACGTTGCCCAGGTTGCCCTGCACGCTGAGTGTTTCGCCCAGCCCGAGGAAGTTGTTGGTCTGGTAATTCACTCCAAGGAATGCGCCGGAGAGTCCGCTGACGCCGCCATTCAAGCCGATGGAGTTCTTGCCCTTTTCCTTGACCTTCAGCAACAGATCTACCGTGCCGGCTTCTGGGTTCTGATGCGCCTCGGAATCCTGGTCCACCTTGAGTTGGTCAAAGTATTCCAGCTGGTTCAAGCGCAGCAGGCTGTATTCCCAAAGCTGTGAGTTGTAGACCTGGCCCTCTTCGAGCAGCAGCTCGCGGCGAATCACGCGGTCGCGCGTGATCGTGTTGCCCTCGAACTCAATCCGCGAAACATAAAAAGGCTTCCCTTCATCGATGTCGATGTCGAGCGAGACAGTCTTCTTCTGGTCGTCGTAACTCAGCTTGGGAATCGCGCCGAAGTTGATATAGCCCAACTGGCCGTAAGCCTTCTTCAGGTTGTCCAGGCCCTTGCTGATCGCGGTGGCGTTAAACCACTCTCCATCTTTGATGACAAAGGTGGCTCGCAGTGCCCGCGCGTTCGTGACGGCCTTGTTGCCGGTGAAGACGATGTTCCCCAAACGGTAGCGACCGCCCTCTTCGATCGGCATCAGGATGTCGATTCTCTTGCCCCTGTTCGGCCGAAAGGTGAACCAGTTCAGCCCGCCCTCGTCGCGAATCTGCGTTTGTGGCTCTTCGACCGCCGCATTGGAATAGCCCTTGTCTCGATAAGCCTGGCGAACGCGCTCGGTGTCTTCCTCGAGCTTCGAGGCGTCATAGGTTTTGGCGAAAAGATTTTCGAAGACGATCGAGTAGGGAATGCCGATCGGCTTCAGGTTCTTCATCGCGCGGCGCAGATCGAGTCCGCTGAGGTGCTGGTTCCCGGTAAAGTGGATCTCGCCCACCTTCACCACGGGCCCTTCCTTGATGTTGAAGATTACCTGCACTGAAGCCGGAGGGATTGTTTTGACATCGGGCTTGATGATGGCGAACTGATGGCCATGTTCGGCCAGAATCTCCCGCAGAACCGCTTCGGCTCGCGCAATCTTGGTAGGGTCGAACTGACCCTCCACCGACAGGCCTACCTTTTCTTTTTTAAACCGGTCGAGAATATCCGAGGTGCTGACCGAGTTGTTTCCCTTATAGATGATCTCGCGGATAGTGGGCCGCTCACGCACGAAGACATTCAGTACGACGCCCTTCTCCGTATCTTCGCGCTCAATCCGCAGGTCCTCGAAATAGCCTGTATTCCAGAGCGAGTTAAAGTCGCGCTCGATGGAGACGGGGTCGTAAGTATCGCCAGCATGCGTAAAGAGCCGGGCCAGGATAGTCTCCTTGGGGATACGACGATTGCCAATGACGCGGATCTGATCGACCGTCTGGGAGGTCTGAGCCATCGCCGCGCATGCCGCAAAAGCCAACAGCAGCATGAACAAGAGTCTCGAGAACCGAGCCGAAATCCGCCCTGTGCGGGAGATGAAAGCGTGCTTGATCTTCACCGGGCTGCAACCCTGCGGCGAACACAAGTACTGGTGCGGTCCATTGTCATACTTCACGCGAAGAATATGCACACCCTCAATGCTTAAAATCTGGTACTGCTTTGCGGAAAGACTGATTATATTGGACTGCGGCCACCTCGCCCAAACTCACCGGCGCGTTAAACTGACCGGAAACCCGTCTTCCCCGGAATCACTCAGCGGCGCATGATGCTCCATTGAATTCTGGTCGTCCCGCGTTGCCTTTTCTGTGACGAAAGCTCGTCTGCGGCCGGGCAAGTGGACACACCTATCAGTCTACCGGAGCCAAGCGGGCCAGAGTCCGTTCCCCACCCCGGATGATCATGCTCCACCACGCGCCGTCTGCTTGTTCCTCTGCAGACCTTAGACGCACTGGAGCCTGACATGACATCCTCGCTTCGAAAGGGTTTTGCGAGAATGGAAAGCCGGGCTGAAAGTATCTACGCCTTTTCTGCGCCGTTACTCGACGGCCGCGAGATCAGTCTTGGCGAATTCAAGGGAAAGATCCTGCTGATCGTCAACACCGCGAGCAAGTGCGGCTTTACACCGCAGTACGCGGGGCTCGAGCGGCTCTACCAGACGTACAAAGATCGCGGATTCGCTGTGCTTGGCTTCCCCTCGAATCAATTTGGCCGGCAGGAACCGGGAACAGCAGAAGAGATCGGCGCATTTTGCGAGAAGAACTACGGCGTCAGCTTTCCCATCTTTGCCAAAATCGACGTGAATGGGGCCGCGGCCCATCCACTGTACCGCTTCCTTAGAAAGCGCAGGCGCGGGCTTCTCGGGATTGGGCGCATCACGTGGAACTTCACCAAGTTTCTCGCGGATCGCGATGGCCGCGTCGTGCGCCGCTTCGCGCCGGCCACCGACCCCAAGTCCATCGCGCCTGCAATCGAAACGCTGCTGGAAGATCGGTGAGCTCGGTTTGCTCCGCAAATAGGATTGCGCGTTGCGAATGAACCGCCGGCCGGTTCCGCATCTCCGCTGCCGTTTTTCCGGTTCGGACTGACAAGCTGCATTCATTCACCGTTCATTCATCCAATAGTCGGCGTCGCTCTGCGGTATGCTTCTTCCTGTCCGGGAACGTGCGCGAACACGAAAGCATGCTGACCGGGCCATCGCATTGAACAGCGCGACAGGAGAACTACAATGCGCAAGAACCTGCCCATGCTCCTGATCCGAGTCATCGTCGGGCTGGTGTTTCTTACGGAAGGCATTCTGAAATTCGTTCTCCCCAGCGAACTCGGTTCCGGCCGCTTTGCGCATATCGGGCTGCCGTACCCACACATGCTCGCGCCGTTCGTCGCGGTTGTCGAAATCGTTGCGGGCGCAGCGCTAATGCTCGGCGTCTACGCAGGTGATGCCGCTGTGCTGCTGCTCATTGTGATCCTCACCGCGATCTTCACCACCAAAGTGCCGATCCTGCTGGGGCACAACTTCAGCCGGTTCGAGCCTCCCAAGCTGAGTCACTACGGCCTGCTGAGTTTTCTCCACGAAGCGCGCACCGACCTGTGCATGCTGGTGGGTTGCGTCGCCGTGCTTCTCGACAGCGGCTTGACCATGGGCAGCAGCAAACGCATGTTCCAGCGTTAGCGCGACGTCATGCCCGACCCCAAAGAAAAATCTTCATTGGGAGAGATCCTCCGCCTGTTTCTGTGGCTGAGTCTGATCGGTTTCGGCGGCCCAGCGGCCCATATTGCGCTCATGGACCGTGAAGTGGTGGGGCGGCGCGCATGGCTGAGCCGCGAGCAGTTTCTCGACCTCGTCGGTGGATGCAACCTTCTCCCCGGTCCCAGCTCAACTCAGCTGACCATGGCTATCGGGTACACCCGCCGCGGATGGCTGGGTCTGTTGGCCGCGGGTGTGTGTTTCATCCTGCCCGCATCTTTGGCGACACTGACACTTGCGTGGGCCTACGTCCGCTACGGTCATCTGGCGCAAGGATTGCTCTATGGAGCCAAGCCGGCGATGGTCGCGATTATTGCCCAGGCCGTTTGGCGACTCGCACGCCTGGCGCTGCGCGGCTGGATTCTAGGATTGTTAGGCGCTGCGTGTCTTGCCGCAGCCCTCGCCGGCGCTCCACCAATTGCCATTCTCCTCGTCGCGGGTGGACTGTTGCTCGCGCTTGCAGGCCAGAAATCGCGGCAAAGCTCCGCAAGGGGAGTGATCTGGCTGTCGGCAGGCTGGGGCGGCGCGGGAGCTGCTGGCTTGGGCGGTGCCGCCGGGCTGGTCTCGATCGGCCTTACGTTTCTCAAGCTCGGCGTCGTTGTGTTTGGCTCGGGCTACGTGCTGCTCGCGTTTCTCCGCGACGACCTCGTGAACCGGCTGCATTGGATCACCGAGCCCCAGTTGCTCGACGCCATCACCGCGGGACAAGTCACGCCCGGCCCGGTCTTTGCCACGGCGACCTTTATTGGTTACCTACTGCACGGTTGGTCCGGCGCAGTTGTCGCCACCGTGGCGATTTTCCTGCCATCATTTTTCCTCGCGGGTGCGGTGGGAGCATTGGCTGGCGGCATTCGCAAGTCAAAGCTCGCAGCTGCATTCATTAACGGCGTCAATGCCGGCGCGGTCGCGTTGATGGCCGAAGTTGGACTCATGCTGGGTAAGGCCACATTCATCGGTGGCTGGACATGGGCCATCGGTTTAGTGAGCGCCCTGCTCCTCCTGCGCTTCCAGGTGAATGCAACCTGGGTCATTCTGGGCGGAGCGACCATCGGAATTCTTCTACGCGGATTGCAATGAGCTGCTTCTCTCGTATTGCAGCCGGACAGATTCAGGTTGAGCTATCCGATGTCTGCTACCGTGGCCCATCCACAGGCGCGGCCATGAAGAACGCATAGACCAGCATTCCCACGCCCACCATGCCGGGAATCAGCCCGCAAAGGTACGGAGAACCTTGCCCGCCGCCCATCAACGACCGCAAGAAAATAATCAACCCTACTCCGACCCCCAGGGTGATCAAGCCGCCAACCTTCAGCCCTTCGATGGTCTTGAGGCGCGTCAGTCGATCTTCTTCGCGCAGAAGTTCGAGGGCGTTTTTCGCCGTGTCACCGGGCGCTTCCGCCAGACGCCGAATCGTCTCCGACTTGTAATACGCCTCGCGCTCTTTGCGGCGTGTGTCGAGCCAGTGCACTGTCGGAATGAACACGACAAACAGCGCCACAGCGCCCACCGAAAGAAACAGCCACAACCCGAAGTTGCTCATCTCCGGGTCGCCAAACATCGAAATCGCCAAATGTGTCATGCCGTCCTCCTGCCTTGTTGGGGTAGTACTTTTATCCCCTTGCGTTTTGTAGGACAGAGGTGGCCTCACGCCGGTTGCAATTTCTCACGTGGATAGGAGTGGCCGGTGAAATCAGCGCCAATCAGCTTTCTTTGCGGTAGAGCATGTCGCGCATCGCGGCACGCCGCGCTGCATCGAGCTCAGTGTTGCCGCTGCTCAGGCCAGCGCCGGTGGCGTCCGCCACTTCGGGCTCGCTGCACGACGGACAGCGATTGGCAAAGCCTGGTTTATCGGGCTTCAGTTCGAATTCATCTCCACAAACAGCGCACACTCGGATCGGAAACGGCATAGCTCTTCTATGGTAAAACGAACCGCGGTGTTTTTGCAGTGTTTGCCGGGCCGGGGCTTGCACGAAGGAATAAAATGCAACCCACCTTGGGGAAACCCGGTCCCACAGCACGGAGAGCGCCGGATTGAGCACGACTGCCAAAAGCGCGACGGACGACCTGGCAGATGTGGAGCGCGTTCTGTCGGGCGATGCAGCGGCATTTGAGGGCATTGTCCGCCGCTGGCAGGGACCGCTTGTGAATATGGCCTGGCGTTATTGCCGCGATCGTGCCCGCGCCGAGGAATTGGCGCAGGAGGCATTTGTGCGTGCATGGCGCGGCCTCGGCCAGTGGCGCAGGGAATCGAGCTTTTCCACATGGCTGTTTGCGCTCGCAGCCAATGTATTTCGCAGCGATCTCAAAAGAGTCCCAACCGTCAATATCCCCATCGACGATATCGTTGAGCCGTCGCAGCCTGCATCCCAGGCCGACGAACTTCAACGCAAATTGCGGTACGAAGTAGTGCGGCGAGCGGTGCTGGCGCTGCCTTTGCGCTACCGCGAACCGGTGCTCTTGTTCTATTTTCATGAGATGGATGTGGCCGCGACGGCACGCACCATGGGTCTCGCCGAGGGAACCGTGAAGGCCCGGCTCTCTCGCGCGCGGGAACTGCTGCGACGACGATTTCCACATCTCGCCGACGAACACGCCGCAATGGAACTCTCCGCGTCAACCACCGGAAAGGAGGCCTGAAATGAAGGATGAATTGCTCGATCGTATCCTCGGAACAGAAGAAGAGCTGGTCCCGTCCTCCGGATTTGCGGCCTCTGTCATGGAGCGCATCCGCGAGGAGGCAGTTGCGCCTCGGCCGATTCCGTTCCCGTGGAAGCAAGCAGTTCCTGGAATCGTGCTGGCTGTCGGCGTGTTCGGTTGGGGGGCAGTGGAACTGACGCGTCAGGTTGTCTCTGCAGCGCACCACGCGTCTTCTATTTCGTTGCATTTTCCGGCTTCGATGCTGCGGCCCGTGGAGGGAATTGGCTGGGTAGCGATCGCGTTGGGCGCTTCGCTCGCGTCGTGGCTCTTGTCGCGATTCATGATTGCCGATTCCCGGCTGCTGTAGTTGCCTCCGCTCAGCGGCACTTCACCCTGAATGAAAAATGGGTGCCCCAGGTCTCGCTTTTGAGACCTGGGATAGCACGATCATCAGCGCGAGGAATTAGCCGTGGTTTCTCACGCGGTGTAGGTGATGAGTAAAGGTAGAGAGAAGAAATAAGTGGCAAAAGGCCGCTGTTTTGAGGCATAACTGCGTTGTCGAGACGTAGC
>Ga0302325_10001580_pt1 | contig 57737 bp, 62 predicted proteins | sample Palsa_T0_2_FD_201948 | JGI IMG/M metagenome (GOLD analysis project Ga0302325, IMG submission 201948) | Peat permafrost microbial communities from Stordalen Mire near Abisko, Sweden - Palsa_T0_2 | ecosystem: Environmental > Terrestrial > Soil > Palsa > Peat permafrost | place: Sweden: Abisko... | reverse complement strand
TCGTGCGGCGATGGTCGCCACGGTGCCCCGGCAACTGAAAACGCTGGATACGCGGTCTTGCCGCGCGACGTTGCGCGCGGCCTTTCGCGTGCGAGCGCCGGGAACGGTGCGCGCACACGCGTGCGAAAAAATTGGTGCCGCCGTGGGTCGATCGACGTGAGCCGAGCGGCCTCGTGCGGGGACCCGTGGGGAGCTGTGTCGGCGAATTCGCCGAGAGGGAGCCGAGAATGGACCCAAAACACAATCCGAACGATGGACAGCAGCCGTCGAGCGGGGACGCGAGCGGAACCATGGAGTTGAGGACGGAAGGCGCCTTGGCGCTCGACATCGGTGCCGAGACCACCGAGCCCGTCACGCGCGAGCAACGGCGGTCCCGGCGCAAGAGGGCGATCCGCGCCCGTACGATCAGCGTCAAGCGAATGACCAAGCGCGAGCTGGAGCTCGGTCGCCTGCTCTATCCGGAGACGGAGGAGTTCGCGAAGCCCCAGACGCGGCTGGATTGCCAGGGCGCTGCACGGCCGTGCCCGTTCGTATCGTGCCAGCACCACCTTTACCTGGACGTCTCGGCCAGGACGGGCGCGATCAAGCTGAACTTCCCCGACCTCGAGGTCTGGGAGATGACCGAGACCTGCGCGCTCGACGTCGCGGATCGCGGCGGCACTACGCTCGAGGAGGTCGGCGCGATCATGAACCTGACGCGCGAACGCATCCGGCAGGTCGAGGTCAAGGGGCTGGCCAAGCTCGCGGCGCTCCGCGACATGTCGACGCTCCGGGATTATGTGGACGAGGGTCCGACCGGCAAGCGCCGGCTGCCGGTCCTCGCCGCCCCCGTCGTCGAAGACGACGACGAGGACCTGGACGAAGACTTGGCGGAGAAAAAAGAAGCGTCCGAGGAACCTGCCGTCGAGGCCGAAGTCGAAGCCTGGTAGGGCCGACCGGTCGCGAGGGTCAGAACTCGGCCGGGTCCGTGTAGGTTCCGAAGACCTCTCGCAGCACGTCGCAGATCTCCTGCTGGGTGCAATAGGCCTTCGCCGCGTCGATGATGGGCGGCATCAGGTTGCTGCCTTCGGTGCCGGGAGCCGCCTTGGCGGCCGCCCGGACGGCATCGAGAGCATCACGCACGCGCGCCGCGTCGCGCGCCGCCTTGACCTTGCGCAGATTTTCCACCTGGGTGTGCTCGGTGGTCTCGTCGATCCGTAGCGTAGGCACGCCGCCCGCAGCGGTGTCGGTCGCGTGGCGATTGACGCCCACCATGATTCGCTCGCCGCGCTCGAGCTCGCGCTGGAACCGGTAGGCGCTCGCGGCGATCTCGCGCTGCGGATAGCCCTTCTCGATCGCCGCGACCATCCCGCCCATCGCGTCGATGCGCTCGACGTAGGCCATCGCCTCTTGCTCGATGCGGTTCGTCAGGTCTTCCAGGTAGAACGAGCCGCCCAGGGGATCGATCACCCCCGCGACGCCCGTTTCTTCGGCGATGATCTGCTGGGTGCGCAGGGCGATCGTCGCGTTGTCTTCGGTCGGGAGCGCGTACGTCTCGTCGAGCGAGTTGGTGTGCAGCGATTGCGTGCCCCCGAGGACGGCGGCGAGCGCCTGGATTGCCACGCGCACCACGTTGTTATGGGGCTGCTGCGCGGTGAGCGACACGCCCGCCGTCTGGGCGTGCGTGCGAAGCTTCATGCTCTCCGGCTTTTGAGCCCCGAAGCGCTCTTTCATGATCTTCGCCCACATGCGCCGTGCCGCGCGAAACTTGGCGATCTCCTCGAAAAAGTCGTTGTGGACGTCGAAGAAGAACGAAAGGCGTGGCGCAAAGTCGTCGACCGCGAGACCCCGCTCGACCGCGGCCTGCACGTACGCGATTCCGTCGGCGATGGTGAATGCGAGCTCCTGGGTTGCCGTCGAACCCGCCTCGCGAATGTGATAGCCGCTGATGCTGACGGTGTTCCAGCGCGGCACTTCGCGCGATCCGAACTCGATCATGTCCGTCACGACACGCATGGCCGGGCGCGGAGGAATCAGCCAGGCGTGCTGCGCGACGAACTCTTTGAGGCAGTCGTTTTGCACCGTGCCGCCGATGCGATCGCGCGGGACGCCGCGCATGTCGGCCAGGGCCACGTAGAACGCCAGCAAGACGATCGCAGGACCGTTGATCGTCATCGACGTGGTCACGCGGTCGAGCGGGATGTCCGCGAAGAGGACCTCCATGTCGCGCAGCGTGTCGACCGCGACGCCGCACATCCCGACTTCGCCGAGCGCGCGCGGGCTATCGCTGTCGTACCCCATGAGCGTCGGGAAATCGAAGGCCGTCGAGAGCCCAGTCTGCCCCTCGGCGAGCAGGTACTTGAAGCGCGCGTTGGTCTGCTCAGGGGTGCCGAAGCCGGCGAACATGCGCATCGTCCAGAGCCTGCCGCGGTACATCGTTGGTTGGACACCGCGTGTGAACGGGTACTGTCCCGGCAGACCGAGGTCGCGCAGGTAGTCGACGGCAACGTCCGCCGGCGTCACCACGTCGGGGACGCTCATGTCGCTCCACGTCGAGAAGCGGGCCTTGCGGGGCGGGACCCGGGCCTCGACCCCCGCGACGGTTCGGGCCCTCCACTCGGCGACCGCGCCGCGAATGGCCGCCACGTCCGCGGGTGACTCGCCACCTCCGGCGTAGTCCTCGTCTTCGCGGAGTTGCGCCACGCCCTTCGGGCTCATCACCCCGAAGGCTAGCGCCGTTTGTCTTCGCCCGCCGTCGGCCTAGTCGAGCTTGGGCAACGGCACGGCGGTACCGTCGCCCTCGAGCTTGTAGCGGCGGTAGACCTTGACGCGCGACCAGATGAACCAGGCGGCGGCGAGGACGATGGCGGCGCCGATGGCCGCGTCGAACTTGTGCATCACGTTCTTGAGCGGCGAGTGCTCATCGAGGAGCCGCGTCCCGAGCTCTTGCCCGACGTAGCCGAGCGCGAGGCACCAGGGCAGCGAACCCACGAACGTGTAGACGTGGAACTTCATCCGGTTCATCCGGGCGACGCCCGCGGGAAACGCGATGAACGTGCGGACGACGGGCAAGAGGCGTGCGACGAGGATGATGATCTCGCCGCGGGTGTTGAACCACCGATCCGCAAGCTCGATCTCGTGCTTGGAGACGAGCAAAAGGCGCCCGTAGCGCTCGATGGCGGGTCTGCCGCCCTTGGCGCCGACCCAGTACGCGACCTCGCTTCCGAGGTTGCATCCGATGGCGCCCGCGACTGCGGCGAAGAACAGGTTGAAGACCGGCAGATCCCCGGACCAGTGGAATTGATCGCGGAGCGCGGCGGCAACCGCGGGATGACTGAGCGCCCCCGCGTAGGGCATGATGAGCTCACTCGGCAGCGGGATGCACGCGCTCTCGATGGCCATGAGCAGCGCCACGCCCGCGTAGGACAGGGTGCCCATGACGTAGACGCAAAAGCCACCGAGGACGGCAAAGATCGCTTTGACCATTCGCGCTCGCGTCGGGGCTTACCTGTTCAGCTCGATCCGGTCAAGGATGAGCGCGTCGCGACGCTCGAATCAGGCGGGTGGCAGGGTGCCACCTGGTGGCAGGGTGCCGTTGCCGTTGGCCGTCCCGTTGCCGCTGTGGGGCTCGGGCTCTTCGAGCTTGATGAGGACGGCGGTGATGTTGTCCTCGCCCCCGCGCTCGTTGGCGCGCTGAATCAGGCGGCGACAGGCGTCGCGAATGTCCGTCGCCCCGCCGACGATCTGCACGATGTCTTCGTCCGAGACCATTCCGCTCAGACCGTCCGAGCAAAGGACGTACACGTCCCCGGGCCGCGGGTCGTCGTGCTGCAGGTCGACGACGACCGAGTCCTGCATCCCGAGCGCCCGCGTGATCACGTTCTTGGGTAGCTCGCTCTTTTGCTCGTCGGTCAGATCCGGCATGGCGAGCAGGTAGTCGTTGATCAGCGAATGGTCGCGCGTCAGCTGGTGGATTTGCGCGCCACGAACGCGATAGCAGCGCGAATCGCCCACGTGCCCGATGTACATGCGGCCCTTCTCTGGGCTGAACATCGCACCAACGACCGTCGTACCCATCCCGTGGTACTCGCGCGAGCGCGTCGACCGCTCGAAAATCTGGCGGTTTGCCACCCGGATGCCCGTGAGCAGGCGGTTTTCTTCCTCGCTCAAGCTCGTGTCGAAGTGAAACGGCCACGTCACGTCTTCGTTGGCAGTGCTTCGGAAGAACTCGGAGATGGTCTCCGTCGCGAGGCGCGATGCCACATCGCCGGCGCGGTGGCCGCCCATGCCGTCGGCAACCACGAAGAGGTCGTACTCCTTCAGGACCACGAACGAATCTTCGTTGTGGTCGCGCTGGAGCCCGACGTCGCTCAGCCCGGCTGCGAGTGCCCGCATCAAGGCGCCGAATCCTCCAACAGTGGCAACATGAAAAGAGTTTCACCCACGTTCCAGGGTGTCAAGTCGCACCAATGTCGCATAACGGTCAAGACCACGGCTGCGCCCGAGGGAATTAGCACGAACTGGGCCGAATCTCCTTGAGGGCTTTCTCTCGAGGCTTCCTTGAGGCTTCTGGGGGGCGCGTTCTCGAGTCCGCGAGGACCGCCACGCGCCGCGTCAGACCTCGAGGATGTCCTTCTCTTTGTGGGCAATCGTCGCGTCGACCTGCCGTACGGCCTCCTGCATCTGCTCCTCGACTTTTTTCTTGGCGCGATCGATCTCGTCGGCGCTCGAGCCGTCTGTCTCGAGCTCGCCGAGCATGTCCAGGGCCTCGTGACGGGCCTTGCGGAGGGCGACCTTGCAGTCTTCCCCGTACTTGCGGGCGATCTTGACGAAGTCCTTGCGGCGCTCCTCGGTGAGGGGCGGGAGGGGGATCCGCACGAGGTCGCCGTCGACCTGTGGGTTGAGCCCGAGATCGCTCTCGCGGAGAGCCTTTTCGATCGCCTTGACCGCGCTGCGGTCCCAGGCCTTCACCGTGATGAGTCGCGGCTCCGGTATGTTGATGTGGGCCATCTGCGCGAGCGCCGTCAGGGTCCCGTAGTAGTCGGCCTTGATGCCGTCGAGGAGGTTGGCGCTTGCGCGGCCCGCGCGCAGCTTTGAAAGCTCGCGCTTGAGCGCTTCGTGCGCCTTGGACAGAGAGGTCCCCAGGTCCTTCAGCACGTCCTGAATCATCGCGCCGGGAAGGTAGTTGGAGTTCGTCAGATTGTCACCCGGGCCCCGTCGACGGTAAGAGTCTCGGGGCATGCGCTTGCGCGGGGCGGTGAGCATGGCGTTGGCGTGTGCGCTTGCGCTCGTTGGCGCCAGTGCTCCGGGCGCTGGGCGCACCGACCCAGGCACGTCGCAGGTGGTGACGAACGCGCGCGCGGGCAAGGTCGTCGCGTCCGACGTGGCGCAGGTCGAGCGCATGTGCGCTCTCTTGACGTCGTGCGACGGCATCGCGATTCCGCCCTCGCTCTTTCCTCAGGACTTCGCGGCGTGCGTGACTCGGATGGCGGCGGACCTCGCGTCTCCCGCCGCGGTCAGCATGTCGCTCGCGATTCGCGAGTGCGGGCTGACGGCCTCTTCGTGCGGCGAGCTTCGGACGTGCGCGCTGCGCGGCGCGAGCGACGACGCGTGCGCGGGCCGAGGCAAGCACGCGGTCGCCGGAGTCTGCGACGTCGACGGACGGGCGCTCACGTGCTGGCACGATCGCGTCTTTGCCGTGCGCGACTGCCCGCGCGGCGGCGAGTCGTGCCGGGTCGTCGACGGCGATGCGACCTGCTCGCTCGGTTCATGCGCGGCCGAGGGCGTCGGCACGGAGGCTCCTCACTGCTCCGCGTCCGGCACCCACCTGGTCCGATGCGAAAAGGGGAAGCTCGCCAGCGTGAATTGCGCCGCGCTGGGGCTCGAGTGCGCGGCCTCCGCAGACGGCGCCGCCGCGTGCGCGACGGGCGGACCTCCCTGCACCGGGGCGTCCACGCGTTGCGAGGGCGGAGTGGCCACAGGATGCTATGGCGGCCGGTCGGTCCGCGTCGACTGCGCGGCCGCGGGCCTCGCCTGCGGCGCGGGCCCTGGCGACACCACGATCGGCGCGTGCTCGCTCGGGCCCGCACCGGATTCCGGTTGCGACCACAGCGCGCGCACGCGCTGCGAGGGCGGCAGCATCCAGTACTGCGCCTTCGGGCGGCCACGGTCCTTCTCGTGCAAAGCGGCCGGCTTCGCTGGTTGCGACGGCGGCAAACCCGGGACGACGAGCGAAGTCCGTTGCGTCCCTTAATCGCCCGGTTGCGCCCCCGGCTGTTCTAGAGTTGTCTTGGCTCGCCCATGGTTCCCGACGACACGGTGCTGCTGACGGGGTTGCCCTCCCTGCTCGCGCGAACGGTCTGCGCGGAGCTCGTCCAGTCGGACCCGCGCACGCGCGTCCACGCCATCGTGCGCTCGCGTCATTCCAAAGAGGTCGATGCGCTGCTCAGGAACCTGGCGCCAGACCAGCGCAAGCGGGTGAGCGTGGTCGACGGCGACGCCAGCGCCATCGATTTCGGCCTCTCCGGGGCCGAGTTCAAGGCGCTCGCCGGGGAGGTCACGCGCATTCACCACTGCGCCCAGCTCTCGCACCTGGCGGTCGACATCAAGGGTGCCGAGCGCGTCAACGTGGGCGCTGCGCGCGAGGCGCTCGAGTTCGCCAATACCTGTACACGGCTTTCTGCGCTCGTCTTTCACTCGACGGCGTACGTGTCGGGCGACCGCACGGGGGTCGTTCGCGAGGACGAGCTCAAGGCCGGCCAAGCCTTTCGCAACATCGTGGAGGAAACGACGGCGCGCGCGGAGAAGATGATGCGCGCGGCGATGACCCACCTTCCGATCACCGTCGTGCGACCGGCCACGATTGTCGGTGACTCACGCACCGGCGAGGTCGACCGCTTCGACGGGCCTTACTTGCTCATCGTCCTCGTCGTCACTTCGCCACCGGACATGGCGCTGCCGCTCCCCGGCCGGGGCGATGCCACGCTGCACCTCGTACCGATCGACTGGGTGGCTCAGGCGGCCGTCGCCATCGGGCGCGATCGGCGCGCGCGGGGTCGCACGTTTCATCTGGTCGATCCTCGGCCCATCACCACGCGACGCGTCTTCGAGATCGTGGCCAAGGCCGGCGGCCGGCCCGGCCCGCGCGGGTCGATCCCGGCGAACCTCGCGAAGGCGGTGCTCCGAGCCCCGGGCCTCGAGCGAATCGCCAAGAGCCCGCGCGCGCTGCTCGAGACGCTGACGACGCCGGTGACCTACGACGCGACGAATGCGAACGAGCTCCTTGCGTCGCTCGGTGTCGCCGCATGCCCGCCTTTCGAATCGTACGCCGATAAGCTCGTGGACTACGTGAAGGCGCACGTTCGACGCCGTCGTGAGTCGAAGGCCCCACCGCCCCCTGGAGCCGAGGACCCGGTTGCCTAGAAAGCCCGTGGAACCCTGCGTCGGCGAGGGGCTCGTCGTGAGGCGGGTCATCATGCGCGCGCGCGACGTCGTGTTCTTCAAGGGCGTAGTCGAAGCGAGCGACGGTCTCGCCGCGGTCTTCGCCGAGCACGGGGGCGATCTCGTCGTCGCCGCTCCCGCGACACGCGCCGCGGAGCTCGATGCGTTCCTCGACGATCTGTGCCCCGAGCTCGGGGCGATGAGGCCCGAGCCGTGACCGTCGACGTCGACGTTTGCATCGTCGGAGGCGGGCCGGCCGGGACGAGCACGGCGATGCACCTGGTGCGCGCCGAGGGTGTCGCGCCCTCGCGGGTCGTCATCCTCGAGAAAGCGCGCCATCCGCGCGACAAGCCTTGCGCGGGTGCCATCAGCGCCTGGGGGCTCGTGGCGTTGAGGGCGCTCGACGTGCGCCTGGAGGTCCCGCGCGCGGAGATGCGCGGCCTGCGCGTGTTCGCCGGAGGTGCGGTCGGGGCCCACGAAGAGCCCTTGGGCGTCGTCGTGCGCCGCTGCGAGTTCGACGCGAGCCTGTGGCGACAAGCGGTCGCCGATGGGGTGATGGCCCTCGATGGTGAGCCGCTCGTCGCCCTCGAGCGAAGCCCGCGCGGATGGATCATCCAGACGGCTGCTCGCCGGATTACCGCGCGGCTCCTTGCCGCGTGCGATGGCGCCGGTAGCGCCGTGCGCAAGCTCCTCTCCATTCCGGAGGCCGCGCGCAAGGGCCATCTGTACGTCGCGGAGACGGCGCCGGTCGCCGCGGACCGCGGACCCGCCGCGGGCCTGTGCGACTTCGATCTGCGCGTCGCCGACGCCGGCGTCGAGGGCTACTACTGGGACTTCCCGGCCCTCGTCGACGGCGCGCCTGCGGTCAATCGCGGCATCTACCACGCGAACTTCACCGCGCGGCGTGATCTCAAGCTGGACCTCGCGCGATCGCTGGCCGAGCGCGGGATCGACGCGGGCCGCGTGCGCTTCAGGCCGTACAGCACGCGCCCGCTCGTTCCCGGTGCGCCGCTGCACCTCGACCGGTTGGCCCTCGTCGGTGAGGCGGCCGGGATCGACGCGACCACGGGCGAGGGGATCGCGCAGGCGATTCTCACAGGCGCCATAGCCGCGCGGCACATGGCCCGGGCGCTGCGCACGGGCGAGACGTCGCTCGACGGCTACGCCGCCGAAGTTCTATCGAGCCGCGTCGGCCGCCACATGCTCCAGAGCGCGTGGCTGGCCCGGCGCGTCTACGGCAGCCGCGGACGGGCCTGGCGCGCGTTTCTCGCGCGCAACGCCCACGCGCGCGAGGCCGGCGCGGGCTGGTTCTCCGGCAAGACGCTCGGCTGGGACGCGAAGGTTCGCCTGGGCGCGGCGCTCGCCGTCGGCATCGCCATCGCGTAGGTCACGGGTCTGCGCGGTCCAGCCAGGCGCTCGCCTTCCCGCCCATCCGCTCGACGACACCGCGCAGGTCCCCGGGGAGCTTCGAGACGACCGTGATCCGCTCCGTGGTCACCGGGTGGGTGAACTCGATCGTGTGGCGGTGAAGGAAAGCCCGATCGAGGCCGGCCCTCTCTTCGAAATGCCGGTTCGTCGGCGCGTGTCCCGTGACCGCGTCGCCGAGCACGGGATGCCCGACGAACGCAAGGTGACGACGCAGGACACCCGCGGTGGAGGGCTCGCACGTTGCGCGGAGGATCGAGTGCCCACCGCCGACCGCGAGGCGCGCGTAGCGGGTGCGCGCGTCCGCCGCGCCGGCGCCGCGCACGGCGACCCGTCCTATCGTGCCCTTCGCCCGCGGTACTCCGCGCACCGCGGCGAGATAGCTCGTACGGGTCTCGGCCGACGCGAGCAGCGACCGCCACCCGGCGGCGCGTTGCCGGTCTCGCGCGACGACGACGATACCGCTTGCATCGGCGTCGAGCTCCATCACGAGCTCCGCCTCGCTCGCGCCGGGCATGCGCCGCACGCTCGCCAGCAAGGAGCTCGCGAACGCCGCCTCGGGCCTCGATGGTTCGTGCGCGCTCTTCTCGAACGCCCATATGTCGTCGTCTTGCAGCAGCACGCGCGGCGCGGGCGGCGGACCGCGACGCAAAAGGACCAGCGTCTCGACTTCTTCCGTCAGAGGGATCATGTCGACCGGCTGCAGGGTCTCGGCCGCGTATCCAAGGCGTTCGAGATGAGCGAGGTCGCGCGCGAGCGTGTCGGGATCGCACGACACGTACGCGATTCGGGCTGGCGCCAGGCGCGCGATGGCGTCGCGCGCGAGAGGGCTCGTCCCGCGCCGTGGAGGGTTCACGACGACGACGTCGAAGCGATCGCCCCGCTCCGCCATGCGCTGGAGTGCTTGGGCCGCATCACCCCGCTCGACCGATACCGGCAGGTGGAGCGCTTCGGCGCCGGCGCGCGCGCGCTCCGCCGCAGGCGCGAACGACTCCACGAGCGTGACCCGCGCGCCGGTGGCCGCCAACGCAAGGGCGATCGATCCCGAGCCGCCGTAGACATCGAGCACCCGCGGAGGTTGCGTCGCCGATCCCGCGAGGGAGCGCTGCAGTGCTGCGTGGATGAAGTGGGCTTGCCCCCTGTGCGCCTGGACGAACGATCCGAACGTCGCGAGATGCGTCGACTTCCCGACGCGATCGGGGACCGAAGCCATGCCGGCGAGGTGCACGGTCTCGGGACCGAGGACCTGGGGGTCTTGTCCTTCGTGGACGTTGACCGCCACGCCGACCACGTCGGGGCAAGCGCCCATCAGCGCACGCGCTTCGTCGCGCAAGCGCCGAAAACCGTTCGCCCCATCCGTGCGCCCTCGCTGCACCACGAACGTCACGAGCACGCGCGCCTCGCCCGCGTCGACCTCGCGCAGATCGACCGCTCGCAAGGCCCCGCCACCGGACTCCGCAAAGGGCGCGAGTGTCGAGTCCGTGCCCTGCGCGGCGCGGATGCGTTGGCGCAGGACGTCCGCGACCCTCGTGAGCGACTGCGCCAACACGCGACATGCAGGGACGTCGACGACCTGATGGAGCCCTCCCTTGCTGAAGAGGCCAAGCGGCGCCGGCTCGTTTTTGCCGAGGCCTGGAGCGCCGACGATCAGCTTTGCGCGCGTCCGGTAGCCCACGATGGGGTCGGCGGGTGCCGTGGGCTCGACCACCAGGCTGGCGAGGGCCGAGTAGCGCGCCAAGGCACGAATGACGCGCAGACGCTTCGCGTCGAGCTGTCGCCCATACGAAAGCGCGATCAGCGGGCAGCCGCCGCAGCGATCCGCGTGCTCGCAGCGCACGATGGGATCCCCGGACAACCGGACGGTTTCATGGCTCGGCGCCTCGGGCGTCACGACCATGCTTTTACCGAAACTGTCACGCCACGTCGGCGTAGTCGTTCTCGATGGACGCTCCTGCGCTCGATCTCGCGCTCGAGCTGGTGGCGGCCCTCCCCCGCGTGGCCCGTGATACAAGCCTTTCCGTGGAGCAGCGCGGCGGAGCCGACCTGGCCATGGAGCGGTACGCCGCGGGGGATGGCGCCGCTTTCGCGCAGGTTTACGACGCCCTTGCCCCTCGCCTCTTTGCGTACCTTTTCCGCCAGACACGCGAGCGTTCGCGTGCGGAAGACCTCTTGCAGCAAACGATGCTCCACATCCACCGCGCGCGCGACCGCTTCATCCCGGGCGCCCAGGTCACCCCATGGGCCTTTGCGATCGCGCGTCGCTTGCTCGTCGATTCCATGCGGCGCGGCCGTCGCGAGATCCTCGGCGACGGGACCGTCATCGACACCGGAGTCGCTGCGTCGCCTCGCGCCGACGACCTGGTCCAAGCCAGTCAGGTGGCCGTGCGCATCGAGCTGGTTCTCGCCGGGCTGCCGGCGTCGCAGCGCACCGCTTTTCAGCTCATCAAGCAGGAGGGGCTCACCGTTGCCGAAGCGGCGCAGGTCCTCGGCACGACGGTCGCCGCCGTCAAGCTGCGCGCGCACCGGGCCTACGAGGCCCTACGCGCGGGCCTGAGCGAAATTGGTGTCGGCAAAGAGACGGACGACGACGACTCGGAAACCAACCTCGGGGCCGCGCGTCTGAAGCCATGAAAGCCCCCGATTCTCTCCCCGAGCTGCCTGCCCATCTCCGAGCCCGCATCCTCGAGGCGGTGCGCGACGAGCCGGCGGCCCCTCGCGCCGAGGGTGCGCGGCGCGCGGCGCTCACGGTGGCCCTCGGCTTCGTCGCGACGACGGCGATCCTTCTCGCCATCTCGATGCCCGATCTGCGCGGCCGGCCCCTCGCGTACGTCGAAGTGCTGGTGCTCGTGTGGACGCCGATCGCCGTCCTTGCGACGTGGGCAGGCGTCGGGCGGGGGCGCTCGATGCTGGGTCGTTCGCGGCGCTGGCTCGTAGCGACGGCGGTTCTGACGCCGGTGGTCCTCTTGCTCTCGTGGATTCCGGTCACCGTCTATTGGCCGGAGACGCTGGTCGACGGGTCGGAGACCTTCCATCACGTTCGCTGCGTCGTGGTGACGCTGGCTCTCGCGCTCGGTCCCTTCGTGGCCTTCACCCGGTTGCGTCGCGGGAGCGATCCGATCACCCCGTGGCTGACGGGCGCCGCCATCGGGACCGCCGCGGCGGCCTGGGGCGCGGTTGCGCTTCCACTCATCTGCGGGTTCACGTCGCCGCGCCACATGCTGCTCGGTCATTTCCTGCCCGTGCTGCTCATCGCGGCGCTCGGTGCCGCGCTCGGCCAGTGGCTGGTGGCGGTCCGTCCCAAGACGGAGTAAAGCGCGGAGCCTCTTGGATCCACGCGCGGTTTCGGAGCGCCCGCCAAAGCAAAGCCGTCCGGGGCGCATCCTGATGGTCTCGTCCGAGGTGGAGTCCCTCGCGCGAACCGGTGGGCTGGGCGATGTCGTGGAAGCGCTTTCGCGGTCGCTTGCCTCGCTCGGTGCCGACGTGGTCGTGGTGACGCCCAAGTACGGGGTGACGCGGGTCCCCGTCGACGCCCACTGGTGGACGCGGCCCGTGGTCGCCCGGCTGGGGCTTGGCCATGCCCGCGAGATCGGTGTCCTCGAAGCACGCCTGGGTGGGCGCGGCGCCCCCGCGTTCGCGCGCAACCTCGCGCCCCGAGTCTGCATGCTCGCCGATTCTCAGCTCTTCGACCGGGGTGGCCTCTACGGCGAAGGCGACCGCGCCTTCGGAGACAACCCGTTTCGCTTTGCCACACTCTCGAGCGGCGCGCTCGCCGTCGCGGAGCGGGCCTGGGGAGGCGCGCTCCCCGACGTAATCCACGCTCACGATTGGCACGCGGCCCTTTCCGTCATCTACGCACGGCGGGAGCGCGGCCCGATCTGGGCCGGGGTGCCGAGCATCATCACGATCCACAACCTGGCCTTCCAGGGTCAGGTGCCCGAGGGCGAGATCGACTACCTCGCGTTGCCTCGCGACGGGTGGGACGCGGGCTGGTTCCGCCACGAGGGGTCCGTGAACCTGCTCAAGGGCGCAATCGAAGTGGCCGATCGAGTGACGACGGTGAGCGAGACGTACGCGCGCGAGATCCAGCGCTGGCCGCACGGCTACGGCCTCGACGCCCACCTCCGCTGGCACGCGCGCAAGCTCGTGGGCATCGTGAACGGCATCGACGTCGACGCGTTCGATCCCTCGACCGACGGCGCGCTCGCTCGCCGGTACTCGGCGGTCGACGCGATCGACGGAAAACGGGCGTGCAAGGCCGCGCTGTGTGCGGAGCTCGGCCTCGACGGCGATCCGCGGGCACCGCTGTTCGGCGTCGTGTCGCGGCTGCAACAGCTCAAGGGCATCGATCTTCTCCTCGCCGACGTGCCCGTCCTCGTCGACCGGGGTGCGCGCGTGGTCCTCGTCGGCACCGGAGACCGCGAGCTCGAGTGGGCCCTGGCAGCCGCCGCGCGCCGCTGGCCCGGGCGGGTCGCGGCGCGCATCGCCTTCGACCCGGGGCTCGCGCGGCGTGTCTTCGCGGGAGCGGATTTCTTGGTCGTCCCGTCGCGCGACGAGCCGTGCGGGCTGACGCAGATGTACGCCATGCGCTACGGAGCGGTCCCCATCGTCACCCCCGTCGGCGGCCTGCGTGACACCGTCGAGGCAGTCGACGTGGCCCACGGCACGGGCACAGGCGTCGTCGCGGCGCGCGCCGACGCCGCGTCGCTGCTCCTGGCGCTCGAGGAGGCCCTCGCGCTGTGGCGCGACGCGATCGGGATGGCCTCGCTCATCGCCCGCGCGATGGCGCGCGACAGCTCGTGGGCCAAGAGCGCCCGGCAGTACCTCGATCTGTACCGCGAGCTTGGCGTTTGACCTCCGCCGTCCCGCTCGCGGGCGACCCCTAGCGTTTGGCCAGGCGCGCCCTGCGCCTTTCTTCGGCCGCCGACTGGTCGCCCCGCTCGGCGTCGGTCATGTAGCGCAGGCCGGGCACCGGTGTGGGCTTGAAATCGTCGCCCATGGCAACGAACGTCATGCGGCAATCCACGGTGGGCCAGCTCTCCCCGGTGAGTGTGTTCTCGCCGCTCACGCTCACCTCGATCTCCATCGACGTGCGAAACGTCGCCGCGATGTGCGCGCGGAGCCGCACCACCTCGCCGACGCGCACCGGCTGGCGGAAGTGCAAGTCGTCGACGAAGGCCGTCACGCAAGGCCGGCCCGAGTGGCGCTGCGCGCAGATCGCGGCGCAGAGATCGACCCAGGCCATGATCTGACCGCCGAACACGGTGCCGAACGAGTTCGCGTGTTGCGGCAGGACGTACTCGGTCATCTCGGTGACCGAGACGCTGCGGGGTTTCGGCGTCCCGTGCGTCATGGCCGTCCCGCTCCCCAGATCGGGTGAGGTTGCCCGAGCCACGCCGCGAAGGCGGAGCGAGCGGCGGCCGGCGCGTCGGGTTTGGGGACGAGCTTCACGCGGTCCTGCCTCTGCCCGTCGAGCACCACCGGCAGCGTGGCGATGCGGCCGTCGCGGGCGACGAGGACGTTCACGGTGCCGCCGGCGGCGCGCCCCCGCAAGGCCGCATCCAGATTGATGCCCTCGATTCGCGCTCCGTCGATCGCGAGAATCTCGTCGCCGGGGTCGATGCCGCCGCGCCAGGCCGTGGAGCCGCGTATCACGGACGAGACGATCGCGCGGCCGCCGTCCAATCGGAGGCGCACGCCGAGCGAGCACGCGGGCGCGTCTCCGCGTGCCGTTCGCTCGACAGCACACCCGACCAGGGCGAGCGTGCGCCCGTAATCGATCTCGGCCGGGGAGCGGATCCACGCGTCGAAGAGGTCGCCCAGCGCCACGCCCGCGGCCTGCTCGAAGATCCCCTGCATCGCGTCCTCGGCCACCGGCCGGCCCGTGGCCCCGTGCGCGAGCCACAGATGCGCGAGCACGACGTCGAGCGAGGCGCGGCCGCCCGTGCGGGCCCGGATCTCCAGGTCGAGGAGCCCGCAGACCACCTCGCCCTTGCGGTAGTAGCTGACGCCGCTGTTCTGCGAGTTCTCGTCGGGACGATACAGCTTGATCCAGGCGTCGTAGCTCGCTTCTTCCAGCGCGTGGACAAGGCGTCCCGGTGTCTGATCGAGGTACGCGATCTCGGCCGACAGGTGATCCAGATACTCTTCGACGGTGCAGAGACGCGAGAGCACGAGGACGCGCCAGTCGTAGTAGCTCGTGCCGCCCTCGAACCACCAGAGCAGGCGCGTGTAGCACTCCTCGCCGTATCGATAAGGGGTGAGCCCGGCCGGGCGGATGCGCTTCACGTTCCACGCGTGAAAGACTTCGTGCGCGACGAGCGACAGCAGGTCGAGGTACCCGTCGCGCGTGGAGAAGCTCGCCGGCGACGCGATCAGAGCGGCGCCCGCGCCGTGTTCGAGGCCGCCACGCCCGCGTGTGGAGAGATGCAACAGCAAGTCGTACGACGGATAGGGGAGCGAATTGCCGAAGAGCTTGGCCTCGGTCTCCAGGATGGTGCGTGTATCCTCGACGAGGCGGCGCGCGTCGGCGTCGCTGGCGGCGCCCGCGGGCCAGATCGCGTAGCGGTGCGGCGTGCCGAGGACCTCGAACGTGTCCTCGCGGTGGGTCCCAATCTCGATCGGCGAATCGACGAGCGTGTCGAAATCCGGAGCCTCGAAGGCGCTGACGCCCTCGGGCGCGCCGCTGCCTCGCGAAGCGGGCCTGAGTGCGGTAGCCACGCGCCACCCTCGCGGCACGGCGATCTCGACCCGCGCCCCCGCGTCCTCCCGGCCCTCGATTCCGAGAAAGAGCGCCGCGCCGACGAGAAATGCGTGCGTCGCGTCGACGTGGCTCGTGCGCACCGTCAGCTCGCCCGCGTGCACCCGGTAGCGCACCGTGATGCGCTCGGCTCCCCGCGTCGCCACGCGCCAGGCGTTCTTGCGGATCTTGTGCGCGCGGCCCGGGGGGTCGACCGTGAAGCCCTCGACGTGCCTGGCGTACTCGCGCAGCAGATACGAGCCCGGCGTCCATGACGCCATGAAGAGGACGAGCGCTTCCGGCAGGGCTGCGCCGTCGGCGTAGAAGGTGGAGTCGACGTCGACGAGGTGGGTCTGCGGCGCCGGGATCGCGACGCGGTGGACGATCGACAGGGCCGTCATGGAGCGCCCTCCCAAACTAGCACCGGCGCTCCGGCCTACTTCCGCCTCTCGCGCAGCAAGCGTTCGAAGGCCGCCCCCGCTCCGCGCGCCAGCTCCGCCAGGCGATCGGACGACTCGCGCGCGTCGTTGAGGTCATGGGCGAGCAGGATCGCGACGGGCTTGCCGGCCGCCTGAACGGCGACGAGCGCCACCTCGGACGGCGGTGCCGAGTCCATGACGGCGAGCAGCGGCGCGTGCCGCTCGTCCTTCGGCAGGCGCGCGAGGCGAACCCCGACCTGATCGAGGGCCTCGTGGAGAATCGTGGGCGCGGTGTTCGGCAGCTTGACTGCGCGCATCGCGTCCCGGTTGGCAAACTCCGGCGAGCACGCCCAGCCCGTGAGCGCGTCCTTTCGAACGGCAAGGACGGCGACTTGGTGCGCGACGACGCGGGCTCCCGTGATGAGCAGCTCGAGGATCTGGTCGCGGTCGGTGGCCGTCGCCATCTCCGCCAGGACGAAGCGCGAATCCACGGCGGCGGGCCGGGGCGGAGGATTGGTCGGGACGCGTGCGGGGGGAGCAAGCGAGGGCGCGCGCGCGGGAGTGAGCGAGGGAGAGGGGGCGCGGGGGGGGGTTGGGGCGAGGGTAGGGGCCGCTACCGGGGCGGGACGTGCGAGCGGGGGCGCAGGCGCAGGGGCGGCGACGGGCGTGGGCGCGCGGAGGGGCAAGGGCGCGGGCGCGCGAACGGGCGCAGGTGCGGCGGGCACGGGGGGCGGGGGGGCAGGTGCGGGCGCGGTGGGTGCCGGCGGGGGACGGGGCGGGGCTTCCGCCGTGAAGGGGCCTCTCACCGTGGGCGGCGCGGCGAGCTTGCGTTTGCGGAGGTCGAGCACGGGCTCGCCGTCGGGCATCAGGACGCCGATCTGGATTTCGGGCTGGAGCTCGGCGGAGCGGAGATCGGGAGCGGCGGGGCGGGCCGCGGGTACCGCGGCGCCCATGCTCTGGGTGTTGCGGCGCGTCAGCGGGATGGCGACTTCGACCTCGGGCGTCGACGGAGTCGAAGGGCGCGCTCCGAAGGCAGCGGCAAGGCCCATCGGCGGCGCCAGGGCGCGCATACCCCGTACCCGCTCGGCGTGCACCTGGACGAGGGCGGCTTCCATCGCGCCGAGTGACGTGCGAACGGTGCGCACCGGCGCCTTGAGAAAGTGAGCGACTTCGCGGCTTGCGTGCGCGTCGCGCGCATCGACGACGGCGACGTCGACCATGCCCGTCAGCGGATCGCGCCGCACGGGGACGGCCTGGAGCCGCTCGCAGAGGCCCGGCGGGAGGCTGGCCGCGAGCTCGCGCAGAGGGGTCACCCGGACCAGCAGGGGGGCCGCGGCGCCTTCGTGATAGGTCTCGAGAAACTGCTCCAGCCTTGCGCCGTCGATGGCGTGGGCTCCGATGAGGCCGCGCGGGAGGCTCGTCCCCTGCGTGGCGGCGAGCACGAGGGCCTCGGCCAGGGCGTCGGGCGTCACGGCGTCGGCGAGCAGCAGCGCTCGTGCGAGGTGCAGCACAGGCGGCAGCGTACATTGCCACGCGGCAAGCGGCGGGGAAGAAGTGGACGCGGCTCGCGACGGCGTGGCAGGCTTTCTCGTCCGTTTGGTCCCGTTGCTCCCGCCGCTCCCGCCGCTTCCCTCGCGTGGCCGCTCGCCGTTGCCCGATCCATTTCCGGATCTGGTTCAGCGCACGCTGCCAATCGCGATGCTTTGTCTTGCCGTGATCGCCGTACCGCTCCTGGTGCTGCAGCCGGCGGGGCTGCCCCGCTTGCGCGGGCTGGAGAAGGAGCTTCAAGACGTCGATACCGAGAACGCCCAGCTGCGGCGCGACGTGGCGCGCCTGCGCATCGAGGTCGACGAGCTCCGCGACGATCCGGCCGCGGTCGAGCGTATCGCCCGCGACCAGCTCGGGATGGTGCGCCGGAGCGAAGTGGTCTTCCAGTTCGGGAAGTAGGGCCTCCGCGAGAGCGCGCGGCCCGTGCTAGATCGACTCGCCGATGCGGTACGAGGCTGTGATCGGGCTCGAGGTGCACGCGCAGTTGCTCACCAAGAGCAAGGCCTTCTGCGGATGCTCGACGGCGTACGGCGCACCGCCCAACACCCACGTCTGCCCGGTGTGCCTCGGCCTGCCCGGCGCGCTGCCCGTTCTCAACGCGGAGGCCGTGCGCCTGGCCGTGCGCACGGCGATGGCCCTCTCGTGCTCGATCGCGCCGGAGAGCCGCTTCGCGCGGAAGAACTACTTTTATCCGGACCTGCCCAAGGGCTACCAGATAAGCCAATACGACGAGCCTTTCAGCGGCCGTGGGCATCTCGACATCGAGATCGACGGCAAGACCAAGCGCGCGGGGATCACCCGGGTGCACATGGAAGAGGACGCCGGCAAGAACACGCACTCCGCCCCGTCGTCGATCGTCGATTTGAATCGGTCCGGCGTGCCGCTCGTCGAGATCGTGGGCGAGCCGGACCTACGCAGCGGCGCCGAGGCGGCCGAGTACCTCAGGACCCTGCGCGAGGTGCTGCTCTTCATCGGCGTCAACGACGGCAACCTCGAAGAGGGCAGCTTTCGGTGCGACGCGAACGTGAGCATCCGCCCCGCGGGTGAGACCAAATTCGGCACGCGCGTCGAGCTCAAGAACATCAACTCGTTCCGGTTCGTCGAGAAGGCCATCGGGCACGAGATCCAGCGGCAGACGACGCTCGTCGAGCGAGGCGAGCGGATCGTGCAGGAGACGCGCGGCTACAACGCCGACGAGAACACCACGTACAGCCTCCGCAGCAAGGAAGAGGCGCAGGACTACCGGTATTTCCCCGACCCCGACCTGCCGCCGCTGCGGCTCGACGATGCGTTCGTCCAAGGGGTGCGCGCCGACCTGGCCGAGCTGCCCGCCGAGAAGCGTCGCCGCTTCGTCGAGGCGCTGGGCCTCAGCCCGTACGCCGCGCGCGTCCTCACGGCGCATCCCAAGATCACCGCGTTCTTCGAGCAGGCCGCGGCGGAGCACGGCAACGCCACGAAGGTGGCGAACTTCGTCCAGAGCGAGGTCCTGCGCGGCGTGCAGACGCACGGGCTCGACGCGCACTTCCCGGTGAGCCCCGCCCAGGTCGCGGCGCTGCTCGGCCTCGTCGACGCCGGCACCATCAGCGGCAAGCAGGCCAAAGAAGTGTATGCCGGGATCGAGGGTACCGATCGGTCTCCGGCCGACGTCATCGCGAGCCTCGGCATCCATCAGGTGACCGACGCGGGCGCCCTGGAGGCCGTCTGCAAGCGCGTCATCGAGCAGAGCCCCAAGCAGGCGGAGCAGCTGCGCGGAGGCAACGCCAAGCTGCTCGGCTATTTCGTCGGTCAGGTGATGAAGGAGACGAAGGGCGCGGGCAACCCGCAGCTCGTCAACGATCTGCTGAAGAAGCTCCTCGGGCTGGGGTGAGGCGTGTCGGGCGCGTCGCTCCCTCGCCTCGCCGTCACGGCGTCGGCGCGATCGCGGGTGCTCATCGTCGACGACAACGTCGAGCTGGTCGGCACGCTCCACGCCGTCATCATGAGCGCCGAGCTCGCGGACGGGCGTGCCGCGTCGAGCGCGATCGAGGTCGTCACCGCATCGCGCGGTGACGAGGGCCTCGAGGTCGCGCGCACGCGGGGGTTCGACGTCGCCATCGTGGACGTGAAGCTCCCCGACACGAGCGGCGTCGATCTCATCGCCAAGCTGCGAGCCGCGTGCCCGTTCGGCGAGGTGGTGCTCATCACGGGCTTTGCAACGATGGACGCCGCGATGGGCGCCCTGCGCTCGGGCGCTTACGCGTTCGTGCCCAAGTCGTTTCGGCCCGAGGAGCTGATCTCGACCGTCGATCAGGCCCTCGCCAAGGTCCGTCTCGCCCGCGAGCGCGACGAGCTCGAACGCCGCTACCGGGCCCTGGCCGAGCTGGCGGACGTGCTGGTGGTCGGCCTCGACCTCGATGACCGGGTCGCCCTCTTCAACCGCAAGGCAGCGCTCCTGGCCGGGGTCGAGCCCGGCGACGCCGCGGGGCGGCTATTCGTGGACACGTGGCTCCCCGAGGAAGACCGCACCCGCATGCGCGAGGCCATCGCCGGGGCAAGGGCGCGCCGCACGCAGGAGGTGGAGACGGGGTTCCTCGACAGCGGCCGCGGTGGCGGCTCTACCCTCGTATCGTCGTTTTCACCGCGCGAACGGCGCGACAGCCCTGCCAAGGCGCGCGTGCGCTGGCACCTGTCGCTCGCGCGCGGGGGCGAGGATACGGCGCTCGTCTACGGGTTCGGCATCGACGTCACCGAGCGACGCGCGCTGGAGAAGCGAGCCGCCGACGCCGAGGCTCTGTCGGCGATGGGCAGTCTGGCGCTGAACCTGGCGCACGAGATCCGCAATCCGCTCAACGCCGCGGTCCTGCAGCTGCACTTGCTCGGACGCCAGGTCGACAAGCTCCCCGTGGAAGACGAGGCGCGCGCCGCGTTGCGTCACCGCGCCCAGATCGTGGGCGACGAGATCGGCCGCTTGAACCGCCTGCTCACCGAGTTCCTCGAGCTCGCGCGCCCCCGCGCCCCGGTGCGGCAGCCCGTCGCCTTTGCGCAGCTGGTCGGCGACGTCCTCGACCTGGAGCAGGGTTCGGCGTCGGCCCGTCAGGTGACGGTCGAGCGCCATCTCACGAGCGACTGCGTGGTCCTCGGCGACCCGGAAAAGCTCAAGCAGGTGGTCCTGAACCTGGTGATGAATGGCCTGGAGGCGATGAAGGATGGGGGCACGCTCACGGTGAACGTGGCCTGTCCGGCGCAAGGCGACGCGATCCGGCTCGAGGTCGCCGACACGGGCGTCGGGATCGATCCCGCCGTCATGGGCCAGCTGTTCGATCCATTCTTCACGACGAAGGAAGCCGGTACCGGCCTGGGATTGTCGATCGTCCACAAGATCGTCGATCAGCACGGGGGTGAAGTGCGCATCGAGAGCGAGCGCGGCGTGGGCACCCGCGCCACGGTGCTGCTGCCGCTACGCCGGCCCTAGCGGCGCGCGGGACCGCTCGCGGCGCCCTATCTATCGGCCCGGCGGGCGGAGGGGCAGCGCGGTGGTGGAGACGGGCGGCGGCGGGATACGCGCCACCTCGGTTTGCTCGCCCACGGAATCGAGCGCGGTGATCGCGGCGAAGAGGCGGTCCATGCCGACCTCCAGCGCGCTCTCGCGCTGAAACAGGCCGACCACGCGCACGAGCCGGATCGACGTGGTTTTCCCGAGGTCAATCTCCCGCTCGACGAACGCCTCGAACGACGGGAAGCGCTTCGCCTCGTAGAGGCGGCGCACCTGGATGTCCTTGAGGATGAGCCCGATCTCGAAGAACGACTTGCCCAGGTTCTTGCGGAGCGTCTTGATCTGCGCGAGCGAGGCGTGGAGCTTCTGCACGCGCAGCTTGATGTCCTCGGCGTCGATCGGCGTGCGGATCGTCGCGCGGGCGCTGCCGGGAAGGGGCGGCTCGGCTGCCCGCGCCCGCGCCTCGGCTGCGTGCTTGGCCGCGTGCCGTGCTGCCCAGGGGGCAGCGCCACGCAGGCCCAGCTTACGCTTGAGGTTGCCTGCCTCTTCTTTGCCGGCGGCAGCCTTCGGCTGCGCCGTCTTCGCCGCTGCGGTCGGTTTTGTTGCCTTGGTGGCCGCGGCCTTCTTCGTCTTCGCCATATCGATCTCGGTTGGGGTTAGGTCTCGGAAGCAGCGCGGACCTAAGCGCCCGTTTCCCCTCACGTTGCCTGAGCCAGCCCGCCGGGGGACTTGCGCGAAACAACCTTGCGCCCATTACCAGAGTTGCCCCAAGTTCGTCCACTTGTCTTGGGGGGGCCCCCGCGAGAGCTCGTCCGGAAGCGAGCCGCGACTACCATCGGCCGGGACATGGCGGTCCATACGGCGATCTCCGAAAACGAGGCGCGCGCGATCCTCGCCGAGTACGGAAGCCTCGAACTCCATCGCGTCGAGGGCGTCAGCGGGGGGAGCGTCAACTCGAACTTCGCGCTGACGACGTCCGGCGATCGGCTCTTTCTGCGCGTCTACGAGGAGCAGGGGCGGGCGGGGGCCGAGCACGAAACCTCGCTGCTCGAGCGCCTGGCCGGGGCGGGGGTCCCGACGCCGCCGCCCCTCCGACGACTCGACGGGGGCCTCGTCTCCACCCTCCGAGGCAAGCCGGTGGCCGTCTTCCCGTGGCGGGTCGGGATCATGCGGTGTCAGGCGACCGTGAGCGTCGCGGACGTGCGACGCGTCGGGGAAGCCCTGGCCCGGATTCACCTGGCCGGACAGGCCGACGCGCCATACGCGGGGCGCTTCGAGTTCCCCGACTTGCTGCGGCGCCTCGATCGCATCCAGGCCGACGGGGGCCCCGAATGGGCCCTGGTCGTCCCATCGCTGCGGACGGCGCTCGAGCAGACGCAGGCCGCGAGGGACCCGCGGCTGCCTCGCGGCGTCGTGCACGGCGACCTGTTTCGCGACCAGGTTCTCTGGGGGGCAGGCGGCGAGATCGCCGCGCTCCTCGATTTCGAGAGCGCGTGCGACGGCACCTTCGCGTTCGATCTGATGGTGACGGTGCTTTCGTGGTGCGTCGGGGACGACCTCGACGCCGACCTCGCGCGCGGGATGGTCGAGGGCTACCAGCGCGTGCGTGCGCTGTCCGAGCAAGAGCGCGACGGGCTGGTGGGAGAGGGGAGCTTTGCCGCTCTTCGGTTCGCAATCACCCGCATCACCGATTTCTCGATGAGGGCGCGTAGCGCCGACGGAACGGTCCGACCGCCCACCCGCGACTGGCGTCGCTTCATGAAGCGCTTCGAGAAACTGCAGGGCCTCGGGGCGTCGGGTCTGCGAGGCGTCCTGGCCGTCTGAAACGCGGGCCTACGGGGCCGCGCGCAGGCCCGCGACGCGGCGGGTGACCTCGTCGAGGGCGGCGGCTTGTCGGTCGAGCTCGGCCATCGCATGGCCCTCATCGGCGCCGCCCGCGGCGCGCGCGTCGCGCGCCGCGCGAAGCACCTCGACCACCTCGCGGTGCAGCTCTTGTCCCGCGCCCACCACCCACGTGTCGAGCGTCTGCGCGAAGTCCGCGATGACCGCGTCGAGCTTGGGCGCGACCTTGCGCGCGGTCTCGCGCATCACCTCGGGCGCGAGCTCCTGCGCGCGCCGCTTGAACTCTTCGTGGATCCGGCCCCGCGCGAACATCGCGAAGATCGCGGGACCGGCGACCGCGAGCACCCCGCCAGCCATCAGATTGATCGCCATCAGGGCCACGCCCCCGAACATCAGCGCGACCACGCCGACGTCGTATTTGATCGTGTCGACCCGGACATCGAGTCGCCCTGCGTCGTTCCCGAGGACCGCGGCGATGCGCTGGGCGCCCTCGTGTGCATCTTCGCGCACGAGCGCGATCGTCCTCTCGGCCACCTGCTCCAGTTTGCCCGCGATCTCGCGCATCTCGGCTTCGGCCCACTGCTTGAACGCGTCTTCGAGGAAGGCAGGCAAGAACTGCTTCAGCTCGCTGGGCTTGGCCGATTCGATCACGTCGGGGAGCCGCCGGCACACGTCGTCGACGAATCGCTCGAGGTCCTTGCTGGCCGCCATCCGGATCGACGCGATGTCTTCGCGCATCTGGGACCGGCGCTGGTCGATCGTGCTCGACTGGCCGGCGAGGTCTTTCTCGAGCGCCGCGATCCGCCGGTCGATCTGGTCGGCGCTCATTCGCAGCGCGCGGCGCCGCGCGTCGACGCCCTTGGAGAGCAGCTGCGCCACGCCCAGCCCTTCGCCGAGGGCGTTGTCGAGCAAGATCCGGCCGCGCTCCTCGGCCAGGAAGTTGGTCAGGTAGGCCACGAGCTCGGGGATCCCGCTCTCGGCGCGCGCGCCGGCCAGCGCCGTCTCGCCGCTGACCGGGAACACCACCGGGTTCCGGACCAGCGTCGACAGGTGCGCGCGCGCATACGCCATGGCCTCTCGCTGCTCTTCGGGCGAGAGCAAGTCCCACTTGGTGACGACGAAGACGATCTTGTCGCGCGAGGCCTTGAGGAGCTTGTCGCTCAAGAAGACGCGCTCGCTCTCTTTCAGGATCTGTCCCGCGTCGAGCAAGAACAGGACGGCGTCGGCGCGCGGAATGTAGCTGTACGTGATGTCGGCGCGTTGCAGCGAGAGATCGTTCACGCCGGGGGTGTCGACGAGGAGGATCCGCTCTTTCAAGAAGGGCGCGGGGTAGCCGATCTCCAGGTGGTCCACGTCGTCGGGCGAAGCGCCTCCGCCGACGGCGAAGCCCTTGGCCTCGTCGAAGGGCAGCGGACGCCGCTGCCCGTCGGCCGTCACCACGAAGGCCTCGGGCGCGTCGGCCCACCGGATCTGGTGGATGGCCGCGGTCGTCGGCGTCACGCCGACGGGGAGCGCGCCATGACCGAGCAGCGCGTTCACGAACGTGGTCTTGCCGTGATTGAACTCGCCGACGACCACGAGATGAAAGCGATCCTCGCGGAGCTTGCGGACCAGATCCGCGTCGACGCGATCGCGCAGGCTATTGGCGCCGAGCGCGGCGGCGATGCCGGAGAGGCCGGCGAGCGCGTCGACGACCTCGTCGCGCCGCACGAAGAAGGCGTCGAGGGAGGGCGTCGAGACCGCATCCTGCCCGAGGGGAGCCGTCACCCGGCGGCCCCCTTCAGCAGCGCGGCCACGCGCGAGTCGACCTCGGTCATCGCCAGGCCCGCGTCGCCCAGGCCCGTGGCCTCCCGGTACAGGCGGCTTTCGGCGAAGACGCGCATCGCCAGGATCCGCTTGGGCAGCCACGGATGCGTCGCGAAGAGCTCCATGAACTTACCGATGCCCTGCGACGCCTCGTCGTGTTGCTCGAGGAACGCGTCGACGTTGAACTCCTCGTGCAGCTTGCGCGATCCGACCGCGAGCTTGGTGATCGCACGCTCGGCCACGGCGTGGTCGCCGCAGACCAGCATCCCGGCGCGGTCGCACGTGATCTCCGCCCGACGTGACCACGTGCGGAGCGCGACGAGCGCGGGCTGGAGAATCCAGGGCACGAACATCCCGGCCATGTACGTGAGGTAGTGGAGCGCGGTGAGATACGCGACGTGCGAGTTGTGGATGTGCCCGCACTCGTGTCCGATGACCGCGGCCAGCTCCTCGTCGCTGTAATGCTCGAGCAGGGCAGAGTGCACGAGGATGAACGAGTCGTCGTTCGTGCCTAGCGTGCCGGCGTTGAACGTGGGGTTGTTCACGACGAAGACCTGCGGCTCGTGGATCTGCAGCTTGTCGCACGCGCGCCGGGTGATGCGGTGGATGCGCGGGAACTGCCGTTCGCTCACGCGGACGGCGTTGCCGAGGAGCTGATGCCGGCCGAGCTGCTTGAAGAGCCGGACGCTCGCCTCGACCGCCAGCGCGACGGGCTTGGTATTCTCGAAGACGACGCGCGACTGCCGATCGAACGAGTACGTGTACTCGTGGCCAGTCGCGCCGGCCGCGCTGGCCGTGCCGGCCCCGCCGCCCACGTGCTCGGCCCTCTTGCGCGCCACGAAGGCGCCGAAGTCGAGGGGGGGCGGCTCTGCCATCGACGCGTCTCCAACCGATAACGTAAGCAGCGGAGCGGCGCCGTGCAATTCGCGCCCCAACCAGGCGACAGTCAGCGCCGTCACTGCGTCTTGAGCCCGCCGCTCACGAAGATCGTCTCGCTCGGCGGAGGCTTGAGCACCCCCGCCGCGAGGATCCCGGCGCCCACGGCGATCGCTGCGCCCGCGCCGACGAGGGTCCACGTGGCCCAGGCGGGCCATCGCGAGGCGTGGTCCACGGCCGCGACCGGGGTGCCAGAGAAAATCGCGGGCGCGGGCCGATGCCAGTCGAGAAGCGGACCGCAGCGGCCGGCCGCGCACAGCGCCACGCGAATGGTGCCGGCGGCCGTCCCCGGCGCAGCCGCGACCCATTGGGGGCAGAGCACCTCGGGCGCATCGACCGCGCCCCCCTCGACGACCTGGGCGCTCGACGTATCCGCGCGCGAGCACGGCGTCGTGCCGGGAGCGTCGAGGGTCACCGTGGAGTCGCCTCCGGGCACGTCGATCCACGTGGCCCACACGGTTCGCCCGCGCCAGCTCGCGCGAACGGCGTGCAGGCCCGCGCGCGTCGCCACGGGCTCGCCCGTCGCAATGACGGCGCCGTCGAGCCACACGCGGTCTCCGGGAGGGGCCTCGACGGCGATCCGCGCGGGCGTCGATGCGGCCGCCGCCCCTGGCTCACCCACGCCGGCGACGCGGCCCTCGTCGAGCGCGTCGGCACGCGCCCAGGCCCGGTCGGCGGCCTCGGGGTCGACAGGGGCCGTTCGCCGCCATCGCGTCGACTTGGCGCGCTCCACTTCGGCCATCAACCACGCGGCTTGCGGCAGCTCGGCGTGTGCGCGGAGCCTGGCTTCGGCCGCATCGATGGCGCGGTCCGCGCCGGCGCGATCGTGCGCGACGACGGCATCGCGGGCGCTCGTGAGCAGCTCCTCGATCGCGTCGGCGACGCGATCGTCGATCGCCAGCGCTTCGGGCGCGGCGTGACTCGGATCGACCAGAGCGATGCCGCGCTCGCGCGCCCAGCTGTGCACCGCGCCCGCCTGCGTCTCGTCGGGCGGCGCAGGCGCGATCCACACGAGCGTCGCGGGCGCGTCGCCCGTCAACGCGCCCCCGCGCGCTTCTTGGCAGCCTTCTTCGGAGCCGTCTTCTTGGCCGCGGGGGCGGCTTTCTTCGCGGCTTTCTTCGGGGCGGGCCTGGCTCCGCCCTTGCCGCCACGCTTGTCACCCGTGTCACCCGACAGTTGCGCGATGACCGCGTCGACGTGGCCGTCGACCTTCACGCTGCGCCACGCGCGCGCGAGGGTGCCGTCGGGCGCCACGAGGAACGTCGACCGGATGGTCCCCTCGAACTTGCGTCCGTAGAGCGTCTTTTCGCCCCACGCGCCGTACGCGGTGTGCGTCGCCAGGTCCGGATCGCTGAGCAGCGGGAACTTGAGCCCGTATTTGTCCCGGAACGTGCAGTGGCTCTTGATCGAGTCCTTGGAGACGCCCGCCACCTGCGCGCCCAGCTTGGCCAGCCGCGCGGCCGCCGCCGAGAAGCCCTGCGCCTCGCGCGTGCAGCCGGGGGTGTCGTCCTTCGGGTAGAAGTAGAGGACGAGCCACTTTCCCTTGAAGTCGGCGAGCGAGCGATGCTTGCCGTCGTCGCTCTCGAGGTCGAAGTTGGGCGCGGCGTCGCCTGCGGCGAGGGGGGCGTGTGTGGTCATGGGGGCATCTCGGGTCGGCGCTTTGGCTGGGTGGCGCCGGGGGGCAAGGGCGTGGCGGACACGCGGGTGGGAAACGTCTGATAGGATCGGCAAGCGAGGGGTCGTGCAGATTAACTTCGGAGGCCGTGAGATCGCGCTCAAGCTCGTGTACTACGGGCCCGCGCTGAGCGGCAAGACGACCAACCTCCGCTCGCTCCACCAGCTGACGACGGAAGACTCGCGCGGGCGCCTGATGACGCTCGAGACGCGCGACGATCGCACGCTGTTCTTCGACATGCTGCCGCTCACGCTACGCGCCTCGCCATCGAGCGAAGGCGCGCCGGCGGGCATGACGCTGCGGATCAAGATCTTCACGGTGCCCGGCCAGGTGCTGCACGCCTCGACGCGGCGCCTGGTGCTCCAGGGGGCCGACGGCGTGGCCTTCATCGCCGATTCGCAGATCAGCGAGACGGAGCACAACGCGGCGTCGTTTCTGGATCTACGCCGCAATCTCAAAGAGCTGAACCTCAGCGTCAAGGAACTGCCGCTCGTCATCCAGTTCAACAAGCGCGACCTCGATCGCATTCGCTCGGACGAAGAGCTGGTGGCGCTGGCGAGCCGTGGCCGCGAGCCGGTGTTCAAGGCGAGCGCGGTCAGCGGCAAGGGCGTCCTCGAGACCTTCTTCGGTCTGCTCGACCTCACCTGGCGCAAGCTGGACCGCGAGCACCAGCTCGCAAAGCTGCTCGGGATCCCGTCGGGCGATCTCTTGCCGATGGCTGGCCGACAGCTCGGGCTCGAGACCGACGTCGCCACCCTGATCTCGTCTTGCCTCGGGGGGCAATCCCATCGCACCGCGGAGGTACCCCCGTGACGACAGAAGCTCCGCCCCCGAGCGTACGTGTCGATGACCTCGTGCTCGACGGCAGGCTCCACCTCGAAGATCTGATCGACCGCGACGGGCTCGACGAGCTTTGTCGGAGCTTCGTCGCGCTCTTCGGCATTCCGGTCCGCATCTACTCGAACGAAGGGGGCCTGCTCGCCGACACCGCCTCGGAGCACGAGCTATGTGCCTACGTGAACACCACCGTCGAGGGCCGCAAGGCGTGCGCCTCGACAGTGGGTGCGGTGAAGGCACGCGACGCGGGCGACGCGGGCGACGTGACGCACCCGTGCTTCACGGGCGCGGTCTACCGCATCCTCGCGCTGGAGTACGACGGGCGGCGCGTGGGCCGGATGATCGTCGGGCCGTTCTTGCCCCCGCAGGTGACCGAGGCGCTGCCGTCGCTCCTGGCGATCGACGCAGCGATCGACAAGGATCGTGCGCAGGCGCTCCTCGGCAAGATGCCGCGCGCAAAGGCCGAGACGGTCACGCGCATCACGACGCACCTGAAGAACGCACTCGATCTGATCCTCTTTAGCGGGCACAAGGCCTTCGTCACGAGCAAGATGCACCTCGCGAGCGTGCGCGAGAGCTACCGTCAGCTCGAGGAGAAGACGGCCAGGCTCCAGGAGGCCTTCGACCGCCTCAAGGAGCTCGACCGGCTCAAATCGAACTTTCTCGCGACGGTGAGCCACGAGCTTCGCACGCCCCTCACGTCGATCATCGGCTACAGCGAGATGCTGGTCGAAGGCCTGGCCGGGGAGCTGAAGCCCGAGCAGCTCGAGTTCATCAAGACGATCCACGCCAAGGGCGGGCAGCTCTTGTCGCTCATCATGAGTTTGCTCGATCTGAGCAAGATGGAGAGCGGCACGATGCGGATGACGATGCGCAACGTCCGCATCGACTCGGTGATGAAGGAGGTCATCTCCACGCTGCTCCCGACGGCGCGCAAGCGTGGCGTGCACCTCGAGATGTCGGGCGACGCGTCGGCACTGGGCGAGGTGCGCGGCGATCCCGAGCGCCTGCGTCAAGTGTTCATCAACTTGACCGAGAACGCGATCAAGTTCACCCCGTCCGAAGGGTCGGTCGCGCTGCGCGCCCAGATGGTCGAGGGCGATGGCGACGGCGACGAAGACGCGGGGCTCTCGCTGCTTGCGCCCACGCGGTCGCTCGTCGAGGTGCGCGTGGTCGACACGGGGATCGGGATCCCCAGGCGCGAGTGGACGCGGATCTTCGACCCGTTTTACCAGGTCGATTCGTCGAGCACGCGCGAGTACGGCGGCACGGGGCTCGGGCTTTCGATCGTGAAGCGCCTCGTCGAGAGCCACGGCGGAGCGATCCGGATCGAGGACAACCCGCCGCGTGGTACCGCGTTCGTGGTCACGCTGCCGCAGGCGTCGGCGACCGAAGACGTGCCGCACGCTGCGCCCGCGGCCGTCGAATCGCGCGCCAATGGATGAGACCGCGCGCGTCGCGATGCTCGCGCGCGTGCTGGGGGTGGGGATCGGCGCCGCGGGGATCGAGACGGGGATCGGCGACGACGCGGCTGTCCTCCACGCTCCTGCGCTTGGCGGAGACCGGCTCGTCTGGACGATCGACGAGCAGGTGGAGGGCACCCACTTCCGGCGCGATCTCGCCTCGTGGCGAGACATCGGGTGGCGAAGCTTCATGGCCGCCGTGAGCGACGTCGCCGCGATGGGCGGCCGAGCCCGCGCGGCGCTCTGCGCGCTCGTCTTGCCGGACGACGTCGACGACGCGGCTCTCGAGGCGATCGCGCGCGGCCAGCGCGAGGCGGCGGACGTCGTGGGCGCGCCGGTCGTCGGCGGCAACCTGGCGCGCGGGCCCGTCCTGTCGATTGCGACGACCGTCCTCGGCGCGTGCGCAAGCCCGATCCGTCGCGACGGCGCTCGGCCGGGGGACGGGATGTGGCTCGCGGGGCCCGTGGGCCTCGCGGCGGCCGGGCTGCTGGCCCTCGAGAAGGGCCGGGGGGACGAGGCTCGCCTCGCCGGCGTGGTCGACGCGTGGCGCCGGCCGCGCGCACGGCTCGACGAGGGTCTTGCCATGGCGGGGATCGCGCACGCTGCCATCGACGTCTCCGACGGGCTCGCGCGCGACGTGGGCCACGTCGCCACCGCCAGCCACGTGCACGTCGTCTTCGACGAAGCCGCTCTTCGCGCCGACGCGGTGCTGTTCGACGCGGCCGCGGCGCTCGGCGTCGACGCGATCGAGCTCGCCCTCCACGGCGGGGAGGACTACGCGCTCGCCATCGCCAGCCCCGCGCCTGTCGCCGGCTATCGATGGATCGGAGACGTCGTCGAAGGTGCGGGCCTCGCGCTACGCCGCGCGGACGGCGAGCACGCGATCGAGCCGCGCGGTTACGATCACTTTGCGCGGCGCTGAAGCCCGGGCGCTACAACTGGCAAGCGACCGGCACCTTGGCGGTCTTGAGGATCTGCCGCAGCTGGTTGAGCTCGGGCGCGCTGCCCGCCGCGCCCATCTGCGCCGCGAACGCGTCGCACTGGAGCGAGAGCGCGTTCAGCTGGAACGCCTCGGGCGACGACCCGAGCACCTTGGCCTGCGCGCGGATCGCGTTGCAACACTCTTTGATCTTGATCTGGTTGGCGTTGGTGGCGGCTCCGCCGTGCCACTTCTTGCCCGCCTCGGTCGCCGCATCGACGGGCGGCCCGCTGTCGTCCTCGAGCGGGGCGAGCTCCGTCACGGCGGGCGGCGTCGGCTCGGGGGCGGGCGGAGGCGCAGCGTCGACCACGACGGGCACCTCTTTCTTCGGGCAACCTGCCACCCACGTCGCGATCAGGGCCGCGAGCGCAAAGCGTCGGATCGTCATGCGCCGAGCTTATACGCCCGGGTCACCGCGTCCCGAAAATTGGAGAGAAAGACCACCAGGACACCAGAAGACACCAGGGAAAGAGACGCAGAGGATTGGATCAGAATCCGACCCCCCTTCTCCTCGTGTCCCTCGTGTCCTGGTGGTTCTCTCAATCTGCTCGGCGAGATCCCGGGACAGCCAGGCTTGGCTTCACGAGCAACCCATCGAGTTGCCGCAGTTGAGGCATTCGCGCGCGGAGGCACACCATGGAACGCAGGAAGGGCCTGGAAAACAAGCGCAGAGCGCTTCCGAAGAGCGTCGAGAGACACACGCAAAAACGTGCGGTGCCGTTGACTCGGATACACTCGAAAACAAGGGCGGGACGCTATGGGACGAATCGTTGCCGCGCACCACGGACCCGGTCGAAGCGGCCCTCGCACGCGCGTTGGACAGGGCAGCGAGCGACGAGGCGATCATGGCCATCCTGCGCGAGCTCGAGGCGCGGCGGGTGCGGGCGTGACGGGCGACCTGGTGACGCTGCGTGTTGCTGCCGAGCGCATGAGCGACAAAGGCATCACCGTTCGACAGCTACGGGCCAGGATCGCCACTGGTCGGCTTCTACAAGTCCGGCCGCAAGGAACGCGGGCCTACCTCGTCAGTATGGCGGACGTGCGACGTCTCTACGCTCCTGTTGTCCGTGCGCAGCCAGAACCGGTGCCGCACGAAACTGAGCTGCAGCGGATCGCGCGGCAGCTGGCAAAGGCGGGCATCGGGGGCGAACCATCGGTGCCCATCGTCGCGCTCAGTGGCGACACACCGAACACCCCGCGCGCCCGCGCCTTCACCGACGCGGCCGCGGTGCTCGTTACGGGCAAGCCGTGGGGACCGTGCGCGCCCCCGCGCACCGAGGAGCAGCGCACCGCTCTCCACGTGTGCATGAACATCGCGGCCATGTTCGGCAAGGACGGCCCCCTGTCCAAGCGCGAGCGGCTTCTGTTGCGGCGCCTCGGGAGGGCGCTTAGCGGGCAGGGCAAGGCGGAGCGGGATCTCGCAAAGGCTCTCGCCGTGAACCTCGTTGAGGAAGCGCAGGAGAAGTTCCGACGCGTGATTCGGCGCGCGGGCCGCGACTTGCCTCCGATCCCCGGCGGCGCGATGGCGCAGGTCGCGCGCCAGCTCGTGGGCGACCTGCAACGCCAGTGCGCCACCGGATTCGAGAAGCTGCTCGACCGCGTCGGCTTGGAGCTGGTGCAGCGCCTTCTCGGCGACGAGCCCGACTCGGCCAAAATCGTGATGAAGCTGGGGCTTCGAGTTGGGTGGTTCGGGGTGGCGTCCGCGCGTTCTCCGAAGGAGGAGCGCGTGCTCGACAGCGTGCGCAAGGCGGTGAAGCGCTACCGCGATTAGTCACCTCGAGCCGCCGCAATTTCTCGTCGTGAGACCGGGGTAACAATCGTGTCGGAAAACGCTCTGGATGCAGAGCGAACCGCACGAAGCAAGCGCGCACAACCTGGATGGCGTCCCGCGACTCGTTCCCCTCGACGAGGCGATGCGGCCATACCGCGGCGTCACTCGCCGGATGTTGCAGTGCTGGGTCCGCACTGGCCGGCTGCCGGCAGTACGCGCGGGGAGAGGATACCTCGTCAGCCCGGCCGATCTCGCGTCGCTGCTGACGCCCAAGCTCCGCGAGCCAAAGGCGCGGAAGCCGAGGGAGTCCGAGTCATCTCGCATCGCGCGCCAGCTCGCGCAGGCGGGGGTCGGGCGATGAGCGACCCCAGCCTCTTCGACCGTGCACGCGGCTTCTTGCAGCACGCCGAAACGCATCTCGAACGCCGCAACTACGGCGCCGTCTCGGAAGCCCACGCGGACCTCAGAGCGCTGTTCGCGGAGATGGAGCGCAAGCTCGACCCCCGAGAGCGTGAGCGGCTGCGCGTGCTGCCTGGGGGGCGCCGGTGACTCGTCCGCAGGTACCTCCCTTCGTCATCGACTGCGACACGCGCGAACAGACACCACCACCGATGCCGCCCGGCGTCGTGCTCCGGCGCGTCTCGATGTCGACCGGCGACTATTGCACGGAGAAATTGCAGGCGATCGCGGTCATCGAGCGCAAGTCGGTATCCGACTTCGCAAGCTCGATTAGCCACGATCGGGAGCGTTTCGATGACGAGATCCGACGGATGAGGGACTACCGCTGGCGCGCGATCGTAGTGGAGGGCGACCTGTCCGAGGTCTACCGCGCGAGCAACGTACATCCGAATAGCGTGATCGGATCGATTGCATCGTTCTTCGCGCGGAATGACTGCCCGACGTTCTTCGCGGTCAATCCCCCAGGCGCTGGGCGCTTGATTTGCGGAATTCTCCGGCGGTGGGAAGAGCGGCTCGAGGCCGAGCAAGCCGAGGGAGGGCAAGCCGCGTGATCACGGTTTGGCCGTCCCTGTACCGTCCCGCCGACGGGCGCGTCGTCCCATTCGGCGCGATCGTCACGCGAGTTCGAGAGCCGCGCAGCTACGCATCGAAGGACGAGATCCCCCGTTGGGCGCCGTGCGGGTTTGTGCGCGGGTATCGCTGCCTCGACGCGTTCCGACGCGCGTTCGCCGTCGTGCTCGACTTCGACACAGCGACGTCGCGCGAGCAGATCGTCGACGCCTTCGCCGACCTCTCAGGCCTCGCGCACACGACCTGGACGCCTGGACGCTGGCGCGTTGCCGTCCTGCTCGATCGCCCGGTCGGCCCGACAGACGAGGCGTTCACCCGTGTGCAGCGCGCCGTCCTGGCCCAGGCGGAGCAGGCCGGGCTCGCGCCGGAGCACGGGCAGTCCGCCGCGCACGCGTACGCCCTCCCCGCCATCGGCGGCGCGCCGTACGACTTCGTCGAGCTGACGGGCGCGCTCTTCGACGTCGGAGCAGCGCTTCGAACGTTCCCGAAGCCGGAGCCTCTCCCGCAGCCGACGAGGGCGGATCGCACCGACTCGTACGATCGGCGACTCGAACGCGCGCGCCGGTACCTGGCGAAGATGCCTGGCGCGATCTCGGGTAGCGGTGGTCATGCGACCACGTTCGCCGCGGCTGTCGCGATGGTGCGCGGCTTCGCCCTCGAGCCCGACGACGCACTGCGCATGCTCCTCGAGATCCACAACCCCATCTGCGTGCCGCGGTGGACGGAGAACGAGCTCCGTCACAAAGTGAAGCAGGCGTACCTGCGCGCGCGCGTACCCTTCGGCGCGATCTCGGACCGGTCGCGGGACGGGAGGGCCGCGTGAAGCTCCTCGACGACTTTGCGTGGACGGACTCGGGTAACGCCGAGCGGCTCGTTGCGCTGCACGGTGCCGACCTGCGGCACGTGACGACCTGGGGCAAGTGGCTCGCGTTCGACGGCAAGCGCTGGCTGCACGACGAGGGCGCGACCTTCCGCGCCGCCAAGGCGACGGCGCGCGCGATGCTGCGTGACGCATCAAGCATCGACTCCGACGACCGCCGGAAGCAGGCTATCTCGTTCGCGACACGCTCTGAATCGCACACGTCGATTCGGTCGATGGTCGCGCTCGCGCGTCACGAGGCGGCCGTCGCCATCCGGCCCGAGCAACTCGACGCGGACCGGATGCTCCTCAACGTCGAGAACGGCACGATCGACCTGCGTACCGGCGAGCTGCGCAAGCACCGGCGCGACGACCACATGACCAGGCTCGCCCCGGTGGCGTACGGCGCCGAGGCAACAGCGCCGACCTGGGACGCGTTCCTGACTCGATCGATGGGCGACAGCGCGGAGCTGGTCGAGTTCCTGCAGCGAATGGTCGGCTACTCGCTCACCGGCGAGATCCGCGAACACGTGCTCGCCTTCTTCTTCGGCGCAGGCGCAAACGGCAAGTCGACGTTCCTCTCGACGGTGCACTCGGCCCTCGGCGACTACGCCACTCCAGCGCCGCGGGGGCTTCTCTTCCGCGCTCGGGGGGAGCGTCATCCCACCGAGCTCGCGAGCCTGCACGGTCGCCGCTTCGTCACCTGCAGCGAGGTCGAGGAAGGGCAGACGTTCGACGAGGCCCTCACGAAAGACCTCACCGGAGGCGACCCGATCGAGTGCCGAAGGATGCGCGAGGACTTCTGGTCCTTCGCGCCCACGCACAAGCTCTTCCTCGCCGGCAATCACAAGCCCACCGTGCGCGGAGACGACGAGGGAATATGGCGCCGCATGCGGCTGGTGCCGTGGCTGGTCACCATCCCCGAGAACGAGCGTGACGTGCGCCTCGGCGAGAAGCTCCGGGCCGAGCTCCCCGGCGTGCTCGCGTGGGCCGTGCGCGGCTGCCTCGCATGGCAGGCCAAAGGCCTCGCGGCTCCGGAGGCAGTCAAGGTCGCGACCGCGAAGTACCGGGAGGAGAACGACGCCCTCGGCGAGTTCCTGCGCCTCCACGTCGTCTTCGAGCCGGCCGCGACTGTTGCCCGCAAGGAGCTGCGAGAGCGCTACGAGGGGTTCTGCAAGGAGAACGGCGACCAACCGTTCGGCGCGAAGCGCTTCGCCGGCCGCCTTCGCGAGAGCGGGGTCACCGAGCGGAAAGTGCGCACTGCTGGCGGCTCACGCGACGGCTGGGCAGGTGTGCGGCTCGCCACGGAGGCAGAGCAGGCGACCGTTCAAGCCTGGGGGACCCGTGGCGACGTGGTGACAAGTGGAGACCAGTTTCCGGATAGCTCTCGTAAGGCGCAAATAAATGCGCAAACCGAGAATCACTCCCCACAAGTCGCCACGCCACCACGAGGCGACGACTCGGGCTCTCAAGCGCCCTTCGCGGATTGGCTCGGCGACGAGGGGATCGGGGGCGCCAAGTGACCGCCGCCGCCGAACGCTTTCTCACCGGCCTTCCCGGAAGCGGAGATGTGGCGCGCGCGAGCGCGCGGTGGCCCTCGAGCCAGCGTCAGGAAGCCCGGACGCATCATGGTCGCCCTCCCGGGGGTCCAAGCCAGCGGATCCAGCGCACGACGACGGCGGTGATGGCGCCCAGGACCAGGACGGAATCGTGTTCGAGGAACGGTCGGAGGTGTTCGAGCCAGGTGGGCATAGCGCCCCCGAAGCTAGCGACGGATGTCATTTCCCCTTGGGCCGCCGATAAGGGGTTTCCCGCGCCGTCCGCGACGGTTCCCCAAACCGTCGCGCGGCCCTTGTTTTCTCGTGCGAAGTGCCTCGCGGGACGATTCCGAATCGTCCTCGCCCGTTCTGACGCCTCGTCTTTCAGGCCGCTTTCGGGCCTTCGACGCGCGCGCAACTACGCGCCGCGACTGAAGAATTCAGCCGACCACGCGACAGCGTTCGCCCACGCAGCCTCGATCGTCCTCGCGAGAGGCTCTCCGCCTCGCGCTTTTCACCCGCCGGCCAGGGCCCAGCGCCCGACCGAAACGCCCGAAAGGAGCTTGCCATGAGCGCTCGTCAACGAGCCGTTGCCCGGGCGCGCGACGCGCACGCGCAGATCGTCACCGGCTGGGCCGAAGGCGGTGTGCAACGCGACGAGGCCCTGCGGCCGCGCCGTGATGCCGCCGGCGCCCTCGAGCGCGTCGCTCCTGTCGACGGCCGCCTCGTCGTCGGCGACGGACTGACGTTCGACTTCCGCGGAGGCCGCCGTGGCTGACCAGATCGCCCGCATCGTCTCGGGGGACCGCCGTCTCGACGTCTCCGCCACCGTCGGGTCGAGCCTGCCCGTGCGGCTCACCATCGGCGGCGCCGACATCGATGCCCGTTCCTTAGCCATGACGGCCCATGCCGCGCGCCAGCTCATCTCCGGACTGCTCGCGGCCATCGACGAGGCGGAAGGCCGTCCGCTGGCCGCTGAGGCCCACGACGGCGGGAGCGCGACCTGATGCCCGTCGAGCGCTCTCACGATCGCCCGTACCCGGCCCCGCCCCGTGCCGACGAGCTGCCGGATGGTACGCCCGCGAGCCCCCGTCCGGAGAGCCCGAGCGACCGCGGCGAGGCCGGTCGGTTTGCCCGCGGGAACTCGCTCTCCGTCAAGGGCGGGAAGGCGACCGCGGGTAAGACGCGCCTTGCATCGCGGCTCGGCCTGCGGGGCATGCCCGCCGACAGTGCGTTCCGTCCGTACAAGGCGGCCGCCTCCAGCTTCCGGCGGGCGCAGTGCGCCGAGCTGGCACGCGCCATCGGGGGCGGCCACTGCGGGCCCGGTCCGAGCTCGATGGTGGCGAGCGCTGCGCTGCAGCTCGCGTGGTCGCGGTTCCTCAGTGACACGGCTGCTGCGAACGGAGATCCCGACATGGCCCTCGCGGCGTCAAAGCTGGCCGATGCGTCCCGCAACAACCTCCTCAGCGCCCACGAGCTTTGCGCGAAGGAAGCCGCGGCGCGCCCGAGCTCGCCGGGTGACGCCCAGGCCGACCTGCGCCGACGCATCCTCGGGGAGGGCGCGTGACCCTCCGAACCCGCTTCCTCGCGTTCGACGACGCGCTCGCCTCCCACGGCGTGCCTCCGTGCTCCGCGTGGTGGCGCAAGGGCATCGGCGCCTGGCTCGACGACTACGAGCGGCGCCAGGTCCTCGAGCTCACGGCCTGCGTTGGGCGCGGAGCCGCGAAGAGTACCGCCATGTACAAGCTCGCGCTGTTCTTCACGCTCTTCGGCGCCTTCCTCGTACCGCCGGGGGAGCGCCACTTCGCCGTCGTGCTCTCGAGGTTGAAGGAGGAAGCCGCGAAGGGCATCGCGATCATCGCGGCTTGGCTGCGCATCCTCGCGATCCCCCACCACGTGGCCGGCGACGTAATCGAGATCGACGAGCAGCCCCGTGGCATCCGCGTCGTTGCCGCATCCGTCGCCGCGTCGTCGGGGTGGCGCGCGTTTTTCGTCGCGAAGGACGAGCGGTCCAAGTGGGCATCGGGTGGCGTCGAGGAGCTCGACGCCGGGGAGGTCGACACGAGCGCCAGCGCGATGACGGCGACGCACCCGCTCGCCCCGGTGCTCTCGTTCGGCTCCGCGTGGGGCGCCTTCGGGGAGTTCTACGACGCGGTGCAGGCCGGGAGCGATGACGCCCGCGTCGTCCTGGGGCCCGCCCCGACGTGGGTCGCCGCCCCGCACATCTCCGAGGAGAGCTGCCGCAAGAAGGAGCGCGATCCGAGACGGTTCGCCAGGGAGTACCGGTGCGACTTTCAGGCAGCGGCCCTCGCCGTCTTCGACCAGGACGACGTGGACGCCGCTTTTCAACCAAGAGGGGACTGCACGCGGCTTGGCGCTCCCGTCGTCGTCATCGACGCCTCGTCCGGACGGAAGGACCGCTTCAGCTTCGCGATCGCGGGCTTCGTTCAGGCGCCCCTCTCCATCGGAGAGTCGCCGTCCCCCGTCACCCTTGCCATCGACGACGAGCTGCCCATGCTCGCTTCGCTCGAGGACCTCCGCGCACTCCTCGGCGAGGACGACACCGTCGGATCAATCGCGGCAGCGCCGATCCTCCGCTTCGAGGTCGTGGACGGCTTCGACGCCGACATCGCGCGGCGCCTTGGGAGTGCCGGCATCGTCGAGCGGATCGCGAAGGTCGCGCGAAAGCACGGCGCGAACGTCGTGCACGGAGACCAGCGGGAGGCCTTCACCTTGGCTGACGCGTTCCGTGCTCAGAAGCTGAAGTTCCGCTCACACGACTGGACGGCAAGCTCGAAGCCACAGGCCGTCGAGATCGCGCGCCGCTGGTTCCGCGAGCGAACGCTCGCCCTTCCGCAGCACGAACCGCTCCGCCGCGAGCTGCTCTCCTTCGAGGAGCGCATCGCCCCGTCGGGCGCGTTCACGTTCGGCGCACGAGGCAACGGCCATGACGACTACGTCGCGCTCATCCTGACCGCGGCACTCGCGAATCTCGAGGGCGGCCTGAAGGGCGCGAGGCATCGCGCACCGCTCACCGTGACTCCCGAGATCCGCACCTACACATCCGCTTTCGACTGAGGAGACCAAGACGCCATGAACATCGACGACTACCTGCCCGTATCGGACGCTTCGACCTCGCCCGCCGCCATCTCGCCTTCCGTTGCCGCAGGGCGCGCCTCAGATGCCGCGTATGCTCGTGAGCGCGCCGAGGATCGCGAACGTCAGAAGCGAAGGTCCACGCGCGACGACGGGACTGCCGAGCTGAAGGCGTTCCGTGCGCGCTGGGCGGCCAACATCGACAAAGGGGCCCAGGCGTTCCGCGATGCCGTGCAGTGGCTTGCAGCCCTGGACGACCTCCGGCGGGAATACGGCGAGATCGAGACGAAGATCGAGCTCGCCGGTGGCCGGGTGGGCTCTGGCATTTCGGACCATCGTGCGCACGAGGCGATCGCGTGCGCGCTGGGCGGAGGCAACGACGTCGAGCTCCTCGCCGGCGAAAGCTTTGCCGAGTCCTCGACGCGCGCGTCGATTCAGACGCTCGAGGAGGCGATCGAGAAAGTGAAGGCCGCGCTGGCTCGCCACGCGCGCGAGCCGGCGGCCATTCGAACTAGCGCCGAGAACATTTGGAACGCCTGACCAAAGGGGACAGCAAACACCATGACCACCACCGATCCGAAACCGATCACCATCTCCGTCCGCGCCCTCGCGCGCTCGCTCGCCGCAACCGGCATCCCTTTCGAGAAGGCCCAGCTCCTCGCCGATCGACTCCGAAAGGCGGCGCGCGCCGCGGGCGACGCGGAAAGCGAGGCGATCGCCACGAGCGTCGCCGCCGCACGCGGGGTGACAATCACCGAGGCCAGAGCCTCGGTGGTGCGCGTGCTCGGCAGCAACTCCGGCGAGCCTCTTCGTGAGCTCGCCATTCGCGCTCCGGGCAGCATGCGAGCTCTGGCCCGCCGCATCGCGGCCACGCGCGGGATCCAACTTTCGCAGGCTCAGGTCCTCGCCGAGAAGCTGCTCTCTCCGAAAGCGCGATAACGCCGCCCGAGAGGCGCACTCACCAGGGCTCCCCCGCGCTGCTACCCCCCCGAGCAGCCGCGGGGCGCTGAGGGCACCGCCACGTTTTGGACACCATGGAAGGGATGAGAAAATGAACACAGCAAGGAACGGCTCCGAGCCAATCAAGACCCAGGTCAGCGGTACCGTGATCGCCAGGATCGATATGCTCCCGGTGCGGGCCAGGTCGCGCCGACTGGTGGTCACAGCCTCCATCGGAGTCGCCGACCCGGTCGTGAACCTCTTCGTCGAGTGGGTCGACGATGCTGGCAACCGTGAGGTGCGTTTCACGGGGAAGGCGCGGTCCAACACAGCCAGGCAGCTCGCCGCCGCCATCTCGAAAGCGGCGGACGTGATCGAGCAAACCGAAGCCACGGTCGACGCGGCGCGGAGGGGCGAGTGAGCGCTCAAGAAGCCCACGATCGCCTGCGGGAGGCCTCGCCCCCGGCGTGGGGACTGGCAATCAAGCGCCACTGCGCAGCTGGCGCTCGTCTCGACGACCTCGTCTGCCTCGCGCTCGATCGCAGCGCCACGGTCCGCGGCGCCGGTGCCGCGCTCGCGTTGCGCGCGGACGGCGAGCCTGGCCAGAGCGACATAGGGGTCGTCCTGCCTCGCGCCGAGGCGCTCACGTTGCTGCAGGAACTCGGCGCCGGTCCGCAACGTCTCGAGGCCGGCCTCGTTGCCGTCACCGTAGTCGCCATCGACGAGGGACGCGGCGTCTCGGTCGTAAGGTCCAAGCTCACGATGCCGCTGGAGGTCAACTGATGGGCCACTTCGACTTTGCACGGCCCAGCGGCATCTGGACCACCGAGATGGTGCCTGGGGCCACCGACTACTACCGGTGGGACGTCACGCAGAGCAAGCTCCTCGGGGGCGACGGCGGGGACAACCGCGCGCCGACGGGGCCGATCGTGATCGGGGGCGCCGGCCTGTTCTTGCTGTACGGGTCGATCACGGGTGGCGTGAAGACTGTGTCCGGCGGCCGGATCCAGCTCGGGCAGTACGACATCCCCGCGCTCTCCCCGCCGCGGCCGTTTCAGACGCTGTTTTCACTCGCTACGCGGCTTCCGACAGCGATCAACCCGAACGGAACGATCGGCGCCGCGTCGTCAGAGTTCGCCCTGTCGGGCGGTGGCGGTCTCAGCCAGTTTACGTACCGGCCCGACGACTATTTCCAAGGCGTCACGACGCAAACGGCGTCGGGGCTCCTCATCGCGGGGAATGCCAGCCTTTTCCCGCTCGTGGCCCCGCTGATCGGGGTGAACACCTGCGGCTGGTCCATCCCTTCCGAGTATCTCAACTGCGGACGAACCGCGCAGCTCGCGAGCGCAACTCTCAACTTCCGAGTCGCGAGCGCACCCGCGGTAGTTCCGGCGATCGGGTTCAGCTTCGGAATCTTCGAGCAGCACCAGACTGGGGCCGCGTTCGTACCATCCACGAATCCGCCGACCGGACCACAGCAGCTACTGCGAATAGACGAACTACCCGCATGGAGTTCGAGAACGTGGGCGACAAATTCGTACGTGGCCCCGCTCAACAATCGTGCCGCGCCGCTCAGCTATTTTCGATGCGTCAACCCGGGCACCTCCGCGGCGACGGAGCCAAACTGGAACACGAACCCAGGCGGCGTCACGTTCGACGGGACCGTGACGTGGCAGTGCGTCGGGCCGAGCGGCCAGTTCTTCGGCACGACGTCGGGCGCGCTCGGCCTGGACAATACCAGCGTCGACCCGCATGGCTACCAGGACGGCGCGCAGCCTCAGAGCATTACGGTCGCCTTCGACACGACGTTGAACCAGAACTTGAGCGGGCCAGACACCTCGTACGCCGCTGTGCTCTTCAACCCTCCGCAGGACGGGTCGATCATCTACCACTCGATCCAATTCACTTTCGTCGGGATTACCGACTTGAGCACGCCGTAAGGCAATGAAGCGTCCGGGGCCTCAGCAGCCCCCGCACTTGCAGATGCCCTGAGCAGAGCAACATGGCGCCGCGACCACCGGGCACGGGATCGGCGCGCATTGGCTTTCCGAATCGCACTCGCGCGCGGCGTCGGGGTCGCTGGGCCCCATGCTGTTCGAGCTCGACTGCCCACACGCGAGCACTCCGATGCAGACGCCCAGCACCAGCCACGCCGCGAAGCCGACCACGAACCGCACGCCCTGAACGTATCCCGAGGAAAAGACCATGACGACCACCCCCGCCCAGCAACCCCCCGCGTCTCGAGCGCTCGCCCTCACGGGCAGTTTCGACGACGCCTCCAAGATCAACGAACGACTACGCGACGCCGCGGAGAGGTTCTTCCTCGTCTCGCCCGCGACATCGTGTCCCCGACTCGCCCCCGGGTGCGTCGTCTCGACGAGCATCGTTGCGATCAACCCCGAGACGGAGACCCATGACGTCGGGGGCAAGCGCGCGCTCCTCAAGACGGCGCTCCTTCGCCTCGCGAATGCGGCGGGCATCGCGTGGCGTCCAGGCGCATCAGGCCGCGTCGACGATGGCCGGCACCCGTACGTCTGCCACTGGCACGCGGAGGGCGTGTGGCGCGGGCTGGACGGCACGTGGCTGCCGGTCGTGGGGGATTGCCAGATGGATCTCCGCGACGGCTCGGCGCAGACCACCAAGGTCCTCGAGAGCGCGCGCGCCAAGACCAACAGCGACGGCTCGATCCGCGTCTCGGCCGCGGAGGTCGGACGGGTCCAGCTCCGGGACATGCGCGCAAAGATCCTCGAGCACGCCCAGTCGAAGGCGCAGCTTCGCGGCATCCGCTCCGCCTTGGCGATCCGCTCCTACACGGCCGCCGAGCTCGCGGCGAAACCCTTCGTCGTGGCCAAGCTGTGTTGGGTGGGGTCGGATTCCGCCGACGATCGCGCCGCGATCCGCGAGTCGTTCCTGCGTGCCTCGAACGCGCTGTTCGGCCAGGCCAGCCCGCTGAATCTCCCGGCGCCTGCGCCGGCGCGTGCCGCGCTCGTAGCCAGCACGATCACGACCGACGGGGAGATCGTGGACGACTTCGAGGAGCCGTTCGCCTCGGAGCCGCCGGGCGCCGACGGTCCCGCCGAGCCCACGGGGGAGGCACCCGCGCCAGGTCCCACCGCGACCCCGCCAACGGCCGCCGCTGCGCCTGCGACGGAAGCGCCTGGGCGGTCAGGGCACGTCATCCCGGGTGGGCATTCGAAGGGGGTCGCGGTGGAGGACGCGGCCGACCGGGACCTCTCGTACTGGATCGACCGTCTGGACAGATCGCTCGCCGACGGGACCTCGCGCTCCAAGGAGCGGGACACGGCGCTGGTGAAGGCGATGTCCGCGGAGCTTACTCGCCGTCAGGAGGCCACGTCGTGACGACGCTCTCAACGCCGGTCCCGACAGAGGAGCGATGCGCCCACTGTCGCGGCAAGGTCGCAGCATGGCGACGCGTCGACGCGGACGGTCGCGTGTTCTGCACGTGGGTCTGCGCGCGCTCAGCACCGGCGGTCAGGCCCACGCCTGAGCGCGTGGCCCGGTGCAGGACGTCCGGTGACCGGGTGCGGGGTGGGACGGGGCAGCGATGACCACCGATGCCGAGCTCCTCGATCTGGTCGCAGCGTTGGGCGAAGACGAGCGCCGAGCCGCGTGCTTCTTGTCTTGGCCCGCCGTCTGCTCGCCGGACAGAAGGCGTACGGGCGCCTGCACGTCGCCACGGACGGGCAAGACTGGCGGAAGGAGCGTGGCGAAGAACTGGCTGACGCGCTCGTGTACGGGGCGATCGTGGAGGTCGCGGCGTCGCTGCCCAAGGCGGCGCCGTGACGGCGCCGCAACGCCCATCGCACCAGACCAGGGGCGCGCCGAGGCACACGCCCCTATTTATCCGAAGGTTCGCCAGCCGCCTGCTCGCTCCGCTCGAAACTCGTCGGGACCTTGTTTCGGCAGGTCGTCGTTCTCGACCGGAATGCCAAATCTGTGGCATGCGCGTAGCACCGGGGCCCTTAGGATGCTGTCTTGCACTCTAAACCGTTGCTGCCGTTCGACCAGTCGACGGAATGCGTCGGAGGGATGCGCTGCCTCGTTGACATACCACTCGCCAGTCCCACCTATAAGAAAGTCTCGCTGCTCGGGGTATCCTAACAGCGGCCTCTCGGCGGAGAGCATAACGGCAGACACGGTTCTTGTATTGCGCAAGAACTCTTGCACCGCGGTTTCGATAACCGCGGCAACACCGACGCCCCGCATTGTGGGCCCCTGAAACCGACCTACCGGCTGTCCAGCGTACCTTACCCACACTAAACTCGGGCGATCGTCCGGAAGCTGCCGCCGCGCCTTCCTCAGTCGGCTCAGAACACCGGAGGACGTGTTCTCCGTCTCTTCCAGTCGGCACTTGACCTCGAGCGCACACATTGTGCCGTCGTCGAGCATCACGTCTGCATCATAGCCACCCAATGACTCAGGTCGAAGCCATACCGGTGACCACACGTGAAGGCGTTCGATCGCCGCAAGCTCGGCAACCGTGCCCTCCAGGTTGGGCCCGCGCAGACGCTCTAGACGGTCGGAAACATGTTCGAGTCGATGAACCGCGTAAAGGGTGTCCGCAAGGCGCCACAGCTTTGAGATCCACGCAATGGTGCTGTCGTGTTCCTTGTCATTGGGCCTGCGGATGAAGTTCGGTGTTTTGCTCTGGAGCTCCAGGGCCCAGGCCTTTCCCATGATCGACGAAATAAGCGTGGCGGCCGCCGCGTGAAGGATCAAAACCGGCGTCCGCGGCCAGCCCAGGGCGTCCACAGTGCCCAGGGCATGGTCGACTAGCGAGTCGAGATCCCTCTCCCTGACGATGACGAATGGGGGAAGGGTGGTGCTCATTGGATACGCTCATCGCCTGGGCCGCGCTCAACGACGACTTTCGTGACTCAGTTTACGCTCCCACGCCGCGGCTCTGGAAGGCGCGACCGGCACCAACGGCGAAAACCTTGAAAGGTACGCCTCGCGCGCCGCGGTTACCACGTTGCGTGGCGGGCCGGTCGCGGCGCAAGCTCGGCGCATGTCGGGCGTACTCTTGACGCGCCCACCAACGTGAGTACATTGGTACGGATGGCACCGATTGAACGAAGCGAACGGCTGAACGTCCGGATCGCGCCCGAGGAGATGGCGATGTTGAACGCCCTCGCGGACGCAGAGGGCCTCAGCGCATCGGACGTTGTGCGGACGCTCGTCCGGCGTGCGTACGGCGAGCGGTTCGGCGACAAAAAGCCCAAGCCGAAGAAGTGAACAAAGGTGCCCGCGCGCCGTCTTGACCACGGCGCGGGGGCGGTGACCGAACCTGGAAGGAGATTCGACCATGAAGACGAGTAGCACCACTCGACGAATCCAGCTGGATCCCATCGGATTGCATCGACTCGCAGCGTCGATGCTTCTCGTGCTGAATCACGAGAGTCTTGATGAGCTGCGGAGGTACACCCCGCTCGAAATGGACACGACGACAACGGACCCGACTGAGGACGCCCGCGAAGCTGCGGACATGCGAGTCGCCTTGCGGGCGGCACGACATCTAGTTGCCATCCTGAACTCGCCGCCGTCGAGAGCGAAGGACATGAAGGCCGTCCGGCGCTGCTGGCGGAGCGGCCGCCCCCACATGCTCGGCGAGGCTCTCGTCAAGCGTCAGATCCGGGAGCTCGGTCTGTAGCTTCGCGCGTTGCCTGCTGCCCCTCGTCGCCGAGAGGCAGCAGGAGGCGAACGAGCCGTGGAGGCAATCGAGACCATGGACCAAAAGCAAAGCGCCGCGATTGCGCAGCTACGCAAGCTCGTCTGGCAGCTGGTCGAAGAGTGGGAAGGCGAGTCGCTCGACAATCTGGTGTTCCACCTTGAGGGCCTCGCGCAGTCCGTTCGGGGAGGGGAGCACCAGCGGCACTGGCGTGAGGTTCGCCGCGAGGCAAAGCGAGGGTTGAACCGATGAGCCAAGGCGCATCCCGGACCGCCCTACGTGGCTCTCCAGTCGAGCTGGATCTGGCCGCCGACCAACCCGAACGGCCACGCGAAGCAAAGCGAGCGTCGGGTGCCGGCACGGGCGTCGCAGAACAGCAGCTCGTTTGGACGATGCATGGAATCGTCATCGATAGCGCCAGCGCGCCGGGTCCCGACGTCTCGCATTGCGAGACAGAGGCGCAGGTCGGCTACCTGCGCCTGAAGTCCGGAGATCGCTCCGTCGGTCATCAGCGGGGCAAATCCAATATGCCTCGGATCGAGCGGGACAGGATCGCCCACACGCGCCGAAACATAGAGGCCCCAACTTCCTGTGAAGGTGAATGGGCCGAACAAGATCTTGAGCCAAAGCTCGGGGACGGACCAAGCGATGCGAGTGCCGTTACGCTCTCGTGCGTTGCCGGAACTGGCGATGCCGATCAGTGTCTTGAGCATCCAACGCTCGACGTCGACGCCAGTGAAGAGCTTCACCTCATACCCACCGGCGCCGGCCCGAAGGTCGCTGTCGATCCCTCGGAGGGCTCGGAACAAGCGCCCAGCTTGAGTATCAAGGCCGCTCAGGGCGGAATTGTGACGACCGCAGAGCATCCGCGACTCGAGGGCTCGAATGCCTACGGACTTCACGTCGTTCGTTTGCCACGGGAAACCTCGAACGAGAACTGTCTTGCCGCCATCGGCGAGCTCACGAAGCAAGACCTCGGACATGAAATGCTCGCCGGTGAGGTCGTCGGAGCAGTCCTTCAAGGCGGACGCGTAGCACTTCCCATTGGCAAGCCCCGTGCGCGGGGACTTGGGCCCGGTGACGACCTCGGGGGCCGCCGGCCTACCGCCAGAAAGGTGGCAGGCGCGCGCCGGGCGGCCGCTCTCGCACGGGCAGACGGCGTCTGGGTTGAGCCCCGGCATTTCAACCCTTCTTTTTGTCAGCGATCGATGTCGTCGTCCAGGTGGCGGGGCACGAGCGCACGCGAGCGAGTGAGGCAATGAGTCGAACCGCATCCGGCACCGTTGACTGGCGCGGCAACCCCGCGCGATGGTGGGCGCGGGTCACCGTGCGCCGCGAGGACGGCGCGACGGCGCGCCCCTGGGTCGACCTCGAACGGCCCGACCTGAAGAACACCCCCGAGGACAAGAAGATCGCCAAGCGCCTCGCGTTGAAGCGGGCGAAGGCTGCGAGCAAAGGGAAGTTCGTCGGCGTCGAGCGGGCGACGGCGCCGCGCGTCTCGATCGAAGACCTCGAGGATAAGTGGTTCGCACTGCTCGACGGCGACGCACACCTGAAGCCGGGCACGCGCGCAACGTACAAGTCGTGCTTTCGAGCGAACGCGAAGCCCCGCCTTGGCAAGCACCCGATCGCGACGCTCACCGTGCCCGTGCTCCGCGCGTGGGTGCGCGAGCTGGCCGGCGAGCTGTCGCCTTCGAGCGTGAACAACAACGCGATCGCGCTCACCCGGTTCCTGAGCGACGCGCGCGCCGAGGGGTGGATCGCGCTCGAGTCCAACCCCATGAAGCACGAGGACGTGCGCGCCATGATCCCGAGCGTCGAGGCTCCGGACGCGGACGCCCTGGTGCACTGGACCCGAACGGAGGTGGAGACGCTCCTCGCGGGCAAGCTGCCTCACGACCGCTTCGGCCTGTACCTCGTGGCGTTCCTGACGGGCCTGCGCGCCGGCGAGCTCCGAGGCCTGACGTTCGCGCACCTGGCCTTCGACGCCGCGATCCCTCATCTCCGGGTGCGCCAACAGCTGTGCCTCGCTCGTGAGGCAGGGGAGCAGAGCGAGACGGGGACTCCGAAGAGCCGGAGCGGCAAGCGCGACGTTCCCCTTCACGCCGCGGTCCTGACGTGGCTCACCTGGTGGCGTGACACGGGATGGGCCGTGGCCTTCGAACGCCCGCGAACCGATGCCGACCCTGTGTTCCCGGCGGCCGATGGCGAGGCCGGGCGCCCTCGAGATCCGAACATCCTCCGGCGCGACCTGGCACGGGCCGACCTGCCGCCGGAGTTCACGGCGCCCGACGGCACCCGTGTTCCGTACACGTTCCACGCGACCCGCCGCACGTTCTCCAGCATGCTCGGGGACAACGGCGTGTCCGACGAGATGGTCGGCATGCTGGACGGCCACGCTGCCAAGAGCGTGACCGCGCGGCATTACATGGGACGCAGCTTGGAGGCGATGGCTCGCGCGGTCGCGACTCTCACGCTGTCGCTGCCGGAGCGCCCGGGGGTCGCCCCCCGAGCTTCCGAACACCGCAAAGAATCGTCCCCCGAATCGTCCCAAGCCGATGAGGCACCCTCCGACGTGACGGACGGCGCCTCCCGGTTTGCAATGCAGTTACCGGCCCTTGGCCAGGCTTGGCTTCACGAGCAACCCATCGAGTTGCCGCAGTTGAGGCACTTGTAGCAAGCGCCGTTACGGACCGTGATGTGGCCGCAGACGTCGCACACCGGCGCGTCGCCCATCATCGTGTCGAGCTGCGCGTCGAGCGGGGAGCCGGTGCCGTCGGCCAGCGTCTCGCTCATCGCGGCGCTCCGCGCCGTGGCCTCCCGCGTGTGCGGGAGCGAGTCGCGTTCGGCCCTGCCTTCGGGGAGCTGCTTGAGGCTGGGCGGGTCGGGTGGCGTGCCCTGGTGGCGCGCCGCATCGAGCGGTGTCGCGTCGATCTCCGGCTTGATGTGCGCCAGATCGTACCGGTGCAGGTACTCGACGCCGAGCGCGCGGAAGATGAAGTCGACGATCGACGTCGCGAACTTCACGTTCGGGTGCCCCTCGACCGGGCCTTGCGGCTCGAAGCGCGTGAACGTGAACTGATCGACGTACGTTTGCAGGGGCACGCCGTACTGCAGGCCGATGCTGATGCTCATCGCGAAGCAGTTCATCAAGCTGCGGAAGGCGGCGCCCTCCTTGTGCATGTCGATGAAGATCTCGCCGAGCGTGCCGTTGTCGTACGTGCCGGTGCGGAGGAAGATCTTGTGGCCGCCGACGCGGGCTTCTTGGGTGAAGCCCATACGCTTCTTGGGCAGGCGCATCCGCTCGCCGTAGACACGCGTGTTGGTCGGCGCCATCCGTAGAGAGAGCTGCGGCTCGTCGGGCGTGGCCCCCTGGGGTGCGGGCGCGAGCAGCGGGTCGGGCCGAGCGGACTCCTCGACCTTCTTCTCCTTCTCTTTCTTGTCGCCCGACGTGGAGAGCGGCTGGCTGGCCTTGCACCCGTCGCGGTAGAGAGCCACGGCCTTCAAGCCGAGGCGCCATCCTTGCTCGTAGATCTCCTGCACGTCTTCGACCGTGGCGTCGGTGGGCAGGTTCACCGTCTTGGAGATGGCGCCGCTCAAGAACGGCTGCGCCGCCGCCATCATGCGCACGTGCGACATCGGCGCGAGGAACCGCTCGCCCGTCTTGCCGCACCGGTTGGCGCAGTCGAAGACGGGGTAGTGCTCGCCGCGCAGGTACGGCGCGCCCTCGATCGTCATCCGACCGACGATGATGTCCTGCGATTTCTCGATCTGCGCGCGCGAAAAGCCCACGTGCTCGAGCAGCGAGAACGAGCGCTTGGCGCCGCGCACGTCTTTGGTGGCGCCCATGCGCTCGTAGGTGTCTTCGCCGAGGACCCACGTCGCGAAGGCGCTGTCCAGGTCGAACACGCCCGGGATCGCCGTCTCGACCTTCGCGAGCTCGGCGTCGGTGAAGCCCTTTTCTTTGAGGGCGCGCCGGTTGATCTGGGGCGAGCCCGACTGCGCCTGGCCCATGGAGTCGACCGGGGCGAGGAGCGTGTTGGTGCCCGAGATGTACGCCACGATCTCGTGGACCTCGCGCTCGCTGTAACCGAGGTAACGAAGCGCGCGGGGCACCGTCTGGTTGACGATCTTGAAGTAGCCGCCGCCGGCCAGCTTCTTGAATTTCACCAGCGCGAAGTCCGGCTCGATGCCCGTCGTGTCGCAGTCCATGAGCAGGCCGATGGTGCCCGTCGGGGCGAGCACGGTGGCCTGCGCGTTGCGATAACCGTTCTGCTCGCCGAGGCTCACGGCCGAGTCCCAGTCCTCGCATGCGGCACGGTAAAGGGCGCCCGGCGCCGTCTCCGACTCGCCCGGAAGGCGCACCGCCTCGCGATCGATCGCGTAGGCGGCGTCGCGGTGCATGCGCATGACGCGCAGCATCGGCTCGCGGTTCTTGGCGTAGCCGGGGAAGGGCCCCTGCGACGCGGCCATCTCGGCGCTCGTCTTGTAGGCGGTGCCGCACATGATCGCCGTGAGCGACGCGGCGATCGCGCGACCCTCGCGGCTGTCGTACGGCACGCCGAGCGACATCAGCAGGCTACCCAGGTTGGCGTAACCTAGGCCGAGCGGCCGGTAGTCGTGACTGTTCTGCGCGATGGCGGGGGTGGGGTAGCTGGAGAGATCGACGAGGATCTCCTGCGCGATGAAGAACACGCGGCACGCGTGGCGATAGCCGTCGACGTCGAACGAGCCGTCCTCGCGCAAGAACTTGGTCAGGTTCACGCTGGCCAGGTTGCACGCCGTGTCGTCGAGGAACATGTACTCGGAGCACGGGTTCGACGCGTTGATGCGGCCCGAGTTGGGGCACGTGTGCCAGCGGTTGATCGTCGAGTCGTACTGCACGCCCGGGTCGGCGCAGCCCCACGCTGCGTCGGCCACCTGGCGCCACAGGTCTTTGGCCTCCAGCGTCTCGCAGACCTGACCGGTCGTGCGGAAGCGTGTCTGCCACTTGGCGCCGGCGAGCGACGCCTGCATGAACTCGTCGCTCACGCGCACGCTGTTGTTGGAGTTTTGGCCGCTGATCGTGTGGTACGCGTCGCCGTTGAAGTCGGAGCTGAAGCCCGCGGCGATGAGCGCGTGCGCCTTCTTCTCCTCGCGCATCTTCCACCCGATGAAATCCTGGATCTCGGGGTGATCCATGTCGAGGCACACCATCTTGGCGGCCCGGCGCGTGGTGCCGCCGCTCTTGGTGGCGCCTGCGGCGCGATCGAACACCTCGAGAAACGACATGAGCCCCGACGACGTGCCGCCGCCCGACAGCTTTTCTTGCCGGCCGCGGATGGCGCTGAAGTTGGAGCCCGTGCCCGACCCGTACTTGAAGAGACGCGCCTCGGACTTCACGAGGTCGTAGATGCTCATCAAGTCGTCTTTGGCCGACTGGATGAAGCACGCGGAGCACTGCGGGCGCTCGTACGCGGACTTCGTCTCGACGGCCCCGTCGGCGCCGTCCCAGGCCCAGTTGCCGCCCGAGCCGGTGATCTCGTACTCGTGCCAGAGACCGAGGTTGAACCAGACCGGCGAGTTGAAGGCGCCGATCTGATGAACCAGGAGGTAGGAGAGCTCGGCCTCGAACGATTCGGCATCGGCCTTGGAAGCGAAGTAGCTGGGCTTGGCCTTGCCCGACGGCGGCATGACGACGCCCGTCTCGCCGGCCACGCGGATCGTGCGCGCGAGGCGATGCACCACCTGGCGCACGCTCGTCTCGCCCTTGTCTTTGTCGCCGTGCAGACCGGCGCGCCGGAAGTACTTGGAGATGACGATGTCGGTCGCGAGCTGGCTCCAGCTCGTGGGCACCTCGGCCCCGTCCATCTTGAAGACGATGCTGCCGTCCGGGTTGGTGATGACGCTGGAGCGGCGCTCGTACACGACGGCGTCGAGCGGGTGGACCCCCGGCGTGCTGAAGCGGCGAGGGAGGGGGACGCCGCGGCCGGTGCGAGACGGCTTCTTGGTCGTCGCCGGCGTCTGCGTGACCTGGCTTGCGGCGTGAGCGGCACCGTGCGCGCCCGACCGCCCGTCACGGCCCTTTTTGGAGCTCGCCGTGCCTGCGCTCGAGGCGGCCTTGTCGCGGGACGAGTCCCGCGCGCTCTCTTTGAGCGCCCCACGACTCAGCTTGGCGTGACCGTTTCGCATGCCCAATCCGTTCGTGCCGAAGTCCGAGTTTGCCATTTTAATCACCGCTCCTTCGACGTGCGCACGACCTGCGCACGTCGATCCGTTCAGTACCCATCGCCGCTGAACAACCGCCAGACCGCCCGTCTGACACCCCGTTCAGTACCCGTAGGAACACCGCTCCACCGGCGCGGCAGAGGCCGCACCCAGGACTCCTTTCAACTCGTCGCGCCGCCACCCACCACCGCGCGTTTGGCCCCGACCTCGACGCTACCTCGACGCTACCTCGACGCTAACTCGACCGCAGAACCAGGACAGGTCAGCTGCGTGCCCGACGACACCGCTGACCGAGTTGCGGTCGGGGGACCGCGCGGCTCGAGTCTTCGCTTCTAACCCCAACATCTTGGGCCTGTAAAGTAAAAAGCCACCAAATCTTGTGGCTACACGGCCTTCCATTGTGGGGCTTCGATTGCGCGCCTGGCATACTTTTTTTGGTGCCGGAGGCTCGCCTTTGGGACCCCTCGGCCTCCCCGTGACCCCTCGGCCTCCCCGTGAAGGAGGTCGAGCTTGCACCTCGCAGCGACCTTGGTGACCCCCGGCCGTCACTGGAATGGCACCCCACCCCGTCAATGCCAAGGCCCGCGAATCTCGCCACTTGCCACTGAACTCGCAAGGAGTGGTGAACGGCTGCGCCCCACAGGTCCACAACAGGCGTCCCCCCGAGCCCCCCCGCGTTGTTCAGGGGTTTCCCACAGCCAGTGGAGAAACGATCCGAGACCGCCGGCTCGTCACCTTTCGCGTCACTTTTGATCGAAGTTCGGCGGTGGGTTGAGCATCTCCTGCGCCTGGGCGCGGGCGCGGACGATCTCGGGCGCTCCGTCGCCGGCCAAATCGAGCGCCTTCGCGTCGTCGAGGTGGCGCACGCACGCGGTCGCGTCGCCGAGGTCGAGCTCGTGCAGCGCGTCGCGCCGGAGCGCGAGCGCGCGCTCTTGCGGCGTCGGCTCCCGGGGCTTCGTGCTCGCGATGTCCGGCCCGATGGGCGTCACCCGGCCCCGGAGGCGCCAGGCCCTCATCGCCATCAGGAGGAGCACGACGCTGGCGGTCACGCCCAGGGCCACGGCGACGTGCTGCATGCGACGCCTGAGCAGCGCCATGCGCTTTCGCACGAGCTCCTGCGAGACGCCCGCGCTGTCGGCGATGGTGCTCACGGGCTCGCCTTCGATCTTGGCGCGCACGAGCCAGTCGAGGCCCCTCGGGTCCGCGGCTTCGGCCGCGTCGATCAACTTGTGGGCGAGCTCGCGCGTGCCGTGGTCGGCGGCCGGGTGGCTGGGCTGGGCCGATTTGTCGTCGTCGGCGAGCGGCTCGATGAGCGCATCTCTGGCGCGCTCGAAGTACCGAGCTTTGGCCAGGTTGCGCGCGATGGCGTTGATGTAGCGCGTGCGATCCGGCTCGGCGGCGGGCGTGCGGGGCGATCTCTCGGCCTGCAGCAGCACCTGCTGCACGAGATCGGGCATCTCCTCGTCCGGCACGCCGTTCTTGTCGAGGACGTAGCGGATCGAGGCCTCGAGCTTCGCGACGACGTCGGCGCTCCGGCTCCGGGAGCTCATGGCGAGTGACATGGCGTTACTCTCTTTCGCCCAGGGCGGCAATGCACGGGCGCGAGGGGAGGGAGGACGGGGCTCCCCTCGCGCCGTGCGGGTCTATCCGTTGCCTCCCGCGCCGGAGGTGGGTGCCGAGGTCGCCCTCGCAGCGGTCGAATTCGTCGCCGGCGCCGGGCTCGCCGCGGGCGAGGTCGTCGCCGGCGGAGAGCTGGTCGTCGTCGTCGCCACGGGCGGGGTCGGCGCGGAGGCCGCCGGCACCGTTCCGTGGATCGTCGACTTCTGCTTCTTTCCCAACGTGCCGCGCGCCTTGCGGGTCGCGAGGGCCTTGGCGACCCCCGTCGACTTGGCGCTCACGGTCTTGTCGGGGACCTTGTTCGGCGTGAAACCGAACGACTGAAGCTGCGTGCTGGTCTTGCCGAAGCGAGACTGCAGGTACAGCTTCAGCTGCGCGCGCAGCGGCGCGACCGCGGCGGTGAGCGACCGTTCGCTCTGGACCGCGTTGTGATAGGCGGTTTGCGCCGCCTTGGTCGCGCTATCTGCGTTGAGAAGGCTTTGCAACTTCGCGAGCAAGTCGGCGCGCGAGATGGTTGCATTGCCAAGGAGGAACGGATCGACGGAGGGAAGCAGCGTGTTGATGCCGGTGATGAGCGTCTGATACTCGGCCGTGACTCCGGCCTTCTGCGTGGCGATGTTGACGGTCGTTAGCGTGGTCATGACGGATTCCTGATCGCGTTGGTTGGTTGGGTGGTGGATGGCCAGGACCTTCGATCGGGCGACCATCGCCCGCCTCGTGTCCCTTCCCTCCCGCTAAGTCCCGATCGGGTCGATCCGTGAAAGGGGGCGCGGTCGATTTTCATTTTTTTCGTCGCGCGGCCGGGAGCGGTGGCCCGAAGTGACCGATTCGCACGCCCGAAGGCGCCGATCGTGGGGTGACGACGCCCGTGGATCGCGTGACGGACCGCTTCTGTGGCGCGCCGGAGCCCTCAAGTGACCCAAGTCAGCGCCTTGTCGGCGACCCAAAGCGGATCGCGGAGCGAATCGAGCGCCTCAGCGAGCTGCCGAAGCCCGTTGTGCCGTCGACGACGCCCTTCGACGGGTCGACAAGGCCCATCTGCCCGTCGACAAGGCCCATCTGCCCGTCAGTAATGCCCGTTGTCCCGGAGACAACGGCGGTCGTCTCGCCGCTGAAGCGCACGATCGCGCCACGAAGGCGCTGATTCGCGCGTGTGAAGCGCTGGATCGCGCCGAGGATCGCCTTCAGCGACCCAGGGAACCGCTGTCCCGCGTCGCGCGAGCGCCTTTGTGCGTTCCCAACGGGCTCTGTCGACGGGCCAACGGACCTTGTCGACGGGTCAACGGCCTTCGTCGACGAGCTAACGGGCGTTGTCGACGGGCAAGTGGGCCTTGTCGACGCACCCAGGCTTGCACGTTGAGCCCACTCATAGTCGCTTCCACTGGGGGAGCGAAGGGCGTGGCCAAAGATTGGCCGTCCGTGAACTCCGATTGCTGGGCGGGGTGGAAGTGCGCCGGCGAGAGCAAGCGGGCTTCGGCGAGCAAGAGGCGCCATTCGAGCCACGCCCGCGTAGGGTCCGCCGCGCGGCTGCGTCGGAGCACACCCGCACGGCGCTTGATCTCGTGGAGCTTGTTGGCCGACTCCTCGTAGCGCTTCTCGTGCTCGCGTTGTTGCTCGTGGCGAGCCCGCTCGATCTCCTCCGCGCGTTCAGCCGCGAGCCTGGCCGCTGCGGCTTCCGCCTCGACGCGCCGGTGATGGCGGTCATCCTCGGAGCGTCGGACACGCTGTTCGCGTTCAGCGCGTTCCACGGCCTGACGCGTGGCGCGCGCCTCGTTCTCCATTTGGCTCTGGTATTGCTTTTCGAGACGTCGCTGCTCGTCCTCGCGCCGCTTGACCGCGCAGTTCCACTGGTTGTGATCGTACCGGGCGCAATACTTACAGGCTTCCATCGGTCCCCCCAGCCTGCTTGCCGCAAGACTTGAGCCAAGGTCATTCACCTACCATCATCCTCGCTGCCGAGAATCTGAACCCAGATGAGGTTGTTCTTCCTCTGCTGCCATTCGACCGCGTAGAAGATCGTCTCGTTTCCGAGCTTCGATGACAGCGCTGCTCGACAGACGCGTCGGGGCGGATCGCTACGAAAACGAACCTCGCCAGGCGTCGAAATCCTGAAGTTCATCGGCATGCCGTTGAACGCAGGAGCATCTTGAAGCGCATTTGTGGCGAGCGCGGTCACTTCCAGTGCATCGCATTCGGGAAGCTCTTGTAGACCGAGATCAGGGAGGGCACTGCGCCCGAGGATTGCGACGAAGGCGAACGCGCTCACGATCACCAGCGCGAAAAAGGCGTTGCCCCCATGCCTGGTACGTCGCTTGTTACGCACCACGAAGTACCAGGGCAAAGCGATGATGGCCATGATGCTCACCGCCCACAGCCAGATCACAGGACTTGCCTTCCTGAACCCTCGGCTGCTGTCGCTGACGGCGTTGCTTCGAGCATCCGAATAGACAAAAATTGCGCTCGCCGCGACCGCCCAATATGCCGGGGCACTGAGCGCCGTCGCCAGGATTGCCGCCCCGAGAACAACGACGATGACGCTTATTACCCCGGGCACATCGATTTTTTCGCCCGTCATGTCCGCCGACAACGGGGCGGGCGTCATCACGGCTCCCGCTGGCGCAATCGGGGGCGATGGAGGCGGCGGCGCGGACTGACGGATAGCGGCCGCGAACTCCGGCCGCTCGGCCAACGGAACCCAGGCAGAACCGCCGACAGGACAAACATTCGACATGAGCGGGATGCGGCCTGCACGGATGCCTGCGACGAGCAGTTCCGTCGTGACGGGGCCGATCACATCGGACCCATTTTGCACGTACCAGCTAGCGCTCACTCTTCCACCCCTTGCCTTCACGACGCACGATGCTCTGGGAGGCGAGTACCATCCTCGCCCGGAGGAACAAACATGCCCAACGAACGACCTCTCCGCGTCCGATGGCAGCTACCCTGCGCGCGCGCCGACGTGGCGAAGAAGAGCGGCGACGATGACTACGGGATGTACCAGATCTACGGGCATCACGTCGTCTTCGGGCCGGGCGCGCTCCTGTACATCGGGATCGCCGTGGATCGTCCCTTCGCCGCGCGCTTCAGCGAGCACGCGAGCTGGTTAGACTCGGAGAGCGACGTTCTTGTTCGCCTCGGACGCATCGAACGAGAGGAGTACAAGGACGACGCGGAGTGGGAGAATCTCCTACGTGACCTCGAAGCCCTCACGATCTACTGGCATTCACCGCCATACAACTCGAAGAACATCGTCAGCTACAACCGCAACCCGCTGCGCGTGCAGAACTGGGGCGATCGTGGCCGGTTGCTCCCGGAATACTCCAGTCACTGGCAGCCGGCGCGTCCGACCGACCCGTAGCCGTCGAGCATCATCGCGGACAGCGCGCGCGATCGTGTGCGCGGGCGCGCTGTCGCTGGACTGACGATCAATTGAGCTGCTTCCAAGAAGTACGGCCGATCGCATGGGGCGCACTCCGCAAGATGCACGACGTCGCCGTCGGGCAGCGTGATCGGGCGGCGTTCGAGCATCACCGGGACCCGCATCGAGGGCACGTCTCGTGGCCGCGCGCGGCGAGAAGGTCGTGGATGGGGCCGCGCGGGAGCAAGGACCGAAGCCGGCCGAGTCGCGGATCGCGCCTTTGCGGCCCCTGCAGCAACATTGAAACGCGGACCGATTTGAGCACGTCCAAGGCACACGTCGGGCAGAGACCGCGCGGGAATCGCGTCCCCGCGCCGTCGGACTGCGACTCACCGAATGAGCCCAGTCATCATCGCGACGAACCGATCGGCATGAGCAATCACGCCATCGAGCAACGCCGCATCCGCATCGCCCGCGGCCACCGCGATCTCCACCGCCGACGCCGCCTCCCCCGCCTCGGCCCGCGCAATCGCAAAGCACCGGGCTTTGTCGGCCCGCGTAACCCGTCCCGCGCCTTCAGCCGCGTTCAAACACGCGCTCTTCGCCGCCCGCATCGCCTGATCCCGAAGATGCGCATCCCGTATCCGCGCCCCCCGCACCGCCTCGAGCAACTGAATCGCGACCCCATACGCAATGAGCCTGTGATGCGGCAACCGTCGTTCCTGCGTTGCAGCCTGACGTTTCAGCATGGGTGATGTTCCTTTCACCCCGGGAAAGGAACATCACCCATGACGCCAAGGTCCCGAAGCCAAGGTAACGAGCGAGCGCCCCCGCGGTTGCAACCAGAGTGACGCCGCTCCTGCGGCGGCACGAGGTTGCGCCGCACCCGACAACCCCTCAAATCCCCTCGAGACCACCCGACCCCGACCTCGACCTCGACCCCGACCCCGACCCCGACCCCGACCTCGACCTCGACCCCGACCCCGACCCCGACCTCGACCTCGACCCCGACCCGACCCCGACCCCGACCCCGACCCCGACCTCGACCTCGACCCCGACCCCGACCCCGACCCCGAC
>Ga0302325_10001579_pt1 | contig 57745 bp, 58 predicted proteins | sample Palsa_T0_2_FD_201948 | JGI IMG/M metagenome (GOLD analysis project Ga0302325, IMG submission 201948) | Peat permafrost microbial communities from Stordalen Mire near Abisko, Sweden - Palsa_T0_2 | ecosystem: Environmental > Terrestrial > Soil > Palsa > Peat permafrost | place: Sweden: Abisko... | reverse complement strand
CGTACACCCCGCTCTGGGTGGTCGTCGCGGTGAACGACCCGCTGGACTTGAGCGGGACTGCCGCGATCTGGAAAGGCTCGGTGACAGTGCCGCCGCCCGGCGCGCAGTCCAGGTAGACGTAGGGGATGGAGACGTCCTGCAGGCTGGCCTGGCTGGACGCGACGTTGAACGTGATCGGATAGCTGTTCTGCGGGTTCGTTGCCGTGTAGCTTCCGGCCGGCGGCGGTGACGTGGTCTGCGCCGGCTGCGTGTCCCTGGTCGCGGTCCACGACTGGATGTTCGAGGTGCAGCTATACGCGGTGCCATTGTTGTAGGTGAGCGTCTCCCGGAACGTCCCGGCGGCCCGTGCCGCCCCGGAGGGGGCTACGCCGTGGAAGTTGCCCCGGAAGTTATAGGTGAACGTCGCCGGGTAGCCGGCGTACACCCCGCTCTGGGTGGTCGTCGCGGTGAACGACCCGCTGGACTTGAGCGGGACTGCCGCGATCTGGAAAGGCTCGGTGACAGTGCCGCCGCCCGGCGCGCAGTCCAGGTAGACGTAGGGGATGGAGACGTCCTGCAGGCTGGCCTGGCTGGACGCGACGTTGAACGTGATCGGATAGCTGTTCTGCGGGTTCGTTGCCGTGTAGCTTCCGGCCGGCGGCGGTGACGTGGTCTGCGCCGGCTGCGTGTCCCTGGTCGCGGTCCACGACTGGATGTTCGAGGTGCAGCTATACGCGGTGCCATTGTTGTAGGTGAGCGTCTCCCGGAACGTCCCGGCGGCCCGTGCCGCCCCGGAGGGGGCTACGCCGTGGAAGTTGCCCCGGAAGTTATAGGTGAACGTCGCCGGGTAGCCGGCGTACACCCCGCTCTGGGTGGTCGTCGCGGTGAACGACCCGCTGGACTTGAGCGGGACTGCCGCGATCTGGAAAGGCTCGGTGACAGTGCCGCCGCCCGGCGCGCAGTCCAGGTAGACGTAGGGGATAGAGACGTCCTGCAGGCTGGCCTGGCTGGACGCGACGTAGAACTTGATCGGATAGCTGTTCTGCGGGTTCGTTGCCGTGTAGCTGCCCGTCGGCGGCGGTGACGTGGTCACGGCCGTGAGTGCGACGGTGCTTGTCTTGGGCGAGAGTGATCCCGCGGCCGTGACCGCCGGGGATCCCGCGCTCGCCGTTCCGGCGGCCACGGCGCCAAGGAGCCCGGCGACCAGGACCAGGCCTTGCAGTCGCGCGGCCGAGCCGGGTCGGCTCCTTCTCGTGCAGCCAATGGCTGGTGCTTTCGTGAACTTGATCTTCATTGCGGTTGCCTTTCGTCCGGCCGGGACGGGTTCTGAACGCCGTCCGAGCGGTCCCGCGTAGCTGGCGGAACGTAAACCCAGCGTTAGCCCGGCCGGAGCTTGACGGCAGGGGCCGGGCGGCCCCATCGGGCGTGCGCGGTGTGGGCCGGACGGCCCAATTCACTGCTCGGCGGCCGGTAACGCCAGGCCAGGGAGGGCCAGATATTCCGCCCAGCAGCCGGTCACGCCGGACCAGGAAGGGGCCAGCCTTCAGGTGGGAGGGGTGACTGGGTTGATGCCGGCCTGGAGGGCGTAGCGGACCAGTTCTGCGCGGCGTCGGGCGCCGGTCTTGTCCCGGATCCGCTCCAGGTGCGATCGCACCGTGTTGACCGACAGGTATAGCTGCCCGGCGATCTGGGCGTCGGTCGCTCCCCCGGCCACGAGTGTCACGATCTCCCGCTCTCTTTCCGACAGCAGGCCGGCCGAGCCATCCGCCTTCACATGGCCGACGGCGGGATCGGTGACAGCGGACGCTGCCCCGGGATCGGGCTCTGCTGCCGCAGTGGCTAGGGCGATGGCGTCGGCCTGGCTGAGCGTGCGGCCGCGGGCGTAAGCGGCCTCGAACGCGGCGTCGCCCAGCGTGGCGCGCAGCCGGGCATGGTCACGATCGCGCAGCCCCACTTCGAGGGCCTCGAACGCCCGTCCAGCCTGCTCGTGTAGTTCGTCGGCGACACCGTGCAGGGCAACGGCGACGGAGGGGTCGCCGTCGGCGCCGGCCGCCAGGGCGAGGCCAAGGAGCGCGCCGAGGACATAGGGATTGATGCCAGCGGTAAGCCGGGTCGTGTCCAGGATGTCGAGGAAGAGGCGGCGGGCGCTGCGGGAGTCGGCGTCCATCAGGTCGACGAAACCCAGGTTCTCCCGCGACCCGGCGGAGAGGTTCTGGTACCCACATCTGTCGGCGAGCATGCACGCCTCCTGGAGGTACGCGCGGGCCGCCGGAAGCTCCCCGGCTGCGAACTTGTTCACGCCAAGGTTGGCCAGCGTGGAGGCGAGGCGGTAGTTGTCTGCGGTCGCCCGGGACAGGGTAAGAGTTTCCTTCAGGTCAGCCACGCCGGAATCCAGGACGCCTGCACCAACCTTGCAGATCGCACGGCGGCCGAGAACCTCTGCAAGCAGCCGGGGATCTCCGGTTGCCCTGGCTAGTTCGACGGCTTCGTCGATGTCGGCCAGCGCGGGCAGATCGCCATGCACGAATCTGAACCAGCACAGCATGGACAGGGCGTCGGCAGTGACGGCAGGATCGGGGAGGCCACGAGCGATCTTGATGGCCTCCTCCGCTCTCGAGGCGATCGCCGAGTAATCGCCGAATTGATTGAGCAAGTGGCAACTCGCAGCGAGGGCCCGGGCCCGGGTAGACATGGGCGCATCGGGTCGCTCGAGCAGGACGGTGAGGGCCTCGAGGACTTCGCCGCCGTGTCCGCGCATGTGGCAGAACCAGCGCAGGCTTGCGGCTAGCCGCAGGCCAGGCTCGGCACTGTCAGGATCGGCGATGCTGAACGCCAGCGCGGCGCGGATGTTGTCGAACTCGGCCTCGAGCCGGTCCAACCAGGCGGCCTCGTCCGGGCCGCGCAGATGCAGGCCGGCGGTCTCGGCCAGAGCCAGGTAATGATCGCGGTGCGCGGCGCGGGTGTCGTCCAGCTCGGGGCTGGCGCGCACGGTGAGACGTTCGGCGGCGTATTGGCGGACCGTCTCCAGCAGCCGGTAACGGGTCGAACCACGGATCTCCTCAGCCTGGACCAGGCTCTTGCCGACCAGGGCCGCCAGATTGTCCAGCACTTGCCAGTCCCCGGCGTCCCCCCGAGTGACCGCTTCGGCGGCGTCCACGGTCCAGCCCCCCGCGAAGACCGACAGCCTGTCCAGGACGACCTGTTCCTCGGGGTTGAGCAGGTCATAAGACCAGTCGATCAGGGCGCGGAGGGTCTGGTGGCGGGGCAGGGCCGTGCGGCTCCCCCCGGTCAGTAACCGGAACCGCTGGTCGAGCCGGGAGCTGATCTCGGTCACCGACAGCGATCCCAGCCGGGCCGCGGCGAGTTCCAGGGCGAGCGGGATCCCGTCCAGGCGCACGCACACCGCCGCCACCGCCGCGGCGTTGGCGTCGTCGACGGCGAACCCCTGCCGGTGCATCGCGGCGTGCTCGGTGAACAGCTGCACCGACTCGAACGCGGCCAGCTGGCCGGGTTCGGCCAGACCGGCGGGCGGGACGGGCAGCGAGGGAACCCGGAAGACGTGCTCCCCGCTGACGCCCAGCGGCTCCCTGCTGGTGACCAGCAGATACGCCCGCGGGCACGACCGCAGCAGGACGTCGGCCAGCTTGGCGGCCGCGCCGAGCACATGCTCGGCGTTGTCCAGGACCACCAGCAGGTACCGGTCGCCGACCGCATCAGCCAGGGTGTCCAGCACCGGCCGTCCCGGCTCCTCGCGGACACCGAGCACGGCGGCCACCGTGCCCGCCACCAGGTCGGGGTCGGCCAATGGCGCCAGCTCGGCCAGCCACACCCCGTCCCCGGCGCCATCCAGCGCCTCGGCCGCCGCCTGCACCGCGAGGCGGGACTTGCCGATCCCGCCCGGCCCGGTGATCGTGACCAGCCGGCGCCCCCCGGCCACCAGCGACCGCAACTCGGCCAGCTCCCCGGCCCGGCCCACGAAACCGGTGGGCTGCGAGGGCAGGTTATGGCGCAGCGCCGGGTCCTCCAGCGACCGCAGCGGCCCGAACCCCCCGGCCAGGCCCGGCCCGGTCACCTGGAACACCCGCTCCGCCCGGCCCAGATCCCGCAGCCGGTGCTCGCCCAGATCCGCCAGCCCGACCCCGCCCGGCAGCCGGTCAGCCAGCAGCTCGCGCGCCGCCCCCGACACCAGCACCTGACCGCCATGCCCGGCCGCCAGCAGCCGGGCAGCCCGGTTCACCACCGGGCCCACATAGTCACCATCGCGCTGCACGCATGTCCCCGCATGCACCGCCACCCGCACTCGGATGGGCAGGCCGGGCGGCCACGTCTCCGCAGTGACAGCCCGCTGGATGGCCACTGCCGCCGCCAGCGCAGCGGACGGGTCGGCGAACACCGCGCGGAACGCTTCGCCCGCCGTCGTGAACACATGGCCGCCTGCAGCCTCGACCTGCTCGCGGACCATCCGGCCATAACCGGCCGACGCCTCCGCCATCGCCTCGCGGTCGGCCTCCCACAACCGGATGCTGCCCTCAACGTCGGCGAACAGCAACGTCACCGTGCCGGAGGGTAACCCCATCTGCTCATTGTGCACCCCAAGGTCCCCCGCCCGATCAAGCGCGCTCGACCTGGGTTAAGCGCTCCCCCCGCCGATCCGCGAGTCTGCGAATCCTGCCGTGGCTCAGCCTTCAGGTGCGCGCGTGAAACCGCCGAGGTGATGCGGGTAGACGCTGAGCGCGACTCCCGATCCGGCCCGCTGCTGGAGCATCCGCAAGATACCTTCGGTCGGCGTTCCGAAGACCTGGATGCCCGTGGTGGCCTCCAGCGTCCGGGCGTAGGCGTCCCGGGCCCGCTCACCGATGATGCCCATATGGAACTCCAGGGAAGCAGCGTCCGGATGGACCTGGACGACGGTAACTTCGCTCCGGTCCTCGTTGACGTACTCGTTGAAGGCAATCAGCCGTGGCTCATTCGCCTCGACGAAGCGTGACAGACCTGGCACGCGCTGCTGCTCGGCGTCGAATCTGCCGTCCCTGAGCCGGTTGGTGGCGATGAAGATAAACGGTCCGGGCATGTGGCTCCTTCATCATTGTCCTGCGGCCGGCTGGCTAGCTGGCTGGCTGGCCGGCTGGCTGGCTGGCGATTTCCAGCGCTAATCGTTGAGAATCTGCTCGCGCAGGATCTCGGCGTGGCCGCAGTGCTGGGCGAGCTCGCGCAGCAGGTGGAGGTAGACCCAGCGCAGCGGGAGCGGGCCGCGCCGGTTGCCAGGGAGGATGTCGTCCAGCCCGAGGGATGATGTCGCGCGGCGTGATGACGCGCATGCCTCGCGGTGCGCGCGCCGGACGGTGGCGATGGTGTCGTTCTCCTCGAGGATGAACGACGCGTCTGGCGTCGCGGGGATGCCGATTTCGGCGCGCGGCCGGCCCGTGACGGCCTCGTCGAACCAGACCCTCTCGACGAAGGCCGCGTGCTTCACCAGACCCAGCAGCGTGGTCCGGGAGGGCACCAGCGATCGGCGCGCCTGCTCCTCGGTCAGCCCGTCCAGGCAGCCATTGAGCGCCCTGCGGTGCTCGTCGAGGAACACCTCGAACTGAACCCGGGCCGGCTGATCAATGACGTCCTCGGCGCACGTCGCCGGCAGGGAAGACATGCGCGAAGCATCCCAGGACCGTTTCCCCCGAGCAACTGGCGCGGATCCGCAGCCTCGGGGACACGCTCCGGCACATAGCCATCGGCCGCCCCGAACCATAGGCGAACATGGGCAGTCCTGGGACGACAGGCGGTCGCACCGATGAGTTCCGCTGCGCCGCGGCGTCTGACACTGTGGAAGCAACTCCCGCCGGGGAGACCGCGCGGCTGGCCCGGAGTTGCCGCCAGCCGCAGGATCGCCGGCGACCGCACATGAGGAGCAAAAGATGACCAGTATGCCGGAGATTGTTTCAGCCGGGCAGTGGCAGCAGGATCGCGACGAGCTGCTCAAGGCCGAGAAGGAGGCCACTCGCGCGCTTGACGCGCTCGCCGCGCGCCGCCGGCGGCTCCCGATGACCAGGTTCGACAGCAGCAAGTACGCATTCGACACGCCAGCCGGCCCGAAAACCCTGCTCGACTTGTTCGCCGGTCAGCCACAGCTCGCGGTCTACCAGTTCATGGACAACGGTCCCGACGACTACTGCCCCGGCTGCACCCACTTCACCAGAAACGTCACCGACCTGGCCGCGCTCGCCGACACTGGCGTCAGCTGGGCGACAGTGTCGAACATGCCGCTCGCCCAGATCGAGGCGTACAAGGCGCGGATGGGCTGGACGATGCCGTTCGTGTCCTCCCACGGCACCACGTTCGCCGACGACTGCGGCGCGGGCGGCGGCTTCATGCTCACCGTGTTCCTGCGCGACGGTGAGGACGTTTACCGGACCTACAACACCACTGCCCGCGGCGTGGACCGGCTCCTCTTCGTCAACAACGTCCTCGACCTCACCCCGTACGGGCGCCAGGAGGACTGGGAGGATTCCCCGGCTGGCTGGCCGCAGCATCCCACGTACGGATAGCCGAAGCGGCGGGTCGGCCCGGATCGTGCTGGCGGGCCTGCCCGGATCGGCTGACTCAGTGCGGCATTATCGATCCATGACGAAGGCTTCCGCGCTCATCACTGGCGCTTCGGGCGGCATCGGCCGGGAGATCGCCCGGCAGCTGGCGGCCGCGGGACTGACCGTGCATGTCGGTTCCCGTGACCCCGAGCGGGGGCGGAGCGCGGCCGGCGAGATCGGCGGCGACGCGCGCCTGCTCGTGCTCGACGTGACCGACGGCAGCAGCATCGCCGGTGCCGCCGGGCAGATCCAGGATCTGGACATCCTGGTCAACAACGCCGGCATCATGGTCGACGGCACGACCGCCCCCGAGGCGGACGTCGACAGCTTCCGCCGCACCTACGAGACCAATGTGTTCGGCGTCGTCGCGGTGACCAACGCCTTCCTGCCCGCGTTGCGGCGATCCGCGCACCCGCGCATCGTCAATGTCTCTAGCGGCACCGGATCGCTGGCCTGGAGCACCGGGCCGAATCCGCAGTTCCCCCATCAGACCGGGGGAACCGGCGCCGCCTACCGGTCGTCGAAGACCGCGCTGAACGCCCTGACCGTGTACTACGCGCAGGCACTCGCCGCGGACGGCTTCAAGGTCAATGCCCTCGCCCCCGGATTGCGGGCCACGAACCTGAACGCCCGGGCAGCGGCCAGCGGCGGAGATCCGGCCGAGGCGGCTGCCGGCGCGGTCTGGCTGGCAATGCTGCCCGATGACGGGCCTACCGGCCAGTTCTTCTCCTGGGATGGCACCATCGCGCCGTGGTGACACCCGCGCCGCGGTAGCCCTGCCCAGGCCGCGGGTCAGGCCCTGCGGTACCCCACCGCATGAACATCGGGGTACCCGGCAAGCTCAGGACGCTTGACGTAGTACCTCGATGTGGCAGCGGGGGCCGGTGGCTCTTGCCAACCGCCCGTCGCCGGTGAGCAGGGTCACGTCCATAGCCTCAGCGAGCGCGACGTAGGACGCATCGTAGATCGTCAGGTTGTCGCGAAGCTCCCAGCAGCGGGCCAGCAAGGGCTGGTGCGCCGTCCGCCGGAGCGGAAGGGCTGCCAGGTCGGCCAGGGCCAGCCCCGCCCGCCGGGCATCGATAGCGCCTCCGCGCGCCTGACGTCGCCATACCGAGACGACCTCGAGGTCGATGAGCTCGGGTGCGGTCAGTCGCTCTCCGCGCAGCCGGACCCGAGCGTTGTCCCCGTCCGGGCCGTCATCAGCGAGGGCGACGGCCAGCACGCTCGCATCAACGACGATCACGATCGGCCCGCAGCGTCGCCACAGCCGTCTTCAGCGGCACCGAACCGCCAGCGCGTCCGCCCGCCCGGTCAAGAACCTCCGCCAGGGTCGGCTGGCTGGCATCCTCGATCAGCCGGGCGCGCAGGTACTCCTGCAGGGACTGGTGCGCTGCGGCGGCACGCTGGCGCAGCACAGCATGGGTCTGCTCCGGGACATCCTTGATCTGCACGCTAGGCATGGCGCCATTATGGCGCTAGGCACGCCAGTTCGCAACCGCGCCACCTCCGCGATCATCCCCAGCAACTACCGGCTGAAGCATGCTGGTCAGCCTGAGCAGGTCCAGCTGACGGTGCCCGACAGCGTCGGCTTCCCTGGGCTCACGGCCGTGGCATTGGCGAAGGTGAAGGTCCCCGAGCCGTTGGCGTCGATGGTCACCGAGACCTTGGCTTTCGGGGACAGCGGGTCGTAGCCGGGTCCGCTCCCGACGATGATGCTCGCGCCGCCGCCGCTGATGAACGCGGCGTGCCCGTAGGTACCCGGGCCGGTATAGGGCACGACGCCGGCGACGAAGTACACGCTGCTCCCCGCGGGCGGAGTGGGAATACCGAACTCCGGCTTCAGGCCGGCGGGCGCGCCGGTTCCCTTGGCGCCGATGCCCGCGCAGGAGTGCGGGGCGGCGGTGTTAGCGGGGTAGCCGATAAACGTCGACTGCCTGGTGACGGCGCCATGCAGCTGGAAAGTGCCGTGGAAGGCAACCAGCCCGGGGATGGGCGTTCCTGTCGCCGCGGCGCTCGTGCTGCTGGTTCCGGCCGGGCTGGTGCTCGGTGATGAGCTGGCCGCCGGAGACCCGGACGAACCGCCGCAGGCGGCCAGAGCCACCGTGAGCAGGACGCTGGCCAGCACGAGCGCGCCTTTCGCTGCCCAGGGACGATGCTCAGCTGACGTTGCTGCCGCCAGCTTTGACGGGCTTTGCATGAAATGAGTCTGGCACCATCCCGGCCAGCGCATGTCGCTTAATCCCGGTTCCGGCAAGGCTTCCGGGCCGGCCGGCCCGCCCGGCGGCAGGCCGTGCCCACGGGTCCGGCTACGGCACGTTCGCCATCACGGATGGCCCGGAGCAGCGCCTCCGTAAGCCGCCCGATAGCCTGACCCCTGGCGGCGGCAGTTTCGCCGGCCCGACGATGACCCGAAGATGACCCGAAGACACCGGCCGAAGACGCCGTGACTCTGTCCCGAATCCGGCTAGTCTCGCTAGTCATCGCCGGGATGAACGGGGAACAGATCCTGGCGTGCCGCCCGCCCATCATGCGGCGGCCACCGCAGCGGACGCCGCAAGCGCCGTTCTTAGCGCAGGAGGGCTCCGCAGTGGAGGAGGGAAATGTGGGTAAGCCGGCATCACCCCGGGCTCGCAGCGGATCAGGCGGCCACCCGCGACGCCCGTCACTGGGCGGCGGCATTCCCGCCCAGGAGCGCGAGCTGGGCGCCCAGGGCCGCCAGACCATCCGCAGGCTTCTTGAGGCAGGCCTTGCCGAGTTCGACGAGCGCGGTTTCCAGGCGGTCCGGGTCGATGATGTCGTGCGCCGCGCGAAGACCTCGCACGGAACGTTCTATCTGTACTTCGCCAATAAGGACGACCTGTTCAAGACGCTGCTGCGGGACGCGCTGCACGACATGGCGATCATTACCGGCGAGTTCCCCGTCGTGACGAGGAACGACGCCGGGCGTGACGCACTGCGTGGCTGGATCCGGCGGTTCTGCGATACCTACGCGGCGAACGCGGCGGTGATCAGGATCCTCAGCCAGGCCGAGCTGGTCGGCGAGGAAGTCTACGGCGACGGCCTGCAGCTGCTGTTCCGCCTGGCCGAGGCGATCACCCAGGGAATGACCGCGGCCAGCCGCGAGGCGAGCGCAGCCGGGCAGGGCGAGCCGCCCGAGCACGCCGAGCTCACCGCGGTGGCGTGCCTGATGATGCTGGAGCGCGTCAACTACCTGCTCAGCGTCGAGGTGCGGCTGCCCAGGGACGAGATGATCGACAGGCTCAGCGCGATCATCTTCGCGGCCTTCAACGCGGCCTAGCCGATCCGGTCAGGCCGCCATAGGTCACTGACGCCGACTGCGCGTCCCGGCCCGGCCGAGTCTGCCGCGTCCCGGCCGGCCGAGTCCGCTGCCCTCGCCGTCCGTTGCCATCCCCTGGCGGCGCAGGTTTCGCTTATGGCTAACACTGGGCGAGGCTGTAGGGAAATATCAGAAACCCGGCATATCGTTGTCCTCATCGACGGCAGGGGCGGATAGGAAGGACATGTGCCATGACCAGCCAGGTGAGCGAAGCCCGCACGGTAACTGACATCACTGGCGGGCGCGGCCGTGGGCCGGGCGGCCAGCAGGCGTTATCGCAGGCCAGCCGCTGCCCGGTGCCCGGCTGCGGCGCTGAGATCGACCCGTCCCGGCTGATGTGCCACGTCCACTGGTACCTGGTGCCCAAGCAGATCCGGGACCGGGTGTGGGCCACCTGGCGCTCTGGCCGCGGCACATCCGACCCCGAGCACCAGGAGGCAGTGCGCACGGCGATCACGGCCGCGACGCGCAGCTGACCCAGCCCCGCGTCCGCCCAGGCCAGCGCCCGCCCAGGCCAGCGCCCGCACAGCCCCGCGCCCGCGAGGTCACATGGCGGCCGGGATGACATCCCCGTAGCGGTCGGCCCTCCACCGCTGGTGCATCGGCCGGCGCTCGTCCTCGTCGTAGCCGCCCCAGATGCCGTACAGCTGATTGGTGGAGAGGGCGAACGTCAGGCAGGCCTGCCGGACGGGGCAGCCGGCGCAGATCCTCTTGGCCTGCTGGCCTTCCGCGAGGGCGGCGCCGGCCTTCCCGATCGGGAAGAACAGCTCGGTGTCGACATACCGGCAGGCCGCTGAGTCGCGCCAGGAGACCTGGTCATAGCTGGCTCGCGGGGCGTCAGCAGGGCGGGCTCGCGGGGCGTCAGCAGGGCGGGACACGGTGAGCCTCTCTCGGTACTTCGGCGCGAGTTCTCGGGCGGTTGCGGGCTTGGACATTTTGCCTAGGTGCTACCGTATCATCACGCTGACTAGGAAAGGCTAATCGGCATGATGAACTCTGGGACCTGGCACGGACCCGGGACCTCGCCCGGGCCCGAGGCCGCCCGCGGGCCTGAGGCCGCCCGCGGAAGCGCCGTCGCTGACCCGGCCGTGCTGCCGATCAGCGAGGTATCGCGGCGGACCGGGATTCCGGTCGCCGGACTGCGGAACTGGGAGCAGCGCTACGGCCTGCCCCGCCCGCAGCGCTCGGGGAGCGGCCAGCGGCGGTACCGCGAATCCGACTGCGACCTGCTGGCCGAAGTGCTGGCAGGCCGGGCGGGCGGCCTGTCCCTGCCCGCGGCGATGGCGCATGCGGTCTCCGGCGCCGACCGGAGCCCCCGGACGTCGATCTTCGCCGAGCTCCGGCGCCGTCACCCGGGCCTGCGGGCCCACGTCATGACCAAGGCGGTCCTGCTGGCCCTGACCCGGGCGATCGAGGACGAGTGCTGCGCCCGCGCGCAGCGGCCGGTCCTTTTCGGCTCCTTCCAGCGCCGCCGCTTCTACGGCGCCGCCGGCGCCCGCTGGGCTGACCTGGCGCACAGCGCCGAGCAGACGGTGGTCTTCGCCGATTTTGAACGCGCTCGTCACAGGCCGGGCCCGCTAGCAGAGGTACCTGTCGCCGAGAGTTCGCCGATGCGCCGCGAGTGGGCGCTGATCTGCGACGCGCCGGACCAGCCGGCCTGCGTGGCCGGCTGGGAGTACCCAGGGCAGGAGCACCGCCCCGACTCCGGCCGGCTATTCGAGGCGGTGTGGTCAGCCGAGCCCCGGGTGGTCCGCAGCGCGGCGCGGATCGGCACCGGGCTGGCGGCCGCCGTTCTCCCCGAACTCACCAGCAGGCTGGCACCCCGGCTGCGCGACGAACCCGCCCCCGCCTCGGCCGACCTGCGCCGGGCCGGCGGCCTGATCGAGCGCACGATCGACTACCTGGCCGCCCAGTCCCGCTCCGCCGCCCACTAGCCGCTAGCAAGCGATGACGACGGCTCGGTTGTCGGCTGCTGCGGTCAGGCGGGTCATGTCGGCGGGGTTGCTGGTGAGGATACGGTCGCCAGGCGCGGCAAGGAGCACCACGGTCGCGTCGATCGCGTCGGCGGTGCCCGCGGCGGCCTGAAGAACGCCGGCGTCGCGACCATCCCGCTGGCTGACTGCGCGCACGTCGACAGCCTGCAAGAGTCGTGCCAGGTTCACTTGCCGACCGTGCCGGTCACGCCACACCTGGGCGATCACCATCGCGTTGGTCCGCAACTCCAGCCCGTGCTGCCAGGATGCGCTTAGCCTGGCAATCATGTTGCGGTCGTCGCGGTCGGCGGCCACCAGCGCTCCGGCGTCGAGGATCAGCGCGCTCACGCGGCAGTATCGCTAGCGGCCAGGCCGAGCTCCCGCTCCGCGCGGGCGACTTCTTCCGCGGTGAGTACTCCGTGCTCGGCCTCCCAGCCGGCCAGGAACTCAGCCAGCGCCTCGGCTCGCAGCTTGCTGGCCGCAGCCTCGGCCAGCCATGACGAGACTGGCTGGCCAGCCTGAGCCGCCGCCGACCTGACGGCATCGCCGAGATCTGGATCGAATGAGATGCTCAGCTTGTCAACCTTCATTCGGCTAGCATACCCCGGTGTTCCATACCCCGGTAGCAACGCTCGCTGATGCCCCGCCGAGACGCGACCCATCAGCCCTGGCGCAGTTGCTCGATGGCTTCCAGCGCGCCGCGAGCAGCGGCGGCGTCGTGCACCCGGAACGCCCGGGCGCCCAGCCAGGCGGAGATCGCCAGCGCGGCGATCGTCCCCTCGGCCCGCTCGCCGACTCGCGTGCCCAGGGTCTCGCCGATGAAGTCCTTGTTGGACACCGCGACTAGCACCGGCCAGCCAGTGTCGGCGAGCTCGTCGAGGCGTCGCGTCACCTCCAGTGACTGCCAGGTGTTCTTGCCGAAGTCGTGCGCGGGGTCGATCAGGATTCCGTCCGGCCGGACCCCGGCGGCCACCGCCCGGTCGGCCGCCGCAGTGACGTACTCGATCACCGAAGCCGTCACGTCGGCGTAGGCAGGGCGGTGCGGGCCGGTCCGCGGCGTCAGGCCGCCCGCGTGCGCGCAGACCAGCCCCATCCCGTGCCTGGCAGCGACCTCGGCGAGCCGCGGGTCGACGCCTCCCCAGGCATCATTGAGCAGGTCAGCGCCGGCCGCCGCGACAGCCTCGCCCACCTCGGCCCGCCAGGTGTCCACGCTGATCACCACGTCGGGATGGACGTCCCTGACCGCGGCGACGAGGCCGGCCACCCGCCGGATCTCCTCGGCCACGTCCACGTCGTCGCCGGGGCCGGCCTTCACTCCCCCGATGTCCACGATGTCGGCGCCAGCCGCGATGGCCCGGCCCGCCGCATCCAGCGCGGCGCCGAACTCCCGCGTCGCGCCCTGGTCGAAGAACGAGTCGGGCGTCCGGTTGATCACCGCCATGACCGCGAACGAGCCAGGCGGCCACTCCCGCCGCCCGAGCCGCAGCGTGCGTTGCGGAGTCACCCGCGCCAGCATAGGCGGCGTCAACACCGCTTACCCGCAACCCGCGCGGTGTGAAGTTGTACGGCATAGAACCCGCCCAGAGCCACATCGCACGGCATGCGGTGCGCTGTGAGCCGGGTGATGAACCGCTCGCGGGCAAGGCCCCGCAGGGGGTCGGCTGGTAATCGCTCCTTGCCCCTGCTCCGGAGCCCGGCCAACGCCCGCAGGCTGCTGGCGTCGATCGACCGCCTGGAGAACGGGGGCGGGGCGGAGCACGAGCTGACCGGTCCGTGAAGCTCGTCTGGGACGAATCCGCCGGGGAAGACTACACGTGGTGGCAGGTTCAGGACCGCAAGGTCCTCAAGCGCATCAATGCCCTTATCAAGGACATCGCGCGCAATGCCAACGAGGGTCTCGGCAAGCCTGAGCCGCTGAAGTACGGCTTCCAGGGTTACTGGTCGCGGCGGATCACCGACGAGCACCGGCTGATCTACAAAGTTGTCCAGGACGAGATCCGCATCGCCCAATGCCGCTACCACTACGAGGATTGAGCCCCTGAGGCCCTGAGGCCCTGAGCCCCTGAGCCCCTCCGGCCCGCAGCCTCAGCAGGATGATAGGCAGGGCAGTGCGGGCCGGCCCGCCGCGTCCAGCGCGGCGCCGAACTCCCGCGTCGCGCCCTGGTCGAAGAACGAGTCGGGCGTCCGGTTGATCACCGGCATGACCGCGAACGAGCCAGGCGGCCACTCCCGCCGCCCGAGCCGCAGCGTCCGTTCCGCAGTCACCCGCGCCAGCATAGGCGGCGTCAATGGCGCCGCGTCAGGATCGACCAGGCCGCGGCAGCGCCAGCGACCCCATCGCGCTGACCCGGCACTTGGAGGCTCTCCGCGGGTCTGGTTTCCATGATCCCGGGGATTTCTCAGTCACGACGACTGAGAAATCCCCGGGATCATGCCTGCGATCGGCGGCGGCCCGGCGGCGGCCGACGCCGGGCCTCCCGAGCAGGTCCGTGCAGGATGGCGACCGGCGGAAGGCTGGCCAGGGACAGGCGGGGGGCAGGCCAGGGACAGGCGGGGGGCAGGCCAGGGACAGGCGGGGGGCAGGCCAGGGACAGGCGGGGGCAGGCCAGGGACAGGCGGGGGGCTGGCCAGGGACAGGTGGGCCGGAGGGGCGAGGGGCTAGGTCTCGCCGACGACGAACGCCTGCGAGTTATGGAGGCTGTCCAGGTACGATCCGCCGGCGCTGCAGGCGCCTGGCGAGGCGCATGACACCGAGTTAACCTGGGCGCTCGCGCCCTTGTTGAGTGCCGCGCTGCCGGGGACTTCCTCGGCGCTCCGCCAGGTGCCGTTCACCTCGCTGACGACGTACGCCTCGCCGATCCCGACGCTGGCCTCATAGGCCCCGCCGGCACTGCAGTTGCCCGCCGAGGCGCACGACACCGACTGGAGATCGGCGGCGCCGGCCTGGTTGAGTGCCGCGCTGCCGGGGACCTCCCCGGCGGTGCCCCAGGTGCCGCTCGTCTCGCCGACGACGAATACCTGCTCGGCAAAGGAGCCGTCCGTGTAGAACCCGCCGGCGCTGCAGTTGCCCGCCGAGGCGCACGATACCGCGGTGATCTGGGCGTCACCGCTCTTGTTGAGTGCCGCGGTTCCTGGCACCTCCTTCGCGGTGCCCCAGGTGCCGCTGACCTCGCTGGCGACCCATGCCTCAAGCTGGCCGGTGCCGTTCGTGTAGAACCCGCCCGCGCCGCAGTTGCCGGCCGAGGCGCACGACAGCGAGTTGATCCCGGCTCCCCCGCCGGCGTTCAGCGCGGCGGTACCGGGCACCTCCTTCGCGGTGCCCCAGGTGCCGCCGGTCTCGCTGGCGACGAACGCCTGCAGCCTGCCGTGGTATGTGTAGTACCCGCCGGCGCTGCAGTTGCCCGCCGCGCCGCACGACACCGAGTTGAGGTAGGCGTCTCCGGCGTTGAGGGCCGCGGTACCGGGGATCTCCTTCGCGGTGCCCCAGACGCCGCCCGTCTCCCCGGCCACGAAGACCTGCTGATGCTTGGAACTGTCCGTGTAGTACCCGCCGGCGCTGCAGTTGCCCGCCGAGGCGCACGACAGCGAGATGATCGCGGAGTTCCCGCCCGTGTTGAGAGCCGCCGTGCCCGGGACCTCCTTCGCGGTGCCCCAGGTGCCGCTGGCCTCGCCGGCGACCATTGCCTGCTGATGGGCGGAGCCGTCCGCGTAATCCCCGCCGGCGCTGCAGTTGCCCGCCGAGGCGCACGACACCGAGAGGATCACGGCGCCCCCGTCCTGATTGAGGGCCCCGCTGCCGGGCACCTCCTTCGCGGTGCCCCAGGTGCCGCCGGTCTCGCCAGCGACGAACGCCTGCACGGCGCCGGAGCCGGCCGTGTAGTACCCGCCGGCGCTGCAGTTGCCCGCCGAGCCGCACGACACCGACTCGGTATCGGCGGTCCCGCCCATGTTGAGGGCGGCGGTGCCGGGCACCTCCTCCGCCTTGCCCCAGGTGCCGCCCGAGGAGACGGCGCGGGCCGCGGCGGGCAGGCCGGCCGCGGCGGGCAGGCCGGTCGCGGCGGGCAGGCCGGTCGCGGCTGACGCCGCGGTGGCGCCGGTCAGCAGCCACGAGCAGGCGGCCGCCGCAGCGGCCCCGGTGATCACGATCGTGCGCATGTTCATGCCCCCATACGCTAGGCCAAGGCCCGCCGGACAGTAAGAGGCCCGCCGGACAGAGGCCCGCCGGACAGTAAGTGACATGAGGTGCGAGGATGGCCCAATGGCCGGATGCACGCACGTCAAGAACCTCGATCCCGTCGAGGCGGGCACTCCCGACGGCTGCGAGGAATGCCTCGCGAACGGGACGTCCTGGGTCCACCTCAGGATGTGCCTGACCTGCGGTCACGTCGGCTGCTGCGATTCCTCCGAGCACAAGCACGCCACCGCTCATCACCAGCAGAGCTGGCACCCGGTGATCCGGTCGTTTCAGCCGGGCGAGACGTGGCGCTGGTGCTACGTCGACAAGGCAATGGTCTGACGAGAAGGTAATGGTCGGACGAGGTAGCGCCCCGTGATCGGACCGTTTCAGCCAGTAAGATATGCTGGTGGTGCTACGTTGACGACTCGATCGCCTGAAGGGTCACGGGCGAAGCCGCACGACGGGAGACGTCAGATGACCAGCATTCCCGGCCGGATCGCCGCCCTGCTCGCTGCCTTATCTGCCGCGGCAGCGATCGGCCTCGCCGCCGCCGGCCCGGCCAGTGCGGTTACCGCGCCACCCATCGGAACCTCCGAGCAGGCGGGCTACGCCGCCTGGGGCGCCCAGTTCCGCTACGTCCACGCGACCGTCACGCTGCCGGACGCCAATGACTTCGCCAGCGAGATCGGCAATCTCGCGTTCTCCGTCCAGCTCAGGTCCCGCCATTTTGTCGCCGTCCTGAGCCTCTCCAGCATCGCCGAGCCGGGTGACTACCGCGCGGCCGTCAACGTCTTCGATCCGACCGCGCCGGACCGGGACGTCTACCCGAACGGCATGGTGTGCAGCACGGCCATTCCCCCCGTCCGGACCGTGCCGCTGTGCCCCAAGACGCCCGTGGACTGGCACAACGGGTCGGCGAAGTTCGCGCCCGGTGACACGGTCTTCCTGAGCATCTTCTACGACAGTTCCACCCACGGGACGATGTTCCTGGTCAAGGATCCCGCCGCGGACGTGGTCCTCAGTTACACCCTCCCCTCGGTGAAGGGCATCTCCTGGAAGCGGGCCCGGGTCGGCGCGGAGTTCGGCTGCTCGCCATGGGCCAGCTGCGACGGCTCCAGCTCGCCGGTGGCATACACCGCGCCGGGCAGCCCCGTGCACCTGGCGAAGTTCGCCGGCATCGAGATCACCACCTACAGCGGCCACCGGACCGGGCTGCGATCCTGGTGGGAGCACGCCAGGGCGTACTGGACCAGGAACGGCAAGAGCACTGGCACGATCAACGCCGAGCCGCACGACCTGCTCGACGGCGGCACCGCGTTCAACGCCTACCTCGAGCCGTAGGCCCGCGGCCGGGCGGGTTTCGGGGGAGAATCGGGGGGTGCGATTCCTTACCGACCCGCTGCCGCCGCATGACCTGGCCTACAGCGACGTCTTCCTCGTGCCGAACCGCTCCTCGGTCGCGTCCCGCCTCGACGTGACGCTGAGCACTGCCGACGGGAGCGGCACCACGATCCCCGTTATCTCGGCGAACATGACGGCCGTGTCCGGGAGGCGGATGGCGGAGACGGTCGCCCGCCGGGGCGGCCTTACCGTGCTGCCGCAGGACATCCCCGTGGACGTGGTCGCCGACGTGGTGGACTGGATCAAGAGCCGTGACCTGGTGCACGACACCCCGCTGACGCTCGGCCCGGCCGACACCACCGGGCACGCGCTCAGCCTGCTGCCCAAGCGGGCGCACGGGGCCGTCGTGGTGGTCGAGGACGGGCGCCCGGTCGGGGTCGTGACGGACGCCGACTGCCAGGGGGTCGACCGGTTCACCCAGCTCAGCCAGGTGATGTCCGCCGAGCCGCTGACGCTGCCGGCCGGGACCGACCCGGAGCAGGCGTTCCGGCTGCTGCACGCCGGCCGGCACCGGCTGGCGCCGGTGGTCGACGCGGCGGGGCGCTGCGTGGGCATCATGACCCGCACCGGCGCGCTGCGCGCCACCATGTACTCCCCCGCCGTCGACGGCCGCGGGCGGCTCCGGGTCGCCGCCGCGCTCGGCATCAACGGCGACGCGGGCGCCAAGGCGAAGCTGCTGATGGACGCGGGCGCGGACATGCTGGTGGTCGACACCGCGCATGGGCATCAGGACAAGATGCTCGATGCCCTGCATGCCGTACGCAGTGCCGCGCCGTCGATCCCGGTGGCAGCGGGCAACGTGGTCACGGCGGCCGGCGTCGCGGACCTCGTCGGGGCCGGCGCCGACGTGGTGAAGGTGGGCGTCGGGCCGGGCGCGATGTGCACCACCCGGATGATGACCGGGGTCGGGCGGCCGCAGTTCAGCGCGATCCTCGAATGCGCCGCCGAGGCACGCCGGCTCGGCGCGCACGTGTGGGCCGACGGCGGCGTTCGGCATCCGCGCGATGTCGCCCTCGCGCTCGCGGCCGGCGCCTCCAACGTCATGATCGGGTCCTGGTTCGCGGGCACCTGCGAGTCACCCGGCGACGTGTTCCGCGACGCGGACGGCCGCCGGTACAAGGAGAGCTTCGGGATGGCGTCGGCGCGGGCGGTGCGGCTGCGGACCGCCGCCGACTCCCCGTTCGACCGCGCCCGCAAGGAACTGTTCGAGGAGGGCATCTCCACCTCCCGGATGTACCTCGACGAGCAGCGCCCCGGCGTCGAGGACCTGATCGACACCATCGTCGCCGGGCTCCGCAGCGCGTGCGCCTACACCGGCGCCACCAGCCTCGACGAACTGCACGAGATGGCCGTCATCGGAGTCCAGGGCGCCGCCGGCTACACCGAGGGCCTCCCCCTCCCCACCGGCTGGTAGCCGCCCGCGTCATCCGCGCCGGGCCGCGCGCTGGCTCGCGGCTTCGCGGGTCACGAATCGTACGGCAGCAGCGTGAAATGGTCGGCGCCCCACAGCGGGCGCAGCCGACGGAAATGGCGCTGGTCTAGCGTAAGAATCGCCGTCGTTCGGTACCGATCCGCCAGTACCACGGTGGATGCGTCGGCGACCCCCAGGTAATCGCTGTCATCGCCCTGGCGATCGATCACTGAGAGCGCAGCACCATGGTCCGCCGCCGACCATTCCGCCAGATCATAGGCTTCGCTGACCACATCGCTGGCGAACTGGCGAGCGGCGCGGGGCCCGAGCCTAGTCGCCAGCATGTAGTCGGTCTCGGCGACGACCATCGGTGACACCACCAGCAGCGCCGACGGATCCTCGACCGCCTTGGCAATCGCCTGGTGTTCGGCGTACCCCTCGTCGAAGATCGCCAGGATGGCGCTGGTATCGACGATAATGGCTGTCATGCGCCAAAGCCGCTGGCCAGCTCGGCATCAATCGCTTCCGCGTCCAGGGGCGCCTCGCTACGGAAGCCGCCGATGCTGGGCCTGGGGCGCGGCGCACCTTGATCCAGGAGCTTGTCGATAGCCTGGGCAAGGGTGATCCCCTCAGCCTTCGCCAGCCGATGAAGCCGATCCCGGGTAGCCTTCGGCACCTTTATCGTCGTGACAGTCATACCGCTAAGTATACCGGGGACCGACATGATCAGCCGTGGTCAGTTCACCTTGACCTTGAGGGTCCTCGTGTCGTTGCCGGGGTTTGTGTCGCCGGTGGCTGCGCTGACGGTCGCGGTGTCGGAGAGCGTGGACCCTTTTGCGGCAGTGACATGGGCGACGATGGTGACGGTGGCGCTGGAGGCCGCGGGCATCAGGCCGAGGGTGCATGTCACCGTCGCCGCCGTCCGGACGCAGTTGCCCTGGCTGGCTTTGGCCGAGGTGAAGGTGAGCCCGGCGGGCAGGGTGTCTGTGATGCTCACGCCGGTGGCGCCGACGGCCCCGGCGTTGGCCACGGTGGCGGTGTAGGTCAGGGTCTTCCCGGTAGGCACCGGCTCGGGCTTGGCGCCCAGGCTCTGCATGCTCACGTCACCGGCCTCGTAGGCGCCGATGTCGCACCCGAGGCCCTGGGGCCGGTGAACGCCGCGCTGATCTGTCTTGATGGTCGTCCCGCAGCCGTTGACGCCAGCCGGGATCGCATCGATCACCGGGCTGGCTGCCGATGGCGCCATCGTCTGGGTGGGCCCGCCGTTTGCCTGCAGCGGGCCGAGCTGGGGATCTGCGCTGTTCTCGTCAGTGGCGGCGGTCAGCGCGCAGGTCGTGCCGCTGTCCAGGTTATAGCCGCCGTCGATGACGGTACCGCCCGCGTAGGCGCAGTTCCCGCCGCTGGCGCTGTCGGCCACGATGGTGCCGGTGAGCGTCAGGGCGCTCCCGCCGAGGGAGATGTCACCGCCGGCGCTGGCGCTGTTCGCCGACACGGTGGCGGCGGTGATAGCGGCCGTGCCGTCGTTGGAGATGCCGCCGCCTGCTCCGCCGGTGCCCGGGTAGATGTTGATGGTGTCGCCGGTGCCGGTGGCGATGACTTCGGGGCTACCCGGGCTGCCGCCGCCCCCGGTGGTGCTGCCCGAGATAGTGCTGCTGGTGAGGGTGAGGGTGCCGGTGTTGTCGATGCCGCCGCCGGCGCCGCCGTTCCCGCTGCCGAAGTTAATGATGTTGTCGTTGCCCGCGGCGTTGACCGTGTCGTTGGCGGCGTTGCCGCCGGCCGCGGTGGTGTTACCCGAGATGGTGCTGCTGGTGAGGGTGAGGGTGCCGGTGTTGTCGATGCCGCCGCCGGCGCCGCCGTTGCCGCTGCTCATCTCCAGGGTGTCGGCGGGGGCGGTGGCCGTCACGGTATCGGCGCCGCCGTTGCCGCCGGCCCCGGTGGTGTTGCCCGAGATGGTGCTGCCGGTGAGGGTGAGGGTGCCGGTGTTGTAGATGCCGCCGCCGTCCCCGCCGTTGCCGCCGTCCCCGCTGACAACGGTTTCGCTGGCGCCAGAAATCGAGATCGTGCCGCTGCCGCCGTTGCCGCCGGAACCGCTCGTGCTGGCCGTCACGGTGTCGTTTTTCAGCGTGAGAGTGCCGGAGTTGGCGATGCCGCCGCCGTTGCCGCCGTTGCTGCCCGAGTCAGCGTCAGCGGTGCCGTTGCTGGCAGTGATCGAGACATCGCCGTTGGCGCTATTGCTGCCAGGACCGGCGTTGCCGTTCTCGATGGTGAGCCCGGTAATGGCGGAATCGCTCACGGCCGAGGAGACGGCGAAGACCTGGACCAGGCCACCCCCGCTGATAGCCAGGGCGCTCGCCCCCGGCCCCGTGATGGTGACGTTCCTGGTGAGGATGATCGGCCCGCTGGTGAGCAGGATGGGTGAGCACGATCTCACGGCAGAGGCGAAGGTGATGGCGTGCCCGGCCGGGGCCGCCGCCACCTCGGCGCGCAGCGAGCCGGTACCAGAGTCATTGCAGTTGGTGACCGAGAATGTCGCCGCGCTGGCCACCTGGACCGGGAGCACAGCCGCCGAGACGGTGCCGAGCCCCGCCAGTAGGCCGGCCGTGCTCAACCGCAGCCCGGCCCGGATCCAGTTCGGTGATCTAGCCGGTGCGTGCATCGGGACCCCCTACGTCCGCCCGCGCAGCGAGCGGCAAGAACGTATCACACCTCATATCCGCCTAATACCGACTTAGGGACCGTCGCCTCCGGAAGAGTGCATGAGCCGCGAGGAGGTACGCGCGGTACGGCGTCCGAGGTGTTCCAGTGGCTCGGCGAGTGAGCCGCCAATCCTCGGGCGGCGGAGCCGCCAGACCTACTGGCGCCGGGACGTGGCCGCGTTCCAGCGAATGGCGTCGCCGGGACGTGACCGCGTTCCAGCGACAGTGCAGTCCCAGTGACGCTGAATCCGGCAGGCTGCGCTCCAGTAGGCAGCCCGTTGGGACAGCGGCCGGTCAGCCCGGCGGGACAGCGGCCGGTCAGCCCGGCGAGAGAGAGGCCGGGCCCGCGCGAAACATGGCGGTGGTACTGCGCCGATGGGGCGATGGCCTGATTTCCGCTCCGTCCCGGGAGAGAATCGGTGCGTGCAATTCCCCGCCGATCCGCCGCCGCCGCGCAAGCCCACCCACGGCGATGCCTTCGCTGTCCCGCACCGGCGGCCCGGGCGGGTGATCGCCGCCGGAATCGCGGCCGGGCTCATCGCGGCCGGGCTCATCGCCTCGGGTTTGCCCGCGTCCGCGCCAGCAGCGGCCGCGTCCCGGCCCGCCCAGGCGGCCGCGCCGTCCATACCGTTAAGGCCGGCGGCATCCGGGCGGCCCCGTCACATCCGGGCCCGCGGCGCCGAGGTGATGAACGCCGTCACCGGGCAGCGGCTGTGGAGCCGCAACCTGAACCGGCGCAAGCCGATGGGCAGCATCACCAAGGTCATGACCGCCCTGGTGGTAATCAGGGCCGGCCACCTGGAGCAGCGGATCACGATCACCAAGGCCATCCCCGCCTACATCCGCCGGCATCCCGACGCCAGCAGTGCCGGCCTTCGGGCCGGCGACGTGCTGACCGCCCGGCAGCTGCTGGAGGCCATGCTGGTCCCGTCCGGCTGCGACGCCGCCCTGGCGCTGGCCAGGGCCTACGGCCCCGGCCGGCGCGCCTTCGTGCAGAAGATGAACGCCGCCGCCCGGCAGCTCGGCATGACCCGCACGCACTTCTCCAACTTCGACGGGATGCCCCTGCCGACCGAGCACTCCACCTACTCCACCCCCGCCGACCTGATGATCCTCGGCCGGGCGGCGATGCAGCTGGCCCCGTTCCGCCGCATCGTCCGCCAGCAGTCCCACGCCCTCGCCAGGACCGCGGCGCACCACGCCTATTACTGGCTCAGCACCAACCTCCTGCTCGGCGCCTACCCCGGCACGGTCGGCATCAAGACCGGCTCGACCAGGGCCGCCGGGTACTGCCTGCTGTTCGAGGCCACCGTCGGCGGCACCACCCTGATCGGCGTCGTGCTGCACAGCTCCGGCAGCAATCCGTTCACCCGATTCAAGGCCGCCGCCCGGCTGCTGAACTGGGGATTCGGGACAGCAGTCGCCCTCCCCCGCCGCCCCGCGGCACCCATCCGCGACTAACGCCAGCCCGCCGCGAAGGCGGAACCGGCAAGCCGGCGAGCCGCCGATCGCGTCCCAACCGCGCACGGGCATCAGGGCAAGGCCCGCCTGATCAGGCCTGGCGGGGTACGGGGATGCCATCCGGCGGGGCGGCCTGGAGCACCTGGAGCGTGCTGCCCGTCGGCATTCCGGTCGCAGTGACGTCAAGCTGCCGGGCCGTCAGGCCGGACACGCTGACCGAGCCCATCGGGCACTCGCCGTCCACGACCAAGTTCAGCGCGCCGCCGCCAAATCCTGACAGCGACCCGCAGGATACTTGCCCGGCTGCTAATGCCGCCAGCAGGCTCGGCAGCGTCGTGTCCGGTGCCCACGCCGTTGTCACCCAGTTGTTGCTGTCGCCGTACCAGTCCTCGCCGGCATGATCGTCGCTGGTGCCGTTGCCGGTGAGGAACACCGCGTTGCGGGACATGACATCCCACAGCGCGAGGTGATGCGCGAGGTCAACGCCGGCGCGCTGCGGGTAGCCGACCTCCAGGATGTCGCAGCCGAGGGCGGCGGCCCCCGCGCCGGCCGGCAGCATGCTGGCGGCGACCTGGGCGACCAGGGCATCCTGCTGCGCCTCGGAGTACGCCGCGGGCATCCTGGTGCCGAACGGGTGGTTGTAGCTGACCAGCCCGCCGGCGGCGTGGACGGCGGGCACGGCGGTGCCGGCGAGGTAGGCAGGCCACGCGGCCGACCCGATCTCGCCGTAGGAAGGGATAGCGATACCGGGGCCGAACCAGTTCAGGTGCGGGTCATGCCACGACACCTCCAGGCCCTGCTGCTGGGTCACAGCCGGGTAAGCAACGGCCGGCGCGGCCATCATGTCCTGCTGCTGAGCGAACAGCTCACCGCCGGTACTGGCGCGGGCGAACCGCAGGTAGCCGAAGTACCCCGATACCAGGTCACCGGTGCTGACCGCATTCAGCGTCAGCTGGTACAGGCCGAAGTCGGCGGCGTCCTGGTCGGGCCACAGCGCGGCGATGTCGGTGGCCGGGGTGATCGTGAGCGTCATCCACCCGCCGTTGGCAGGCGTGAACGGGACCGTGATCACCCCGTTGTTGCCGTTGGCAACACTGCCCGCTGCCCCTGACGGAACGATCTGGTAGGCCACGCTGTAGCTGCCCGCCGGCCGGCCTGCCGACGCCGCGTGGTACGAGGTCCCGATCAGTAATTCCAGGTACCCGTTAGTCCAGCCGGGGTTCACCAGCACGTCCACCGAGATGGACTGCCCGGCGAGGTTGTCGCGGTAGGTGAAGTTGGCGGGCTGCAATTATCCATCTAATTACTGAACAATCCACGAGGAACTTCCCCCTGGACCTGCGGGAGAAGTACCGGGCCAGCTGAGCCAGTGCGAGCCTCTCATTGACTGAAGCCGGCATCCGGTGACGCGGGCCCGTTGCAGCGGGCCCGCGTCGCGTCCCGGGGGGTCGCCGCCGGGGCGGAACCGGCGGGCCGCCGGCCGCGTCTCATGGGCATGCGGACTTTAGGGATGATCAGGCCCGGCAGCTCCCCGATGGCGAAGCGCCGGCCCGGCCGCCGCGGACGGCAGGCGACCGCAGCCGCACTGGCCCTGACGGTGGCAGTCATGATCGCCGGCTGCGGCCAGTCCCAGCAGCCGCCCGTCCGCCACGTCGAGGTGCTCACGGGCCACGTCGAGCGGCTGTCCCCCGGCGGCGTTTCCGCCCGGCAGGTCGCGGCCGCGGAGGACGCGTTCGGCCTGGCGCTGTTCGGGAAAGTCTGCCCGGCGATGCCGACGTCGAACCTGCTGCTCTCGCCGGACTCGGCCGCGGAAGCGCTGGGCATGCTCTACGCCGGCGCCGAGGGACCGACCGCGACCGCCATGGGGCACCTGCTGCGGCTGCCCGCGTGGAGCCCGGCGCTGGTCACCGCCCTGCACGAGCACGCCGCCGCGCTGGCCCGGGTGCGCCAGCTGAAGGTGAGCAACAACCTGTTCGAGCAGACCGGATCCAGGCCGGCCCGGCGCGTGCTCGACGACCTGCGCACGGCCTACGACAGCGGCCTGCGGCTGGTCAACTTCGGCGACGAGCCGGCCACCACGACCGCGATCAACGCGGTCGTCTCCGGCGAGACCGACGGGCTGATCCCGGCCCTCTTCGGCCAGTCACTGGCCCCGTCCACCAGGCTCGTGCTGACGAACGCGCTGTACCTGAAGGCCCGCTGGCAGCAGCCGTTCCCGGCCGCCAGCCCGGCCCGGTTCCGCACCGCCGCGGGCACGGTGGTCACCGCGTCGCTGATGCGCAGCATCCCCCGGGCCGCCAGCTACCACAGTGCCGGCGGCTGGCAGTCCGCGACGCTGTCCTACACCGGCGGTGACCTCGCCGCGGTCGCGATCCTGCCGCCCGCCGGGATGACCGGCTGCGCCGTCCCCACCACCGCCCAGTGGGCGAAGCTGACCACTACAGACGCCACCGCCGCGGCCGGGGTCAACCTCCCCAAGCTCCGGCTGAGCCAGACCTGGGACCAGCTGCAGGCCACCCTCGCCGCGATGGGCCTCCCGCTCAGCGGGAACTACGCCGGCCTCGGCGCCGGCGGCAGCCAGATCTCCCAGATCGTGCAGAAAGCCACGATGGACGTCAGCGAGACCGGGACGACCGCCGCCGCGGCCACCGGCATCGCCGTCGGCACCGCCGAGCCCGCGGGCCCGCAGGTGACTCTCACCTTCAACCGGCCCTTCCTGCTCGTCCTGGAGGACACCGCCACCAGGACTCCCCTCTTCCTCGCCCGGATCGCCAACCCCACCCAGAGCTGACCGCCGCCGCAGCCGCCAGGCCGGGCTGCTCAAGCGAAGATTCGTCCCATTAAAGGGTAAAATCTATTGATCTTGACAGTCTTGTACAGGAACATACGTTTGCCAGGCACCAGAGTGCCACACAGCCCTCTGGTGGCGCTCTGTCATAGCAGCGCACCGCAGAGCGCGCATCGCCATCGTCGTGTCATGACTCGGCGCGCCGGAAGCTCAACTTTCCTGACGAACGGATTCAGACATGGCTACCGACAGCCCGGCGGGTTTCACCCGGCGAGCCTTCCTGGCGGGGATAGGCGGGACCGCAGCAAGCTCGGCGGTCCTCGGCTCCGTGACGGGCTGGACAGCACCGGCCGCGGCCAGCACCACAGCCACGACGGCGACACGCGTGGCGGCCACCCGGAGCGGGCTCGCCGCCGCCGTGTCGTCCGACGGCAGATGGCAGGTGACCGCCAGCACACCAGCGTGGACGTTCGCCGGGTCAGTCGGCGTCCCCGTGAGCGACGTGCAGCAAGTCACCGGCCAGGACCGGGTCGGCCCTTACCAGCAGATCGATTTCAAGTACCAGGTGGACGGCGCCCGGAGCGCCAGCATCCGCGTGTACGACGACACCCCGGTAGCGCTGTTCTCCGCGACCAACCTCGCCGCGGCGGCGAACTCAGCGCCGTTCCCGGTCTTCACGAGCTACCCGCAGCTACCCCACCAGCTGAGCTACAGCGGCAGCTTCGGCAGCTACCAGTTCAACACGTTCTCGGGCGCGTTCGACAGCCCGTGGCTGTACTTCGACGCCGCCGGCGACACGTTCGTGCTGTCGGCGGCCAGCCACTTCGAGCAGGCAGCCACGATCACGGGCGCCCACGGCTCCGTTTCCTGCGGGGTGAGGTCCTCGATCACCGCGCTGCCGGCCGGGTTCACCCAGCAGACCATCCTGACCGCGGGTCACGGAGTCGGCGCCGTCCACCAGATCTGGGGCGGAGCGCTGACCGGCCTCAGCGGCAAGACCCTGCCCGCCAGCGACGACGGCGTCGTGCTGGACAAGCTCGGCTACTGGACCGACCACGGAGCGACCTACTACTACCACTTCGAGCCGGACCTCGGCTACCAGGGCACGCTGAAGGCGGTCGTCGACGACTGGACCGGGAAGAAACTCCCGCTCGGCTACATGCAGCTCGACAGCTGGTGGTACCCGAAAGGGCCGCAGGCGCAGTGGACCGACGACCAGGACGGGGAGTACCTGTATGAGGCCGACCCGCAGCTGTTTCCGGACGGCCTCGCTGCCGTCCGCGAGCAGCTCGGGCTGCCGCTGGTGACCCACGCCCGCTGGATCGACCCGTCGAGCCCCTACCAGTCGGAATACCAGATGTCAGGCGGCGTGGTGACCGACCCCCGGTTCTGGCAGAACCGGATGAGCTACCTGCGAGCCGGCGGCGTGACCACCTACGAGCAGGACTGGCTGAGCGGAGGCGCCCAGCCCGCGTACAACCTGACGGCCCCCGACGAGTTCTTCGGCAACATGGCGAAGTACGCGGCAGCCAGCGGGCTGACCATCCAGTACTGCATGCCGCTGCCCCGCGACTACCTGCAGACGACGCTGTACGACAACGTCACCCACCTGCGGGTCAGCAGCGACCGGTTCGAGTCCGGGAAATGGGACCAGTTCCTTTACGACTCGCAGCTGGCCCGCTCGGTCGGGATGTGGCCCTGGTCCGACGTTTTCATGAGCACCGAGACAACCAACCTGCTGCTCTGCAACCTGTCCGCGGGCCCAGTCGGCGTCGGCGACCCGATAGGCCAGGAGAGCCGGGCCAACATCATGCGCGTCGTGCGGCCCGACGGGGTCATCGTCAAGCCTGACGTCCCGATCGTGCCCGACGACCAGACCTACCTCGCTGAGGCGGCCGGCGCCAGGACGCCGATGGTCGCGTGGACCTACAGCGACCACGGCGTCCTGCGCTACGGGTACGTCTTCAGCTACGCACGGAACAAGGGATCCCAGACCGCCTCCTTCCAGCCGTCGGCGCTCGGCGTCACCGGCCCCGCCTACGTATACGACTACTTCGCCGGAAAGGGCACGCTGGTGCATGCCAGCGGGGATTACCAGCAGGCCGTCACGAGCGGCTCGTACTGGGTGGTCGCCCCGGTGGGACCCTCGGGAATCGCGTTCCTCGGCGACGCCGGCAAGTTCGTCCCCCTGGGCGCGAAGCGGATCACGTCGGTGAGCGACAGCGGCACGGTCCAGGTGACTGTCGCGTTCGCTCCCGGCGAGGGCGCGGTCACCTTGCAGGGGTACTCGCCCGCCGCACCACGCGTCGGGGCCGGCACCGGCGCTGCCGGGCCGGTGACCTACAACCCGGCAACCGGCATCTTCAGCGTCGAGGTATCGCCTGGCCCGGCCGACAGCGCCACCGTGACCATCACTCCCGGCCGAACCTAGAAGTCGTTCGGCCGCCCATGGACGGCAACCACTTCCACCAGGCCTTCGACCCCCTTGAAGTCGGCCGGGTTGGCCGTGTACAGAGGCAGTGCATTGCTCGCCGCAGTTGCAGCGATCATCAGATCTGAGGCCCTGCTGCGCGGCTGACGCCCTGCCACGCGAACTGCGGCACAAATCTGGCCGTAGAGGCGAGCGGCCCCCTGGTCGTACGGAAGCGGGTCGAACGTAGCCTCTGCGTGCTGCAGGACCGCCACTCGCCCGGCGCGCTTTGCCGGATCGTCAGTCGCATGGGGGCCGTACGACAGCTCACCCAATGTGACCGCCGTCATCAACATGGTGTCGGGCAATTCCGACGGGTCGTAAAGCCTGAACGCCGCGACGATGCTGGTATCCACGACCGCGACAGCGTGGACGGTCACAGGTCGCTGCCTTCGTACGGGTCGCGCACGTCCTGGCTGGCAACCTCATCCAGGTCGGCGCGCAGTTCGCCCACATCGATCACCGGGGATGTCGCGAAGATCGCGAGAACTTCCTCCTTGGGAACTGCCCGGCGCCGACGGATCGGGACCATCCTCGCCAGCGGCTCACCGTTCAGAGTCAGCGTGTATGTCCGCCCCTGCCGGAGGCCGCGCGTGATCGACCCCGAGTCCGCGACGAACTGGCGAACACTGATGTCTGTCGGCTGCTCCAGTGCCATAGGATCAGCATATCGTGCCGTACCACGGCGTACCACGGCCCCTCGGGCAGACGTCTGAGCGAGGCCGCCGCTAAACCCCGGCGCGGACATGTTGTCGGCCGGCCGCGCAAGGGCATCAGGATACGACGCCCGATGCCCTACATGCCGTACGCAGTGCCGCGGCGTCCATCCCCCTGCCAGCGGCCAGTAACCACGGCGGCCGGCGCCGCGGACCTCGCTCGGCGAGATCACCGGGTCACGGCCTCAAGTCAAAGAGTGATTTCTCAGGATTCCTTGCAACCCGTACCGGTATGTTCAGGGGCAGCCGGGGCCGGGGGATGCGCGCTCGGACCCACGAGCACGGAGCGTCACATTGGTCTTCAGGCACAAGTGGGCAACGATGGCCGTATTCGTGGCCTTCGTCATAGCCGGTGGCGGCATCGTGGGCTTGCACGCGCTTAATATCCAGCCGGCACACCAGCTTGTGGCGGCGCACGAACCCGAGGCAACGCACGACCCCGCGGCGGCACATCACCGTAAGCGGGCCCGCCACCGGAAGCCGGCCCGCCACCGCAAGCCCGCCCACCACGCCGAGGCGGCCGGGAAATGGACGTCGCCCAGTTCCTGCACCGAGCACGAGCCGGCCGCGCCGTTCGTCGGCGTCTCCATCAATCCGCCGATCACCCAGTACGGGAGCTCCTTTGCCTCGGCGACCGGCGTCCGGCCCGCGGTAGTGGAGTTCTACGACGCGTTCGGCCAGCCCTTCGCGCAGAACGAGGCCGCGCAGGCTGCCAGCCTGAGCGCGATGCCGCTCATCCAGCTCGATCCCCATGTCTCCGTTGCCGCGATCGCGGACGGGCAGTACGACTCCTACCTGCGGCACTACGCCGGCGCGGTCAAGAGTTTCGGCTGCCAGATCGCCCTGTCGTTCGGTCACGAGATGAACGGCGACTGGTATCCATGGGGGCTCCCGCGAACCAGCCCGGCGACGTTCATCGCGGCGTGGCGGCACATCCATCACATCTTCGCGACGGAGCACGTTCGTAACGTGATCTGGTCCTGGGACCCCGACCACGCCGGCACCGCTGCCAGCGAGTGGTGGCCAGGGGCGAGCTACGTGAACTGGATCGGGCTGGACGGCTACCTGCGGCCGGGCGAGACATTCCAGCGGATGTTCGACAAGCAGCTCACCGACATCCGGTCGTTCACCAGCAAGCCGGTGTACCTCGCCGAGACCGCCGTAGCGCCCGGCCCGGACCAGGTGGGGCAGATCTCCAGCCTGTTCGCCGCGGTCACGAGCAACGGGCTGGCCGGCCTCACCTGGTTCGACCTGAACGCCAAGGAGCAGTGGCGACTGGAGGGCGACCCCACCGGCATCTCCGCCTTCCACAAGGCCGTCTCCGCGATGGAGCGATGAACGCCGGCAGCGATGAACGCCGGCTGCGATGAATCCGTGCAAGGTGTGCCGTGCTCACTGCTGACCTGCACGCTTCCTGAGTTGCCAGATCAGGAACTTCTGGTGACCAGGCACGCTGTACGGGACCGTGGCGACAAGGCGGTAGGCGCTGTCATGATCCAGCAAGCCGCGCAGGCGCGCCTCGGGCGAGCCCTTGCGGGCAATGCTCAGGATGACGAGCGTGAAGTACCGTCGACGCACTTGACTGATGAGCCCGGCCGTCACCGTCGGCGCCTCCTTCGACCGCATCGCGGTCCAGTCTGACCACATGGTTCCCGGCAGGTAGTACTGCTCCACTCGCGCGTCGTCGGACAGGAAATGACCCTGGCGCGCCGTCAGCGGCCGGAGCACCGGAATGAGCCGCGCGGTCGTGTCGGGGCCGACCATGGCCTGAGACTGCGCTACCCCGAGGAACGCGAGCAAGACGATCACCACGAGGCCCGCGCCGGCCGCGAGCCGGGCAGCGTCAGGGAGCCGGCCAGCGTCAGGGAGCCGGCCAGCGTCAGGGAGCCGACCGCCCTGCACGATGCCCCGGGTGGTGCCACTCCCCCGGGTGGGGGCACTCCCCCGAGTGGCACTCCCCCGGGTGACCCGAGCCCGCAGCGCGCCCGTCACGTAACTCACGGCGTAGCCAGCGGGGATGGCGGCGAACCACGCGCCGAACGCGACATGCTTGTCGAGTGACACGAGAGTGTGGATGCGCGCCTGCGCAGCCGGGGCCAGGAATCCCGCCCCCGCGAACACGACGAGCAGGGCGGTGCGTGAGCGGGGCTGATGGCCGAGCGCACTCACTGCGACGCCGCCCAGGGCCGCGATGAGGACGGCCCAGGTCCAGGCCAGGGCGTGGCCGAGCACCACCCCGACCGGTTCGGGGCCCTGGTGCCTGGCCAGTGTGGTGCTCAGCACCCCGTGCCATGAGGACGAACGCCCCAGCAGGATCACGGCGCCGAGGAGCGCCAGCACGCCTCCCGCCAGCACGAGGCCCCGGCGGATCGCCGGCCGCCTGCCGGCCGTGCTCCAGGGCGCCAGCACCGCGGCGGCGACCACGACCGGGTCGAACAGCGCGGAGGCGTACTTGGCCGCATTGGCGAGCACCAGCGCCACCGCGGCTATCGCGAGCCACCGGGCACGCAGCCGGATGGCGCACCAGGCGGCCAGCACGACCAGGAACAGCGCCATCGCGTCATAGGTCGCCAGCGACCCGAGGTGCAGCACGGACGCGAGCACGGCGAACAGCGCCGCGCTCCAGGCTGCCGCGGCGCGGGAATACAGCCGCGAAGCCGTCGCCCACAGCAGCGCTGTCGCGCCGAGCATGAAGAGCAGGGACAGCACCCGGGCTCCCGCCAGGCCCGCGGCGCTGCTGGCCAGGGCACCCAGGGGCGGGTAGACGAACGGGGAGCCAGAGAGGAACGCAGCGACCGGCGGGGCGGGTGATCCGTGCAGCCAGTGGGCGATCTCGATGTGACCGATCCTGAGGTACAGGGCCTCGTCGTTCGACGGGCCGCTTACCGCCATCAGCCGCGCCGACAGGGCCGCCTGCACCGCGAGGATGACCAGCAGCGGCCAGCGGCGACCATGCTGCGGAGATGCACCAGTCACGACGGTCATACCGCTCGCGTCTGCTCCCGCCGCTGGCGGCCCCTTATCTGTACTCGCTTGCATCAGTGTGGAACGCCTCGCGAGCTATCCGGTCGTTGTCGATGGGCCAGTCCTCCTTGGCCTTGATGTCGAACCAGATGAACCCGAGCATGCGCGATGCGCTGGCGTCCCCCGATGCGGTGGTTCGCTTAAACAATTCATGAATCTGCGCGGTCTTGATGGCTGGCTTTCGAGTGTTCGGGACCGCGGTCTCAGTAATCAGCACCGGGCGACGAGTGAACTCTCGAACGCTGGCCAACTGGGCGTTGAACAGCTTCCCGAATGAATCGCCAGGTTTCCTGAAGTAGCCGTCGATGCCAATCCAGTTCACGTAGTTAGGACCGGGCCACCACCGACGCGCGGGCGCCACCTGTTTTCTGCGAGGACCAGTCGCCCTCCGGACAATCCGGTCGATCGTCCACACCCATTTGACCTTGGTCGCATGCTCCTCCGCGAACACGTGGTGGATATGCCGCCAGGCCTTGATGAAAATCTCTGGTGTTGAATCTTTTCGCAGATATCCCCACGAGTACCAGCCGCCGTCCATCTCGTGCCCGAAGCTAATTGCCACCTCATGATTAAATTTGCGTACCGCGCTTGCAAATGCGTGCAGCTCGCGGTTCCACTTCCCGGCCACGATCGTCGCGAGTTTGATCTTCCGCGGATTGATCTGGATCAGCGGAAGCGCGCCCTTCTGCGTGAGCCTACTCATCAGTTGCGGATTAAAGGCCGAACCGAGCTTGCTGAACTTGACGTACATCTCCACTATGTTCGGACTGACCTTCGTGGCAGTGCAGAATTGCGATAGCAAGATAGGGCTCGGCTTCGAGAGGGCTACGCCGACGTACGGGGGCTTTGGCGTCTTCCGCTGCGCGCAGTCGGTGGCCTCGGGGTAGTCACGGGCCGAGGCCGGAAAGGTGTGCACGTTGAGCAGGAGGGCAGCGGACGTAGCGCCAGCCGCCAGCAGCACTGCGAGAACCAGGCTGGTGATCATGGTGTGGCGCGAGGTTGCCAGATGCCGCGCGGCTGATTTGCTCATGCCGCTGCCTTGTCCTGGGCTGCTGCGTTAAATACTAGTTCGGCGCCCTGCTGGCGGGTTGTCCATCCCTGGCGGAGGAAGGTCACCGTGCCGTAGGCGCGCACCAGCCGGGACAGCACGATGGAGGCCCAGAGTCCCCAGATCGGCCGCAGGAGGACCAGGAGCACCCGGTCGAACCTGGTCTCGTTGCTGCGATGGAAGGAGAGCACCCGCAGCTGGTTCACGGTGTTCCAGGTGTACAGGACCAGGATCATCCGCCCGGCTGCGTGAGCGGACGCCGGCCAGGTCACGATGATCGCCGTGAAGACGCTCAGCGACGCGAGGAACGTGTAGATGCCCGTCACCGTGAACCACCAGATGTACGAGTGAAGGGGGTAGTACCGCACCCGCCAGAAGTTCCGCACGGTGCGGCCCCGGGCCCACCTGGTCCGCTGGCGGAGATGATGGCCGAGGGTTTCCGGCCACATGGTGAGGCCGATCGCGGACAGCTGCTGGACGGACTTGCCGCGGCCGCTCGCGCACAGGGCGAGCAGGGAATCGTCTCCCAGGATGACCCGGTGTCCGAAGATGGTCTCGTTCCGGTACAGGTCGATGATCTCCCGGACCATGGGAGCCCGGTACAGCGCGAATGGCCCGCGGTTGGTGTACATGTCGCCCATCACCGACCACGCGGCCCCGATCACCACCTGGGCGTACAGCGCGCCGGTGGCCTGGGCGCGGGTGAGGAAGTTGACGTACGCGTTGAAGCCGAACTCGACCCCCGCCACCGACTGGACCTGGCGGCTCTTGAACGGCTTCAGGCCCTCCTCCAGTGCCCGGTGCTCCAGCGACGTGTCGGAGTCGACCGTGACGAAGATGTCGGCCTCCGGGGCGCTGGCGAACGTGACCGAGTGCGCCCGGCGCTTCCCCTGATTGACCTGCCTGCCCCAGCGGACCTCGGTCCCGCACGGCCAGCGGCGCTCCCAGTACCTCTGCAGCGCTGAGTAGTCCAGCTTCGAGCCGTCGTCGGTCACGTCGATCCGCTGCGGCGGGCGGGTCTGGTTGATCAGGGCGTAGAGGCAGCGGTCCAGCAGGGCCGGGTCCTCGTTGTAGACCGGCACGGTGACCACCACGTTCAGCCGGTCCAGGGATTGCTGCGCGGCCGGGCCCGGCTGAACCGGGCGGTCATTCCAGGACAGCACCCAGCTGGCCGCCCGGAACATGAAGAGGGGGATCGTGGCGAACAGCACCGGCAGGTAGACCAGGTGGCCCAGTGTCGCGTGCAGGCGCCACGCCAGCACGACGAGGAGCAGCAGGCAGCTGAGGAACAGCCCCCTGGCCCGTTTCTGGCTGAACGTGACGGTCGGGACGTAGTAGTGCGGGTTCAGCGCTCCTGGAGTGACTTCCCGCGCCGGAACCTGAGCCTCACTACCAGGGTGAACACGACGGTCACCACGGCGGAGGCGACCATGAGCGCGGCGGTGGCGTGAAGGAAGTGGCTCACTGCTCTCGTCCTTACGGTCGGGTTGCGTGACAGGGGGGTCGCTCGCCCGCACCAAGAACCCTCACCCCTCCGGGTAGGTAACAGGCCCTGGCGCCGTCTCCGGCGCCAGTCATGGGGCAGCGCGGGCTGCGCGCGCCCATGCGGTGTTACCAGATGTATCGCGACGTTTGCTGGCCTGCCGTTTACGAAGATTCTGTGGTTTAGCGATGGTTACCGGAGATCCGTGCCTGTGAACCTGGAGCGTCCTGCCGCATGGGCCTGACCCGGCCGTCACCTGGGCAATCGGCGATGAACAGGGGGCCCCTCCCTCGTGGTGCCCGACCCGGTCGACAGGTCCCGGCCTCTGGAACGACGCAGCGTGTCAGGTGCTGCAGTCATATCATGTAATGTGCCCATGAGTGATGGTTTCCGCCGTGAAGCCTGGCACGTCGTGGGGCGGCGGATGCGCGAGCTTCCCGTCGCGCGCGTGAGGCACCGGAGTCCCTGGCACCGTGCCGGCACCCGTCCGGACGGACTGCGTGAAGGCCACCGACTGCGTGGCGATCACGGCACGCAGATGCGGCAGCTCGCGTCGGCGGCGACGCGGGGATCCTGCCCGTCAAGCGACCAGGATCCGCCGGACGCGACCGCGGACTTGCTGGCGGCCGCCATCGCGCACGGGCACCAGGACACGACGGCCGATGATCTGCATGCCGTACGCAGTGCCGCCCCTCGATCCCGGTGGCAGCGGGCAATCTCTCACGGCGGCCGGCGTCGCTGACCTCGTCGGGGCTGGCGCCGACGTGGTCAAGAACCCCCGCAGCGGATCGCTGCAGCACATGTTGAACGATCACTTCCAGATTGTCCCGCTCCTTTGTAGGTCGGAACTATTACAGCCACCCGGCCAGTCGTTCCCGCGGTCCCTTTGTCGCAGCCTTGAGGCAACGACCCCCCTCCCCCGACAAGGGCCTCTACCTGAGCCAACGCGCACCCTTGACGACCGCTCAATGCGCTGAGTACATTGCTATATCACCTAATGTCATCACTCTTAGCCCTTTGCTACTAACTAGCCTCAGCCGTCGCAAACTGTGGCAGAAATTTGCTGTACGGGGGAACTTGGCTGTGTCAGGTCGATATCCGGTATATCGGTACAAACCAGTCCAAACATGTGCGATCGTCGCGATCGGAACGGTCGCCTTAATATTCGCTGCCTCCGGAATCGCTCTCGCCGGCTACGGCCCTCCGTGTCCACCATCGCCAAGCCCAGTCCCGGGTGGCTACTACTGCATCGTTACGAGTCAGACAGTCGGCCCCGCAGGCAAGATCATCGGGCCACTCAGGATCGACAAGCTCCGGGTCACTCTTAGGGTGCGCAAGGACACCTTTATGATCCCGGTCCAGATCACGATAACGGAGCCGTACGGGAATTACGCGGAGTGCCAGGGGCGCGGAATTGGTGACGCCGGATTCCCCGGCTTCCGGTTCGTTGGTGGGGTGGGCATTCTCGTCCAACGCAATGGTTGCACTTACCAGGGGACCTTCCCCAAGCCGCTCACCCTTCGCATGCGCTCCCGATCAATCAGCCGTTCAAGCATCGTCGTTGCCTGGAATGGCACGGTCTTCGCTAAAGTGCGGCACGCCGTGGTTAGGAAGCGGTCCGTTAGAGTCCGGATAATACACGCTAACTCTCACTTCGCGGTGCTGACGCCAATTAGTCACGGACGCACAGTGGCGTTGCGGCGAGAATCTGACGCCACCACCCGGGCACTCGGACTCCTTGATGAGCGGCTCGCCGCAGTTCTTTTCATGCCGGCGGGCTCGACTGTGCCGGGTCTCGGCGTCCTGGAGCCTGCGTGGCTTCAAGCATTCACCGGTATCGGCCACGGCGCCTCGTCGGCCTCTTGAGAACAATCCGCGCAGTTGAATTAGCCGGAAGGATATGCGCGCCGTGGTCATTGCAAGGAGGAGCCTAATGCCAGTCATAGGGCTGCTGTCGGCGGCCCTCGTGCTGGCTGGCTGCAGCAGCAGTGGGACGCATGTGAGTTCGATGGACCTGCCAATAGCCAAGATCGTGCCGGAGCGTATCCTGCCTGGCCCGAAGAACCTCACGGCCATTAGCGAGCCGCAGGCGAATGGGATGATGTGGGCCCTCGCTGGCAAGCCAAGCTCTGGCCTCTTCGAAATCGACTCAACCAACGGGCACCTGACTAAGAGCGTAGCTGTGAGCAATGCTGCGCGCTCGGTCACCGAATCCGCCGCCGGTGTCATAGGCCTTGCGCTTGGCACCGGCCATTCGGGGGCGCTTGAAATGTTGAACGGCCAAACCGCGAAGATTATGCGTACCGTCGCACTGCCCGCGCCTGCCCTCCAGGTAGTGGTCGGAGGTGATGCGTTTTACGTCCTGACCACCTGGCCTGGCTCCGCTAGCGTGACAATCGTGAATGCTCGGGATGGCAAGATAAATGGCAGTGTACCTGTACCGGCGGATACAGTCTCAATTGCTTCAGATATCCATCAGGCATCCATCTATGTGCTGCAGAAGAACGGGCTCATCGATGAGATCGGGATCCCTCGCGGCCAGATCATTGAGCAGTTCAAGATCGGTAGCGATGGTGAATCGGTCGCCTTGAGTCCGGACGCCAGCACGCTTTACGTCCTGAAAGGCATCCCCGCGGTATCCAACGTCGCCGTCGTCGATGTAGGCACGGAGAGCGTGACGCATGTCCTGCCGGCACCAAGTCACTGCCTGGAACTGCTCCTCTCGGCGCGCGGGAATCATCTCTATGACGTGGTGGGGACGCCCGATTACGGGAACATCCAGGTTTTCAAAGTCTAGTGTTCCCAGAAATTTAACGCTATGAGACTGTCGGGCCGCCGACGCCGATTCAAAGAATGGCCGGACGACCCGTATTCCCAGCCTGGTGACTGGCATGTGGGCTGCTAGGCATAATGCGGTGGCTAGTCGCCATCGGGCGGGGCAGACCCAGTTCGCGGTCGAGCATGACGAGCGCGAATGGGCTGCACGCGCATTGCGAACGCTGGCAGGCATCTTCGTCCTTACCTGGGCGTTCCGGCTGTCCGGGTACGTCACCCTCGGCCCATGGCTGGCAGTCCCGGTGGTAGTGCTCGGGCTGGCAGGGCTGCTGGCGATCATCGCCGCATGGCTTCCCGAGACCGTGGTGAGCCGCCGCCGGCAGCGCCAGCTCGACTGGGCTGTCCTGATTGCCGTGCTAGCCGCGCTCGCCCTGTGGAGCTACTTCCAGGTCAGCATGGCCCCGGATTACGGCACGGACGAGATCGCCTTTGACCAGTACGCGGCGCAGCTGGCCCTGCATGGCATCAACCCGTATCTGCACTCCATGGCGGCCGCCTTCCCGGAGTTCCACGTATCGCCGAACGGCTACACCTTCCAGCTGAACGGCCAGCCGATCACCACACTCTCCTACCCGGCCCTGTCCTTCGAGACGTACATGCCCCTGCTGGCGCTCGGCGTCACGACGCAGGCCGCCGTCTGGATCGACGTCGCCGCATGGGCTCTGGGTGCCGTCGTTCTCTTCGCGGTACTGCCGCGTCGCCTCGCGCCGCTGGCGGCAGTGGTGGCCAGCCTGGACATCTACATCGGCTACGCGGTCGGCGGGATTACCGACTGCCTGTTCGTCCCGCTGCTCGTCGGCGCCGCGGTGCGGTGGGACAGTTTCGCGTCGGCCAGGGGCCCGGCCGCCTGGCGGGGCCCTGTCCTGCTGGGGCTTGCCATGGCAGTCAAGCAAACACCCTGGCTGGTGGCGCCGTTCGTCATAACGGGGATTGTGCTGGAATCACGCCCCGCCGATGACTGGCGCCGGGCGCTTCGCAGCGGCCTGCGGTACACCGGCATCGCGGTGGCGGCATTCCTCGTGCCGAACCTTCCCTACCTGCTAAGAGCCCCCGGCGCATGGATACATGGCATTCTCACGCCGTTCTCCTCGCTGGCCGTCCCGGCCGGGCAGGGCCTGGTGAGCCTGAGCCTCTCGCTTGGAGTGGGCGGCGGCTCGCTGCGCGCCTACACAGTCGCTGAGGTGGTCGTCCTCATCGTCGCTCTCGCGTGCTACGTGACGACCTACCCCGCGCTCAAACCCGCTGCCTTCCTCATCCCGTCGGTCGTCCTGTTCTTCGCGGCCCGGTCGTTCGGCAGCTACCTAGTGATGCTCATTCCCGCGGCGACCGCGGCTGCTGCCACCACGGGACTCCCAAATCGGGTGACCTGCTGGCGCTTGTGGAAGTGGGTCGTCCTCGGCGGCGCCACGGCCTGCGCCCTCGCGGTGACCGTCGCCCTGACTGCCGCAAGCCCGCTGGACATCTCCATCCGGTCAGTGCAGACGACCGGCCAGCTCGCCACGGTGGACCAGCTGAAACTGGCGGTCACCAACATCACCGGCGCAAGCGTGCGGCCCGCCTTCACAATCGAGGACGGCACCACCACGACGGCCTTCTGGCGCCGCCAGCGCGGCCCGGCCGTGCTCGGCCCGCATCAGCGGGCCAGCTACACCATCGTGGCACCTAGTTACTTCGCCATGCCGTCCATCAGCAACGGCTTCCAGGTGCTGGCCTTCTCCCCTGGTCCGCCATCGGTCAGCCGGACCAGCGCCTACGTGGCCAGCGTTTGGCGGGTGGTGCTCCAGCCCGCGACCATCGGCGAACCCATCGCGCGGGGACGGGACATCACGGTGCATGCCGCGATCGTGAACCGACTCGACGAGCCGATGCGCGTCGCCAACGTGCCTGTCTACCTCGGCCAGGTGATCTACGCGCAGCGCGGCCTTCAGTTCAGCCAGGCCGTCATCAACCAGGGCCAGCCAGGCCAGACGCCGGTCGAGGCGCTCACCAACGCCGAGGGCGTGGCCACCTTCACGATCCACTCGCCAGTCGGCGGCGCCAACCCCGACTACTTCGAGGCCAACCTTGTCAAGCCGGTATTGCTATACCCGTACGGTTATTCGCCAATCCTCGCTGTGAAGTTCCGCGGATGACCAAGATCACCGGCGCTGCGCTCGAATCGTCCGGTTCCCTGGTGCCCACCACGCTGGCCAGGCCACTGCTGCGCCTCCGGCGGATCGGCTACGCAGTCCTGGGCCTGAAGCTGGCGGCGTTCGCGTTCTGGAGCGCGCTCCTTTACCACTACTTTGCGCTGACGCCCGACTTTGCGCAGTACCAGCAGGCTTGGTACCTGATTGCGCACGGCAACTTCAATCCTTATGACACCGTGGGGAATTTCGTATTCTGGCAGAATCACGCCGAGTTCATCATGTGGCCGCTGGCGCTGCTCTACTGGATGTTCCCAAATGGTGTATTCCTCCTTTGGCTGCAAGACATCAGCGTCGTGGGAGCCGAACTGGTGGCGTTTCTCTGGTTGTGCGAGATCGCCCAGCGGTACCGGCCGGGCAGGGACGCGTGGTGGCTGGCCGGCTCTGGGCTCGTGCTGCTCACGGTCAACCCTTGGTCATGGTGGGCGGTCTCGTTCGACTTCCACACAGAGTGCCCGGCGGCACTGTTCATCGCGCTGCTGGCCTGGGATCTAGCCAACGGCCGCCGTCGCGCATGGACCTGGGTGTTGCCTTTGCTGGCCTGCGGTGACGTGGCCGGCACCTACATCTTCGGGCTCGGTCTCGGCCTCCTGATAGCTTGCCGAGGGTCACGGGTGCGCGGCGCGGTCCTGGCCTGCCTCGGCGTGGCGGCTGTGCTGCTAATCTCGGTCATTCACGCCAATAAGGGCTCCGGCCACGGCCTGCAGGCCTACGACTATCTGGCCGCCCCTGGGTTCTCAGGTTCCCTCAGCCTGCCTGCTCTTGCGAAGGGCATCGCCAGCCATCCGCAGGCGGTGTTGGCGAAGCTGTGGCAAATTCGCCTCGACCTATGGGCCAACCTAGCGTCATCCGGTTTTGTGGGTCTCGCGTATCTCCCGCTGCTGCCGCTCCTGGTAGTGGTCATTCTCGCGAACGATCTGTTCCGCGGATTCTTGTTCTCCGAGCCGTTGTTCCAGAGCCTGCCTATCTACGTCCTCATGCCGGTCGCCACGGTGGGCGTGCTCGGCTGGCTCACCCGGCATCATCGCCGGACAGGCCTGCTGCTGACAGGCATTGTGGTGGTACAGGCGATCGGCTGGTCAGTGGTATGGGCACCGCGGACGCCGCAGCAGTGGCTGCGGGTACCGGCCTCAACAGCCACGGAACTTGCCACTGTCGAGGCACGCATCCCGGCCTCGGCCGCGGTCTTCGCCTCCCAAGGGGTGGTGGGCCGATTCAGCAGCAGGCTTGACGTGCGGCCGCTGAACGGAAACCTGTCGATCCGCCCGGGTCAAGACTGGTTCATCTTCGCGCCATGGGTGGGCATCGAGACGCAGCAGACGGCAAGCGCCATGGTTTTCGCTGGGCAGCTGGCCGACCAGCTGCACGCCGAACTCATCACTGATGAGAATGGCGTGTGGGCATTCCGCTGGAGCCCGCCGCCGGGCATGCGCAGGCTCAGGGTGCCTGGCGGAACGTCGCCGCTCCCTGCCTGGACGGCGTCTGGCGCGGCGGGACGTGCCGTCCTGACCGGGCCGCCATCGGACTGGCACGTGACATCAACCGGGCGCGAAGGTTATGTTGCCGATAGGCTCCAATGGCAGAGGCGGCCCGGCATATACCAGGCGTCCGTGACCTTGTCCGCGACCGGCCCTGTCAATGTGGAGGTGTGGAACGACACCGGTAACACGCTCCTCTTTCGCCGGAGCATACTCGCGACGAACGGGATCCAGAAGATCACCTTGCCAGTGGACGCCAGGGCCGACTATCGCGCCACCGTCTACGGCGGCTGGGGCCCCTTCCGGGCTAGATTCGGTGGAGGACCCAAAGGTGAGCGCATCGAGGTCCGGGTGTGGACACCGGGAGGCGAGACGGTGAACGTCTACAGTGCCCGGCTCGTCCCGGTCGGTTATCCGCATTCACCCTGACAGCGAGACCGGGTGAGGACGCCGCCGCGCCGGTCGGCGGGCGCAGGCTACATCGCGCGGCGCGGCGGCCCGTGTGCCAGCCTCGGCCCAAGTGAAATACCGATCCCGGAAACCAGGCAAAGCCGATGTTGCGAGGGCTGATCCTGCCGCTTGGGCGGCGAGTGTGACACGCTGCCCCCCATGATGCGCGGAGGCCGGGGCTCGGCGCCCCGGCCTCCGCACTGCTGTCCGGTGTCCTCTAGCTGAGAGGCACGCACCTTGCTACGACGCGTGGCCAGTCGGATATTTCCCTAGTTGCAGGGCAAAGTTGGCCAGCGGCAGGCCGCTGATGTCTTCGGTCGGGAACCAGAGATAAAGCGGGCCGCCCCAGTTGCTAATCGCTGTACCTGTGGCAATCGGATTATTTCCTGAGGTGGCGATCGGCGTAGATGAAGAGGTCGCAGGCTCGCTGTACACAGACTCGGTGACATAGGCCTTCCCGGAGTGGTCGTTGAAGACCCAGACGAACCGGTACCAGCCGTCTGTGGTTACGACCGGTGAGACCGAGGGCGAGCACGGGCCCGGAGAGCCTTCACTGTAGGTGAAGCCGAAGCCGCCAGCTTCGAAACATGCGGTGATGGTGTTGTCGGAGCCGAACCCGCCGTTGGAGGCGTTCAGCGCGACATCGTTGTCCACTTGCGTTCCTGCGACGCTGACCGTGGTGGGCGACAGGTACAGGTCGTCGGTGATCGTGAATCCGCCGCTCGGGAAGACGTTATCCAGCCCGCCGCCGAAGAGCGCGTACGGGCCAGTGCAGTATTCGGCGATGACCATGTCAGCTGCGGGACATCCGACGCCCTGGTTTTGATCCGCATCGCCCGAGATGACCGCCATCCAGGTCTTGTACAGTGCCGGGGTCTCTGGCGCGTAGTTGCCGTACCCGCCGTTGTTGTAGCCCGACTGCACAGCATCGATGGTGCCGTAGTGCTGGTCGTCCCCCCCGCCGTTATAGTTCCCGTCACATGGCTCGTTGGTACCTATCGGCACAGTGGAGAAGGCCGGGCAGAAGTAGTTCGTGTTCCCCTGGAACTGCTCGTTAAATGCCGTCACGGGGTACGTTGAGTTGCGGATAGCGGACTTAGGCGCATGTGGGCGGGTCGGGTGGTGCGCAGCAACTCTCGCTGATGCTAAACCGCTGAAGGCGGTCATTCCGACGGTAGCTACGACAGCAGCGGCGACCGCCAGAGCGGCTAGCGCAGTCTTCTTGCGGAGTATGCGTCTCATGGGGATCTTTCGTTTCGTCACTTTTTTGTCTTTCCCTTCAAATAGTCGTCGGCTTAACTTAATCGTCAACTCTGTAACTCACGTTTGATCTCTGGCACTCCTCTCGTATGCCGTGGCTGCCGGGCTGGCCGCCTCCTTCTGGCTTTCGTGGGATTCCTGGCGCCGCTCGCACTCGACAGTTCGCCGGTCACGTAACGCTGGTATTGCTGGCTGGTACCCTCCGTGTTAGCTGCGTTAGAGTTGAACCGGGTCCAGGTACACGAGGTCAACCGACTCATCCGCGATGTCCCCGTGCAGGATGTCCAGGTTGTCGCCGTCGCAGAACTTGTTCATGGCGAACCTAGCCTCTCGGTAGAGCGTCCCAGATTTCTGGCATGTCCGCAATGCCTCGTGATAGTGGGACTCGCTATCGTACGAACTGGTTGACGCCCTCTTACGTGGGTAAAGGTCATGAAATCCTGGGCTCCAACCCCGCTATACAGGTGGTATCACCGCAGGTGAACCGGGCTTCGCCAAGCCTGCTAGAGGATGACTGGGGACAGACCATCAAAGAACGAGGCTCGCCCTCACCACGCCAGCCAGCGTCCGCCCCGGCCGCTACCGCCCGCCCGACGCCCTGCTCGCCTTCCTCGAAAGCCTGTGATTATGCCGATCTCGCCGGCCCGCTCACCACCAGCGCACCCGCCACCACCAGGCCCTCAGACCCCACACCCGCCAGAGGCCGGCATAATCACGATGTCGGCATAAGTCGTACTATGCCGACATCGGCATAATGCGACGACTTCGCGATGCGCGAGCTCACCCCCGCCCAGGCCGATGACCTGTATGAGCTGATCAGCGAGCGGGCCGGGAGATCGCTGATCCTGACCTCGAATCGCGCCCCGCAGGACTGGTACCCGCTGTTCCCCAACCCCGTCGTCGCCGAGTCCCTCCTCGACAGGGTCATCAACAACAGCCACCAGGTCTTCATGAACGGGCCCAGCTACCGGCCAAGCAAACGACCCGGCAGGCGTGTCACCACGACAACCAAGGAAGCCACGCAGTAGAACAGAACCAGACCAGGGCCTGGTCAATCACGTGAGCAATACCCCTGCTCAATAACGTGATCGCTCACACGGGTTCTCCAGGATGCGAAGCGGTGGCGCAACGTGCGGATATCCTCGGCGGATGTGCCATATTCGGCGAACGCCGCATCGGTGATATGCGCGGGCAGCTACCGTTCCGTTGCTGCTGTTGATCCTTGGGTATCTGCCTGGCATCCCCAAAGTCCACTACATGGCGGTATGCCGTGCAACGGGGCGTATTCCGCGTGCGGCCGCGGTTCTCACCGTCGCAGCGATCGCCGAGGTGGCTGCGGTGATTGTTGGCGGGGCATCAGGCGGTTTGAAGGGTTTGTCGATTACACTACTAGTCGTGTACATATCCGAGGGGCTGGTCACCACGCCCCCTGTGCTCCGGGCCGCTATTGGCCACGGCCGACACCGGCGAGATCCCTCAGCAGGCAAAATTGATGACGGCGGGCGCATTATTTCTTGACCGGGCCAAAGTAACAATAGTGGTCTGGCCCAATCCCACAAGTAAGGCGGCAACACGCCGGCGAGGACAGATTGTGCGGCATGCGGTGTGGCTAGGCTGCGCGTGCCGGGGTGCGGCCTGCGGCGGGTGCGCTGATGCCCGCGCGGAGAGGACCTCGAATGCGGGATCCGCGCCTGGACGGCGAGTCGCCCAGCAGCCCGGCGGCCGCGTTCTGGCGGCGAGAACTCACCTGCGGCCCCGTTAAGGAAGCCGAGCGGGTCCTCGCGCTGGACGCCGACGCTGATGATTACCTGGTCAAGCCGTTCGGCCTCGCCGAGCTCCAGGCCCGGATCCGGCCGGTGCTGCGCCGCCCCGGGCCGGCGTCGCCCTGACCTCGAAGGCGCAACGACGTCAGCGGGCGACGCACCCCAAGTTTCAGCCATCGGGGGCGTCACGACAGTGACATGGGATCTATCGGCCGGGTCACAGTTATCGAGCGACTCTTGCCTGATGGGATCGGCTGCTGCTGGTGCTGCCGACGGCAGTACCAGCCGACTTGCGGTCGCTCACCCGGCGGGCGCTAGCCATCCGAGGTAGGGGTAGCCCGCTGCGTTGCGAGCAGAGAAGGACCACTCGTGCACGTCGGGACCTGACTCAGGCCATGACGACGTGGAAATGACTGTGTTGTTGCCGATGTAGATTCCAACGTGCCCGTACGGGTTGTTGAAAGTGATAGGGCCACTCGGCGTGGGGCCCCAGAATACGAGTGCGCCCACGGGCGGATTGGTATTTCCAGGATACTCGGTGTAGCCCTCCGGATTCTGCTGCCAGTACTGGTAGGCGCCGTTACTGCTGCCGACCGAGCCAATATTGATTCCTGCCGCTTCGTACGCCTGCGAGACGAACAGCAGGCAGAGGTCATTGTCAAAGTTGTCCCCGTCACGCGCTTCTGCCCAATTTATTGCTGCCTGCGCGGCCGTGGATACAGTGCCTTCAATCGTCGCCCCAGGGTATTCATCGGAAAGTATTTCATCCATCGCCGTATAGTAGACAGTGTTGTAGCAGGTAGTCACATTATATTGACAGCCTACAACGCCTGATCCGGCGCTTACAATTCCTGTCACCATCAGGTTGCCGCCGATGTAGCGAATCATAGGCGCACCACTGTCGCCGTCCTGATTTGCGATTCCGCTGCTAGTTGCCTCGACGATGTTACATTCATAACGATTGCCGCTGACACCGGTGACACCGGAAACATAAATACAGCCGTAATAGTTGTTCTGAACAGTTGCCGGCACCTGGCCAGAATAGGCGCCTTCATTATAGACCGTGTCGCCGTCTGGGTTAGTTGCGTCGCCAACGGCTGTCTCCGGAACCGGACTGCCGATAACACCAGTCCAAATATGATTCAGAACCGGCATGCTTACTAGCGCGGTATCATCGCCCCCGTTGTTAACATCCCGCGATGTTTCTGTACCCATGAGGTTGTTCGGCCTGCTAACGCCCGCAAACTCATTGTAGATACTCCAGCCTGGCTCATAGCAATGCGCCGCCGTGAGCATGTACTGGGCACCCTGATATACGATGCCAACCCCAGAGGTACAGCCAATACCGTGGCTGGTGAGATTGTCGCCACCGTTCCATGGCGCGTAGTCATCGACTCGGCTCGCCGTGGCTTGCGGGATCTGGCTGCGAGCCACGTTGTGCAGAACGATGTTGCTAGCACCAAACAGGCGGTCCAGCATCCTGGCCCTCATCGCTGTCAGGTCGAGCACGCCAATGTGCTCAAGACCATCACCGTTGATGCCCGGGAACCAGCTGACGACCCTTACTCCTCGCGTGGCGAGCATGCGCACGTCCCCGGTGACCGTTCTCTGCAGGGCGAGGAGCTGCACGCGGGTATGAGTTGTCCTTGCGAAGCTGACCTGACCGTACAGGCCGAGGGCCCGGAGCTGAGCCTCAGCGACAGCCGACAGCGAGGTGAGGTAGACCACGACGTGTTTGCCGCCCTCGGTGACCCGGGTCGCGCCGTAAGTACTCGCGAACCGCGTCTCTGCCTCCTGTTGTACGGCACCTGCCGTGCTCTCTACAAAAGTCGGGGTATCAGCTTTCTTGACCGCAGGAGACAAATCAGGCGCAGAGTGCCTCAGGACTACGGGGGCAGCCAGGGCTGCACTCGCGATGCTCCCGGGCCCGATGACGGCAACAGCCGCTGTCAGGCACAACGCGATCCGGGCGAGCGATACATGCTTCACAGCTGACCTGCCGATCTTTGGGCGATGGCTATCGGTTCAACGTTTATATGACGTTATGGCCGCAGGCGAGGTTGACCCTGATCGAGAACAATTGTCAAGGCCTGCGGGATTAAGATCTTTTAGGCTGCTGATGCGGGCTCGCCGGGTCGCTCGACGAGCTGGCCACGTTCGAAGCGGGCTCCGGCCCGCAGCTCGCCTGTAAGGCGAGTCGCCCGGCAGCCCGGCGACCGCGCTCTGACGGCGGGAGTTCGCCTACGGCCCCGTTTAAATGCCTGGTCGTTGTGCTGACAGTGATCACAGGCCGGGGGAAGGCTGGCTGCGAACGAGGACTGAAGAGAAACACGCGTCAGACCAGCGATCCTTGGTCTGTAGTTATGCGACATGCGGGAGGAGACGCCGAGATCGGCTCGGTGTCGTGCCCCCCGGGGGGCCAATTGCGACGCCGGCGGGTACTACCAGGACAGTTCCGGCGCCACGCAGGCATTCGTCATGTGAAGCAGCGCAGCGCGATGAGCTGGGCTTCCCGGCCAGCCCTGTTGCCAGGTGACGTCCTGATGCCACACTCATGGCATGAGCCGGTGCCGCCTGAGAGAAGGGCAAGGGGAATGAACCGCTTCACCGCAGGCCTGATGGCGGCGGCCAGCGCTGCCGCGCTGGCCGTGTTGCCGGGCGCGGCTTCCGCCAGCGCGTCCACCGGATGGTCGGCCCAGACCACTCCCAGCCCCCCGGGCGCGCTGTCGGCCGAGCTGTCGGGGGTCGCCTGCGGCTCCCCCGCCGACTGCACGGCGGTCGGCAGCTACGACACCACCTCAGGGACCGTCAACCTGGCCGAGCGCTACAACGGCAGCACGTGGGCGATCCAGTTCACCCCGGACAGCGGCTCGGGCGACAGCCTGTCCGGGGTCGCGTGCATCTCGGCCGCGGACTGCATCGCGGTCGGTTCCACCGGCTACGGCACCGACCCGCTGATCGAGAGCTGGAACGGCACCGCGTGGACCATTGACACGATTCCCCCCGGCGGCGGCTCGCTGAAGGAGATCAAGTGCTTCGGGGCAGCAGACTGCATAGCGGTCGGCTGGAACAGCAGCAGCAATACGCCGCTGATCGAGAGCTGGAACGGCACCTCGTGGACGGTCCAGGCGGTACCGTCCGGGGTGCAGGGGTCCCTGTTCGGAATCTCGTGCGTGACGGCCTCGAGCTGCTACGCCTCGGGCGACTACGAGAACGGCAGGGCCAAGCCCCTGCTCCTGCACTGGAACGGGACCGCATGGGCCGCCCAGGCCAGCCCGGCCCTTCCCAAGGTCTTCGGAGTGCCGGCCACTGAGGTCAACCTCGACAGCGTCGCCTGCTACGGCAGTGACTGCACGGCCGCCGGCTACGCCCTCTACTGGCAGGGATCGCCGGAGGCCAGCGTGACCACCACGCTTGCCGAGCGGTGGAACGGGTCGGCATGGTCGATCGAGAAGACCGTCAACCCGGGTGGCAATAGCCCGGGGAACGACTTCCTGTACGCGGTCCGCTGCCCCTCGGCGACCAGTTGCACGGCTGCCGGGGAGTACGGCGACGACGCAGACGGATCCCCGGGCCTGCCGCTGATCGAGACATGGAATGGCAGCACGTGGTCGCAGGCCACCGTCCCCGACCCCAGCCACGGCAACGGCAGCGGCTTCACCGGGCTCACCTGCTTCACGGCGTCGTGCACTGCCGTCGGCAGCCAGGACAGCAACATCAACGGCTCGGTACCGGAGCGGCCGCTGGCCGAGCGCAACTAGCCCGCACGGGTTTCCGCCCGCCCGCGGCCGGCCGCGCTCTGGCGGCGGGAGTTCACCTACGGCCCCGTTCAAATGCCGGGTCCTCATGGTGACGGTGATCACAGGCCACCGAAGGCAGCCTCAGCCCGGGCGTCCTGCTGGTCACGGCGTCGCGCCGCGAGGAGCATGATAGCGAGTTGATGTGAAGGCTCAGCCAGTGTTCACGGTGAGGCCGCTGTCGCTGGTGGCAACGGTGATCGGAGTGAAGACCTCGTACTCGGGCTGGTCGGCGGCGTTTTCCACAAGGCCGTGGTGGATGCCCATGGCCCATACGTAGGTGCAGCATCCGTCCAGCGAGAACCACGGGCCGCCGCTGTCGCCATCAGCGGTGTAGTTTCCTGAGCCCGAAGTGGCCAGGGCCAGGGCGGTCCAGGTGTGCGACGGAACAAGTTGATCTTGCTGGGAGACGTTCACGTGGCTCACGGTGAAATCGCACAGCAGGCCGCCGAAAGCGCCTGACTCGCAGAGCGAGTCGCCCACCGACGTTGCGTGCTGTCCGGCGACGGTCCTGGTGGTGTGGGTGTCGCCCGCTTTGATGCCGGGGCCGTAGTAGATCTGATCGCCGGTGCCTGCTGGGATGGCCGCCCAGTCGTGCGGCCCGGGAACGTCGGTGATCGCCCCGATGCCCTGCCAGTGAGCCGGGTCCTGGCCGTTGTGAAAACTGATGCCGTTCACGTAAGCGGAGCCGTTCCACGCGCAGTGCGCCGCTGTCATCAGGTAGGTCGAGGACGACCAGGGCATCGCCACCCAGCTGATCCGGGGCCTGAGCCGCGGCGGGTACCGGGTCGACCACGTGCTGACCGGCCGCGAAGCACTCAGCCGCGCCGACCCGGACGTGGTGCTGCTCGACCTCGGGCTGCCCGACATCGACGGCGTGCACGTCTGCCGGCGGCTGCGCGAGCGGTCCACTGCGGCGATCATCGTGGTCACCGCCCGCGGCGAGCAAGCCGAACGGGTCCTCGCGCTGGACGCCGGCGCCGACGACTACCTGGTCAAGCCATTCGGCCTCGCCGAGCTCCAGGCCCGGATCCGCGCCGTGCTGCGCCGCACCCGGGCCGCCGGCGACGCCGAGGTGATCCGGCACGGCCCGCTGACCGTCGACCTGCGCCGCCGCATGGTCACCGCCGCCGGGACCGATGTCGCGCTGACGCCGAAGGAATTCGACATCCTCGAATGCCTCGCCGCCGACCCCGGCCGGGTGGTCAGCCGCCAGGACATTCTCGAAAGCGCCTGGGACTCCCACTGGTACGGCCCCACCAAGGTCCTCGACGTGCACATCGCCGCCCTCCGCCGCAAACTCGGCGTCCCCGGCCTGATCGAGACCGTCTACGGCCGCGGCTTCCGGCTGAGCGAGGGCTGATGGCCCGCCGGATCGTGCTGGCGATCCTCGCCCTGATCTGCGCCCTGCTCGGCACCGTCTTCATCCCGCTCGGCCTGATCACCGCCAGCCACGACCGCCAGGACTTCCGCCAGCAGGCCCTCACCGCCGCCCGGTCCCTGGCCAGCGTCGCGGAGGAGAAACTCGGCGACAGCGAGCACGGCACCGCGCTGACCGCGGCCATCGCGCAGATCCGCGGCGACGGCGACCAGGTCACCGTTAATGACCGGGAAGGGACCGCCCACCCGTCCCGCACCCCGCCAGATCCGCCTGAACTTGCGCCTCGCCGGGACACCACTCCCCCGGGCCAGTCAGCATGCACGGCCACCCCTTCGGCAGGCAGGTCATGCGCCTGATCGTGTCCCGGACGACCCCGGCGAGATGTCCACGTGGCGGGAATGTCCGCGATGTGCTGGCCGCACGGGCACTGCCACGGCGTGTGCGAGCCGTCGTTTCTTCACGACGCACCCGGCCCGGCGCAGCGCCCGGATGACCTCACGGAGCACATTCCCTTCGCCGCATACCGGAATCTGGCAGGCTAGCCACCCACGCCAGGGCGGCGAGCACATCGGAGTCCAGGGTGTCCATTGGCCTAATCTTCACTGTGGGTGTACATTCATTCGCGAGTGAAAGTGACCCTGCAGTGAAGAACGAAGTCGCGATTGAGCTAGCCCGAGACGTCTCGGACGACACCGCGGCCATCCTCGGCCGATTGCCCAACCTGTCCGTCCGGAGGCACCGGCCCGTCTCACAGCTGAGCGTCAACGGCTCGGCGACGCCTTTGGTGATCGTACCGGGCGGCTTGCGGCCCTACGCCTTCGCGACCGCCGGAATGCTAGCGTCCCTGGCTAGCCGGGAGCGCCTGGGGATGGTGGTGGCCGATCGCATCGCACCGCATGTCCGGCGCGAGCTGGAGACCGCCGGCTGCGCCTATGCCGACGCGACCGGCGCGGTCCACATCGATGTCCCCGGGCTGCTGCTACACATCGACCCGGGCCAGCCACGGGGCCGGGCCCGGATCGCTGCTCCGGGCGGCATCGGCGTGGTCGGCGTGCGCATTGTCCAGGTCATGCTCGGCGACCCGCAGCGCGACTGGTCGGTCGCGGGGCTCGCCGCTGCCGCGGCCAGCTCGACCGGCCAGGCCCACAAGGTGCTGGTAAAGCTGGAGTCGGAGGGCCTGCTTACTACCGGCGGCCGCGGGCCCGCCCGGCGCCGCCGGATCACGAACCCCGGCGAGCTGCTCGACTGGCTGGCGGCGGTACCTGCCGCTCGTCGCGTGCGCGAACGGCTCCCGGCGTTTCTCTACACGCCGAACCCAGCCGGGCCGGTCACGCGGCTATCGGCCAACGCGTTTGACTCCAGCCTGGAATACGCAGTCACGGGAGCCGCCGGGGCAGCCCTCTTCGGGGCCAGGGTAACTACCGCAAACCCACAGGTCATGGTGCGCATCGATCCCGGCGTCGATCTGCTGGCCGCGGCCGGGCGGCTGCGGGCCGAGCCGGTCGATGGCGGAGCCAACCTGGTACTAGTGCGCGACCTTGGCAGGCTCGGCGTCCACGGGAAAGCCCATAACGGGCCAGTTGCAGTCGCGCCCCCGGTGCGTGTCTGGCTCGACATGCTCGGCGAGCCGCGCGGCGAGGACGCCGCCGCATTGTTCAGGGAGGCCGTCCTTGGCTGGTAACGGAATGCACGCGAGCGAGTACGACCCTGCGCTCACCGACGCCATCCTTGGCGAGGCGGCTCATCTGCTCCGCAACATAGGCTTCGCCGCGCGGCACGCCATTCTTATCGGCGGGCTGGTCCCGGGGCTGCTCGTGCTGGACCCCGGCCCCGGGCACCAGCCTCATATAGGTACTGCTGACGTCGATGTCTGCCTCAGCGTTGCCCTGGTCGAGGGCGACACGGCCCAGTACGAGCGGATCGAGGCCGGGCTGCGCACGGCCGGATTCGAGCCGTTCGAGAGCACATTCGCGTGGAAGCCGGGACAAGCCCAAGGACGCCTATGACATCGTCTGGCTGCTCGAAAACTGGCACGGCGGCCCCGAAGGGGCAGCCGCGACCATCAGGAAAGCGGCCTCATGGGCCGCCGGGACGTTATCGATTCGATTCGCCGCCTGGAAACGGAATTCGCCGGCCCAGGCCTCATGGGCTCCAGCTCCTACGTTCGCTTCATGGCCCCCGACGGCGCACTAGCAGACGAACGCCTGCAGCTCGCACGCCAAGCTGCAGGCGCTGTGTCGATGCTCATTGCCGCGCTCCAATGCGGCGAGCAGTAGCGACTCCATCGCCGGGCAGGCGTTGTGGCCGAAGTCCTGCGTCGCGACATGTACGCGGCGTGAGACTGCGGTGGCGATCCAGCTGCCGCTGACCGTGCCCGGCAGGGTTACGGGGTCACTTACGGTGGTGGCCATGATGGCGAACGCCAGCCTGCCCGGCTCCCCCGCGCTGCCCGGTTCCCGCGGCTTCCGGCTGAGCGAGGGCTGATGGCCCGCCGGATCGTGCTGGCGATCCTCGCCCTGATCTGCGCCCTGCTCGGCACCGCGCTGACCGCGGCCATCGCGCAGATCCGCGGCGACGGCGACCAGGTCACCGTTTACGACCGGGCAGGGAAACGGATCGCTGGGGCCCGGTCGGCTGCCGCGCCCGCGGCGGTCAGCGGGGTGCTGTCGCGCCGCGCCGCCACCGTCCGGTCCTCCGGCGGCCGGCTGCTGGTGATCGCGCCGGTGCGCGGCGACGACGGCGGACCCGTCCTCGGCGCCGTCGCGCTGTCGCGCCCGGCCGGGCCGCTGAACCGCGAGCTCACCGTGCTCTGGACCTGGCTCGCCGCCGTGGCGGCCGGCGGCCTGCTCGCGGGCGCCGCGGTCGCGGTCGCGCTGGCCCGCTGGGTCGCCCGGCCGCTGTCCGCGCTGGAGGCCGCCGCCCGCCAGCTCGGCGACGGCGCGCTGGCGACCCGGGCCGGCCTAGACGGCGGCCCCGGCGAGGTCCGCAGGCTGGCCATCAGCTTCAACACCATGGCCGGACGCCTGGAGGCACTCGTCGACGGCCACCAGGCGATGATGGCCGACGTCTCCCACCAGCTCCGCACCCCGCTCGCCGCGCTCCGCCTGCGGCTCGACCTGCTGGCCCAGGACGCCGACGAGCACACCGCCGCCGAGGTCGCGGGCGCGCAGGAAGAGATTGCCCGGCTTTCCCGGCTGGTTGACGGCCTGCTCGCCGTCGCCCGCGCGGAGAACGCCGTCGCCCGGCCGGTCACCATCGCCGTGCACGAGATACTCAGCGACCGGGCCGCGGCCTGGCGGCCGGCCGCGGAGGAACGCGGCATCGAGATCACCGGCACCTGCGCGGGCCCCGTCCGCGCGAGCCTCGCCGACGGGCACCTCGAGCAGATCCTGGACAACCTGCTGGCCAACGCCCTGGACGCCGTCCCGGCCGGCGGTCACGTCCATGTCCGGGGCAGCGCCGCCGGGCCGGTGACGCTGATCACGGTCGAGGACGACGGGCCCGGGATGAGCGAGTCACAGCGCGCTGCCGCGTTCCACCGGTTTGTCAGCACCACGCCCGGCGGCTCCGGCCTCGGCCTCGCCATCGTGCACCGCCTGGTCACCTCCGGCGGCGGCCACGCCGAACTGTCCGGTACCCCCGGCGGCGGCCTCACCGTCACCCTCCAGCTCCCCGCCGCCCACCCAGCCCGCGCCCCCCGCCGCACCCCCGCCAGATCCGCCTGAACCCGCAGCGCCTCGCCGGGCGTTCCTCTGTCGCGACGCGGGGCTTTCGCGCGGCTGCGGGTTCGCGTTAACGTGAGCCGCTGCGCCAGGTCGCGACGGTGCGATCCCGATTAAACCCACCGCGAGTCCCCGGCCGGCCGGGGAGAAGGAGAACCGCAATGCGCAAGAATCTCGTCCTGTCGGTGCTCGGCGCCTGCCTGCTGGTAGCCACCTCGGGCGCGGCCGCCATCGCCAGCGGGGGAAGCAGCAGCACCAACTATGCCGGGAAGAACGCCCAGGGCCAGAAGCTGTTCTTCGCCGTGGATCAGACGTCCAGCGGCCCGCAGTTCGACCCGTACTTCATCAACGAGATCAACCACTGCCCGGTAACCGGCGACACGTTCACCGTCGAGTACGACTTCTCAGGGTTCCAGATTCCCATCGTGCACGGGAAGTGGGACCTCAACATGAACTCGATCTCCCAGCGGTTCGACTGGAAAGGCACGCTGTCGTCGACGGGCGCGTCCGGCCGCGAGTACATCGACACGCCCGCGTTCGATTACGAGGGCGGCCTCCAGGACTGCGGCGCCGGGGTGCTCAAATGGACGGCCAAGAAGCTCGTCTCGTCGTCGCCTGCGTCCCAAGCGCCGGGCGCCTCGTACGTCGTGAAGATCAGCAAGGCGCCAGACGGCTCGGTGCAGTACACGGTCAGCCACTGACCAGGAGCACCGGGGAGTAACCCAGCGGCGGACCGCGGTAAGCCGCCACAGAACAGAACGACCTGGCCGGTGTCTCGTGGGTCGGGAACGCCGGATCGTCAGTGGTTGGGGGTGTAGCCACTGATTTCGCTGGACGGCACCTTGTAGCCGTACAGGGTGACGAAGGCGCCCATGTCCTGCACGGCGAACGAGAACGTGCCGCCCTCCGGGATGGCGAGGCCTGGGTCGATCGGCAGCACGGTCATGCCCAGCGATGCCGGGCTAAGCGTGTTGATCACTTGTGCCAGATTGCAGTTAGGGCCCTCGTACAAGCCGAGGCTGCTGGTCCCTGGGCTGGGGTCGCTGAACACGCTGACGGTGATCTCTTTGATCACGAAGCCGGTGGTCGCCGAGATCGCCGGGAATGACAGGCAGGCTGGGGTTGTCAATGTCGTATCTTCCGAGCCGTCCCTGACCTCATAGTTGCCCGCTGTGGTCTGCGTGACATCGAGCTGGCCAGCGTCGGTGACGGCGGCGCGCTGCCCGCCAGGCCCGGTGATCTCGGTGACGCCGGCCGCCGTGGCGATCGCGGCTGACGGCGCGAGCACGAGCGCGAGAACTATCCCGATCGCCAGCCAGCCGCCCCGGCTGAGGTTCCTGATCCGATGCATGCCCATGTTGTCCTCCTGGTTCGACGGCTTTATGACCAGCGTCCCGCAAAGGACTGGACGTGCCCACCCTCTAAAGTCGCCGGCCCGCGGGCGCTTGCGGCGTCTCCTGCCGAACCAGAAGAAGCCCAGCCGGGCAGCGCTGCTATGTGCCGGTACCCGGGCCGGCCAGCCCGTTGCTTATCGCGTACCGCACCGCCTGGGCCCGGCTCTGCACGCCGGTCTTGGCGAAGATCCGGTTCACGTGCGTCTTGACAGTCGCCTGGCCGAGAACGAGCCGTTCGCCGATCTCCCGGTTCGACAGTCCCTCACCGATGAGCGTGAGCACCTCGGCCTCCCGCGCGGTGAGGTTGCCGGGGAGTCCGGGGAGCGGGCGGGCCGGCTCGCCCGGGACGCTGTCGCCGAGCGCGCTGACCAGGCGTGCCTGTACCACCGGGTCCAGCCACGTCTGCCCGCGGTGGACCGCGCGGATGGCGGCCTCGATCTCCTCGGCGCTGGCGTCCTTGGTGAGGTAGCCGGCCGCACCCGCGCGAAGTGCGGAGAAGACCGATTCGTCATCGGCGTAGGTGGTGAGCACCACGACGCGCGCGGCGCTGCGCCCGGCGATCTGCCGGGTGGCCTGCACGCCGTCCATTTCCGGCATGCGCAGATCCATCAGCACGACGTCGGGAGCGAGCTCGTCGACCATCGCGACGGCCGCCGCCCCGTCCGGCGCGGTACCGACGACCTCGATGCCCTCGCAGAGCCCGACCAGCATGGCCAGGCCGTCGCGGACGGCCCGCTGGTCGTCGGCGACCACCACCCGCACGGCCTGGGCGCCGGTCATGCCGGCGCGCTCACGACGACCGACCATCCCGGTCCCGACGGACCGGCGGCAAAATCGCCGCCGAGCCGCTTGATCCGCTCCCGGACGCCCGCCAGGCCCCAGCCGCTTCCTTCGGCCGCCAGCGCGCTCTGCTCCCCGCCGTCGTCGGTCACCGCGAGCCGGACTCCCGCCGCGTCGAAGGAGAGCTCGACGCGCGCGGCGGCCCCCGCGGCGTGCCGCGCGACGTTCGTGAGCGCCTCGCCGGTCACCCGGTACAGGGCCAGGCCGAGGTCGGGCGGCACGGGCCGCGGCGTTCCCCGGATGGTGCAGGTCACCGCGAGGCCGAAGTCCCGGCGGAAGTGCTCGATGAGCTCGGGGATCTGGTCCACGCCGAGCCGGTCATCGCGGCGCAGCGCGCCGACGGCGTCGCGCGCTCCGGCAAGGCCCTGCTTGGCCAGGCCGGCCGCGTCGTCGATGGCGGCGCGCAGCCCGGCCGGTGCGTCCGCAGTGCCCGCGAGCTTGCGCACCATCTCCAGCTGGATCGCCAGCCCGGACAGCGACTGGGCCAGGACGTCGTGCAGGTCGCGGGCGATGCTGGCCCGCTCCTCCGCCGCGGCCGCCCGCGCCTGGTCATCACGGGCCTCCTCGAGCTGCGCGAGGAGCAGTTCGGTGCGCTCCTGGCTGAGCCGGTAGCGCCGCAGCAGAGCGCCCGTGACGCCGAGCACCGCGCACAGCAGTGCCGACGCGGCGATCGACGCGGCACCGGCACCTGCGGCCGAGCCGAGAGCGACGGCGACGCCGGCGGTGACCGCCGCGCCGACCGCGACGGCGAACGGCGGGGAAAGCGCGACCCCGGCGGTGAACACGACCGCGCTGCCGGGCAGCTCCGAGACCCCGTTCGGCTGGAGCACGGCGATCGCGACCGCGCTCGCGCCGAAGACCGCGAGCTCGCCGAGGCGAACGGCGACCTGGCCCCCGAGGCCCGGCCGGAGGACCGGCCAGCCGAGCATCTCGACCACGAAGACGGCGAGGCAGATCGCCAGGGCCAGGTGCCGTCCGGACAGCCCCACCGCAGGCTTCGACGTCACCGCGACGAGCACGACGATGCCGGCGACCCACCAGCGCAACGGGGCGAGCTGCCGGCCCTCGCGACGGAAGCGGCGCAGGGCTTCCGCCTGCGCCGCCATGACCCGGTCGCTCATGGGGAAATCTTACGGCCGCCGCGGATCCCCGGCCCTGGGCCGCCGCCTGCCGCGAGCACCTCAGGCTGCTGCGGTCTCGCGCCGGCCGGCGGGCAGGATCTCGCCGGTCTGGCGGGTCCGCGCCCCGCGGATCCTGATGACGACCAGCCGGGAGATCACCTCGGCCAGCGCCATCAGCACGAGCGCCGCGACCCACGCGTCCTGGCTGGTGATGTCGTGGGCGATGGAGAAACTCACGATGGCGTACGTCCCGCCGTGGCTCCAGAACTCCTCGAAGCCGAGGCGGCTGCCGAGGCCGATTATCCACAGCGCCGCCGCGATCACGCCAGCCTTGGCGTAAGCGTGGCCGTCGGCGGCCCGCCACACCCGCGTCGTCGCCGCGCAGGCCACGCCGAGCACGAGCCCGATGCCGCCGAGGACGACATAGAGGGTGAGGTCATTCCCGGCGACCGGGACACCGCGGAGGTAGTACAGGGCCGCGGCGGCAACGAGGATCACGGGCCGGAGCGCGGTCTTCAGATCGAGGCGGCTCCCCCTGATCTGCAGGATCACGAGGGCGATGAGGGCGATGTTGATGAGGTAATCAGTAGTTGTCATGCAGACCAGTGTCGGAGCCGGAGCGCCACAAGTCGCCAGCCCGCGGGTTGGTCTTCCCGGCGCCCCGCCTCAACCCCAGGGTTTAGACCGCGGCCCGGCAGCGAAGGAGCGGAACTCCCATGACCAGGTTCGTCATCGGTCCGGACGTGGCCATCCGGCTGGCTCACGACCAGGCCGTGATCGGCGCGGAGCACCAGATCCTGGCCCCGACGCTGCTCCGCTCGCACGTGCTGTCGCTGCTCTACCAGGCGGTACGCCGCGGTGACATGACTGGACTGTGTGGCCTCCGGCCGGGCAGCGCGGCGGCTCAGGGGGCGCCGATCGCGGCCAGCACCGCCAGCAGGATGGTCGCGGCGGCGAGCACGCCATGGAGCAC
>Ga0302325_10001575_pt1 | contig 57858 bp, 47 predicted proteins | sample Palsa_T0_2_FD_201948 | JGI IMG/M metagenome (GOLD analysis project Ga0302325, IMG submission 201948) | Peat permafrost microbial communities from Stordalen Mire near Abisko, Sweden - Palsa_T0_2 | ecosystem: Environmental > Terrestrial > Soil > Palsa > Peat permafrost | place: Sweden: Abisko... | reverse complement strand
TTTCAGCCGGGATCGAGCAAGCTTCGGCGAGCGTCGCTGGTGATCCGGATTTCGCTGCGCTCAATCCGGGCTACTTCCTCACCCACCGCCCCGATGCCGCCGGATCACCTCCAAAAACGCCTCGCCAAAGCGCGCGAGCTTCGCCTCGCCGACGCCGTGAATCTGCGCCATCTCAGCCGCGGTCGCCGGCTTGCGGCGGGCCATGTCGAGGAGGCTGCGGTCGGGCAGGATCACATAGGCGGGGACGGCCTGGGCCTTGGCGAGCGCGGTGCGCCGGGCACGGAGCGCCTGGAACAGCGCCTGGTCGGCATCGCCGGCTTCGGGCTGCGGCGCGGCCTTTTCCTTCCGTCCGGCCTTCTTGCCCTCGGCCACGGCATCGCGGCGCAATTCGATCTTGGCCTTGCCGGTGAGCACGGCCCTCCCGGCCGGCAAGACCGTCCAGCGACCGTAGCCGGTGATGTCGAGGGAGAGGATGCCGGCGGCGTAGAGCTGGCGGAAGATCGAGCGCCATTGGTTGCGGTTGTTCTCCTTGCCGACGCCGAAGGTCGGCAGCCGGTCATGGCCGAACTTGCGGATCGCCTCGGTCTCCTCGCCCAGCAGGAGGTCGATCAGGTGCTCGCTGCCGAACCGCTCGCCAGTGCGCAGGATCGCCGACATCGCCTTCTGCGCGGCGATGGTGCCGTCGATCACCGCGACGCCGCCGCTGCACACATCGCAGTTGCCGCAGGGACCGACGGTCTCGCCGAAATAGCGCAGCAGGGTCTGGCGCCGGCACCCCGGGGACTCGCACAGCGAGACCAGGGCGTTGAGCCTCATCCGGTCGACCCGCTTCTGCTCGTCCGATGAGTTGCTCTCCTCGATCTGGCGCCGGCGCAGCGTGATGTCGCCGATGCCGAACAGCGTCAGCGTGTCCGCCGGCAGGCCGTCCCGCCCGGCGCGGCCGATCTCCTGGTAGTAGCTCTCGATGGTGCTCGGCATGTTGGCGTGGCAGACGAAGCGGACATCGGGCTTGTCGATGCCCATGCCGAAGGCGATGGTCGCCACCATCACCACGCCGTCCTCCTGCAGGAACACGTCCTGGTTGCGCGAACGCTGCGTGGGCTCCATGCCGGCGTGGTAGGGCAGCGCGTTGACGCCTTCGCCGCGAAAGAACGCCGCGATCTCCTCGGTCGCCTTTCGCGAGCTGCAATAGACGATGCCGCTGTCGCCGCGATGGGCGCCGACGAAGTGCAGAAGCTGGCCGCGGCCGCTGCTGCGCGGGCTCATGGCGAGGCGCAGATTGGGGCGGTCGAAGCCGTGGACGAACACCTGCGGCGGCGCCGGGAACAGCCGTTTCAAGATATCGGCGCGGGTCGCGGCATCGGCGGTCGCGGTGAATGCCACCGTCTGCGGGGCGCCGAGCGCGCTATGGAGCGCGGCGAGGTTCATGTATTCGGGGCGGAAATCATGGCCCCATTGGGAAATGCAATGGGCCTCGTCGACTGCCAGCAGGCCGACTTTCGCGGTCTTGAGCATGGCGATGATTTCGGGATTGGCGAGGCGTTCCGGCGCGATGTAGGCGAGCCGCAATTCGCCGCGCCCGATCTGCTCGATGATGGCGCGATTCTCGTTGAAGCCGTTGGCCGAGTTGAGCGCCGCCGCGGCGATGCCGTAGCTGCGCAATTGCGCCACCTGGTTGCGCATCAATGCGATCAGCGGCGAGACCACGATGGCGACCCCGTCGCACATCAGCGCCGGAAGCTGGTAGCACAGCGACTTGCCGCTGCCGGTCGGCATGATCGCCAGCACGTCGCGGCCGGCGAGGATGGTCTCGATGATCTCCGCCTGGCCGTCGCGGAACGACGCAAAGCCGAACACGCTGCGAAGCAGGTGACTGGCGGCGGCGAGATCGGTCACTACCTTCTCCCTCCGCTGCTTCGGGAAGGGCCGGAGTGGGGGACGCCGGCACGATGTTTGTGGGTCGCAAGGACCCCACCCTGCTGCCCTCCCCGAAGTCGGGGAGGGAAAGGAAGGGCGCCGTCCGATCGGACTGCATTCTTCACAGGAAGCTGATCCTTCACAGGAAACTCATGGGATCGATGTCGGCTTCGAGCTTGATACCGGTCGCGGGCTTGGGCGCTTGCCTGAGCCAGTCGCGCAGATAGGCGGAGAGATCATAGGCGCGCGGCGCCTTGATCAGGACCCGAAACCGATGCCGGCCGCGCACCACCGCGATCGGCGCTTCCGCGGGGCCGAGAACCCGCACGGTCTCGCCGTGGGGCGCCGCCGCGCACAGGCGCCGCCCGAAACCCTCGGTCGTGGGGCGGTCCGGCCCTGATATCACGATACTGGCGAGCCGTCCGAACGGGGGATAATGGCTGCGCTCGCGCGCGGCGATCTCGCTTGCATAAAACGCTTCGCGGTCGCAGGCGATGAGCGCCCGCATCACCGGATGGTCCGGCTGATGGGTCTGCAGGAAGGCGTAGCCGCGGCCGGATTCGCGCCCGGCACGGCCGGCGACCTGGTGCAGCAGCTGGAAGGTGCGCTCGGATGCGCGCGGATCGCCGTTGCTCAGGCCGAGGTCGGCATCGATGATCCCGACCAGGTTGAGCTTGGGGAAATGATGCCCCTTCGCCACCAGCTGGGTGCCGATGACGATGTCCACATGGCCGTCCTCGATCTCCTTGAATTCCTCGCGCATGCGCTCCGCGGTCGCGATCAGGTCGCTGGAGAGCACCATGATCCGCGCCTGCGGAAACAGCGCGGCCGCCTCCTCCTCCAGCCGCTCGACCCCGGGACCGCAGGCGACGAAGGATTCGCTCGCCTGGCATTTCGGACACACCGCCGGCCGCGGGGTGAAGAAGCCGCAGTGATGGCACACCAATTGGCGCTTGAAACGGTGATCGACCAGCCAGGCATCGCAGTTCGGGCAGGCGAAGCGGAAGCCGCAGGCGCGGCACAAAGTGAGCGGCGCGTAGCCGCGGCGGTTGAGGAACAGCAATGCCTGCTGCCCGCGTTCGAGCGCGGTCTTGACCGCCGCGGCGAGCCGCGGCGCGATGTAACGGCCGCGCGGGGGACCCTCGCGGGTGAGATCGATCGCCTCGACGCCGGGCAAGTGCTGGCCGCCGAACCGCTCCGGCAGCTGCAGGCGGCGATAACGTCCGCGCCGCGCATTGACCTCGGTCTCGATCGAAGGAGTCGCCGACGCCAGCACGACCGGAAACTTGGCGATGTGCCCGCGTACCACCGCCATGTCGCGGGCGTGGTAGTGCACGCCGTCTTCCTGCTTGTAGACCGCGTCGTGCTCTTCATCGACGATGATGAGGCCGAGATCGGCATAGGGCAGGAACAGCGCCGAGCGCGCGCCGGCGACGACGCTGACTTCGCCCGCGGCGACGCCATGCCAAGTGCGCGCGCGGTTGCGCGGGCTCAGCTCGGAATGCCACTCCGCCGGGCGCACGCCGAACCGCGCCGCGAAGCGATCGAGGGATTGCGCGGTGAGCGCGATTTCCGGCATCAAGATCAGGCTCTGGCGGCCCCGTGATACCGCTTCCGCCACCGCCTCGAAATAGACCTCGGTCTTGCCGGAGCCGGTGACGCCGTCGAGCAGCGTCACCGAGTAGCCGCCGGTGCGGACACGCTCGCGCAGCGCCGCGCCCGCCTCGGCCTGGGCCGGCGAGAAATCTGGAACCGCGTATAGGGGGTCGGGCGGCCGTGCGGCCGGTTCCGCCGGCAGCGGCAGCGCCTCCAGGGTCCCCTCGTCGATCAGCCCGTCGACGACGCCGGCCGATACGCCGGCTTCGCGCGCCGCGTCGCCCTTGGCACGGGCGAGGCCATCGGCGAGGAGTGCCAGCACCCGTGCGCGGGCCGGGGTCATCCGCTGCGGCGGCGGACCGGCCATCCGCACGCCGACCCGCACACGCTCCGGCCCGAGATGCTCGCCCATCCGCAGCGCCATGCGCAGCACCATGCCGCGCGGACTCAAAGTGTAGCCCGATACCCATTCGACGAACTTGCGCAGCTCCGGCTTGAGCGGAGGGATGTCGAGCTTGTCGGCGATGTCCTTCATGCGGTTGTCGAGGCGCGGATTGGGCGTCGCGTTTTCGGCCCAGACCACGGCGGTGCATTCGCGCGGCCCCAGCGGCACGCGCACGAAATCGCCGGGGGCGAGCTCGAGCTCCGGCGGCACCCGATAGGAATAGGGATGATCGAGCGCGACCGGCACGAGCACGTCGACGATGCGGTTTGCCATGGGACCGCCGGTATCCCGGGTTTAAGGAAGCTCACACGAAGGGGTGAGATAACCGATATGGTGACTGGAGCGCCATGGTTTCAGGTCGAATCGGATAGCGACAGGATCGTGGGGGCAGGATGAGCAAGGCCAAGCCGGGGCGGGTCGAAAAGGAGCGGGCCGAGCTTGCCCATGCGGCCCCCGAGACTGCCCGCGAAATCGGCCACTGGCTCTCTTATCTCGGCGCCGAGCGACGGATGTCGCCGGAAACCGTCGAGGCCTATGGGCGCGACGTTCGCCAGTTCCTGGAATTCCTCGCGGCCCATTTCGGCCGCCGCGTCACCCTCGCCACGCTGCGCGATCTCGCGACGCGGGATGTGCGCGCCTTCATGGCGCACCGCCGCGGCGACGGCATCGGCGGGCGCTCGTTGATGCGTGGGCTCGCCGGCGCGCGCTCCTTCGCCCGCTTCCTGGAACGCCAGGGCATGGGCAAGGTCGGCGCACTGTCTACGGTCCGGGCGCCGAAAATCGAGAGGAGCCTGCCCAAGCCGCTCGCGGTGGGGCCGGCCAAGCGCCTCACCGACACCGCACTGCGGGCGGGAGAGGACCGCGAGCCCTGGGTACTGGCACGCGACGCCGCGGTGCTGGCGCTGCTCTACGGCTCGGGCCTGCGCATCTCCGAGGCGCTCGGCCTCAAGGCGGGGGATATTCCCGCGCCCGGCGCCGGCGACTCGATTACCGTGATCGGCAAGGGCAGGAAGCCGCGCATGGTGCCGGTGCTGCAGCAAGTGCTGCAGCTCATCGCCGACTATGTCGCGCTCTGCCCTTATGGGCTCGCGCCGGACCAGCCGGTGTTCGTCGGTGCCAAAGGCGGGCCGCTGTCGCCGCGTATCATCCAACTGGTCATGGAGCGGTTGCGCGGCGCGCTCAACCTGCCGGAAACCGCGACCCCGCACGCGCTGCGGCATTCCTTCGCGACCCACCTGCTGGGCCGCGGCGGGGATTTGCGCGCGATCCAGGAGCTCTTGGGACATGCGTCGCTGTCGACGACCCAGATCTACACCGCCATCGACACCGAGCGCCTGCTCGAGGTCTACCGCGGCGCCCACCCGCGCGCGTGACGTGCCCACTTGCGCCCCGGGCGCCGTTCGCGGCATGGTCCGCGTTCGTCATCAATCAGCGGGGAGAGCGCGATGGCCGAAGCCCACGAGCAGGTCGAACATGCCGAGCACATCGAGCATGCCGCCGGATCGAACAAGAAGATCGCCCTTGTCATCGCCGTGATGGCGCTGTTCCTGGCGTTCTCCGAGACGCTGGGCAAGAGCGCGCAGACCGAGGCGATGAACCTCAACATCAAGGCGTCCGACCTGTGGAATTTCTTTCAGGCCAAAACCATCCGCAGGACGGTGGTGCTCACCGCCACCGAAGCGAAGATCGCCGAATCGGTGGCCACAAACGAAACCACCGCCAGTCAGCCGATCGCAAAGCAGATCGCGGACTGGCAGAAGACTGCCGCGCGTTACCGCTCGGAGCCGGAGACCGGGGAAGGCACCACCGAGCTTGCCGAACGCGCCAAGGACGCCGAGCACGAACGCGACACCAAGCTGGCGCGGTATCACAATTACGAGCTGGCCTCCGCCGCGTTCCAGATCGGGATCGTGCTGTGCTCGGCCGCGGTCATTACCAGCATGGTGCTGCTGGCCTGGCTTGCCGGCGGGGTCGCAATCATCGGCGTCGCGTTCATGGGACTCGGGCTGTTGGCACCCCACGCGCTCCACTTAGGCTGAGATTTGCCCGAATTCGGAGCGCCGTTGCGCGCTACATGCTGATGGCGCGCTTGTCGACCGCCAAAGCGGCTTCCTTGATCGCCTCGCTCAGGGTTGGATGGGCGTGGCAGGTGCGCGCGATGTCTTCCGCGGCGCCGCCGAACTCCATGGCGACCGCGGCCTCCGCAATCATGTTGCCGGCGTCGGCGCCGATGATATGCACGCCGAGCACGCGGTCGGTCTTGGCGTCGGCGAGGATCTTCACGAAACCGTCGGTCTGGTGGTTGACCTTGGCGCGGCCGTTCGCGGAGAACGGAAACTTGCCGGTCGCGTAGGCGATGCCGGCGGCCTTCAATTCCTCTTCCGTCTTGCCCACCGAGGCGACTTCCGGGAACGTGTAGATGACGTTGGGGATGACGTCGTAGTTCACGTGCCCGGCTTTGCCGGCGATGATCTCGGCCACGGCCACGCCTTCGTCCTCCGCCTTGTGGGCGAGCATCGGGCCGGCGATCACGTCGCCGATCGCGTAGATGCCGGGGACATTGGTGGCGAAATGCCGATCGACGGCGATACGGCCGCGGTTGTCGCGCGCGACCCCGGCGGCATCTAGGCCGAGCCCTTCGGTATAGGGCACCCGCCCGATCGCGATCAGGGCGGCGTCGGCTTCGATCTCCTGGGCGGGGCCGCCGGCGGCCGGCTCGACGCTCGCCTTGAGGCGCTTGCCCGAGGAATCGATCGCGGTGACCTTGAAGGAGAGCTTGAAGCTCAGGCCCTGCTTTTCCAGGATACGTTGGAATTGCCGGGCGACCTCGTTGTCCATTCCGGGCAGGATGCGGTCGAGGAACTCGACCACTTCGACCTCGGCGCCGAGCCGCCGCCACACCGAGCCGAGCTCGAGCCCGATCACTCCGGCGCCGACCACCAGGAGCCGCTGCGGTACCTTGTCGAACACCAGCGCGCCGGTCGAGGAGACGATGCGCTTCTCGTCGATCACGATCCCCTTGAGCCGCGTCACGTCGGAGCCGGTGGCGATCACCATCGCCTTGGTCTCGATGATGCTGGTGGTGCCGTCAGCCGCTTTCACCTCGATCTTGCCGGGGGCGAGGATGCGGCCGACGCCGATATGAGGATCGATCTTGTTCTTCTTGAACAGGAACGCGACGCCCTTGACGTTGCCGTCGACGCCCTCGTCCTTGAACTTCTGCATGGCGGCGAGGTCGAGCACCGGCTTGCCGACGCCGATCCCCATCTTGGCGAAGGCATGGCCGGCCTCGTCGAACAGCTCGGAGGCATGGAGCAAAGCTTTCGAGGGGATGCACCCGATATTGAGGCAGGTGCCGCCGAAGGTGTTTTCCTTCTCGACCACCGCCACCTTCATGCCGAGCTGCGCCGCGCGAATAGCGCAGACATAGCCCCCGGGGCCGGAACCGATGACGGTGAGATCGTAAGTGGGCATGTAGGCCTCGGAAGTTGTCAGCTCGCCATCAGCTTGTGGAGTTCGGCTTGCTTCTCGGCGTCGCGCCGAAGGCCGTCCGCGCCGAGATCAATCTCGCTTCCCTTGTCGTCGACCCAATAGACGTGGTGGCCGTATTCCTCGAGCTGAACCTTCGAGAAATTCTTCGGCTTATGCAGCCACTTGAAGACGCGGCCTTGCGCGATGATCGGCCTGAGATCAACGACCCCTTCGTAGCCGTCGGTAAAGACGAGTTTCAGCACGCCGTGTATCACGGGTTCCACCGTGGCGATTCGGGGCAATTTCTTCATTTGATCGTCCTCGAAGGCCGGAATGCTTGTATATTACGCCATGCAACGTGGAGTGCATTCTGACGCGACTCCGCCCATTTCAGTACGCCTCGCAACTTGTGTTTCGGCAAGTAGCCCTCAATCACGGTGAGCGTCTCTATGTCGATCACGGCGCGATGCTCAGCAAGAAGCGCATGAAAATGCGGAGGGGCGTGATCATTCCAGTACATTACGAGTCTCACGCCGTCGACGATTGCGATCGTTGGCTTATGGAACTCATCTGGCCGGTCAGCCGCTTCATCGTGATTCCAGGGCCTTTCACGCTAGCCTCCCGTGAGCCGCCCCGGCAGCACGTCACAAATCCAGCACCAGCCGCGACGGGTCCTCCAGCAGCTCCTTGACCCGCACCAGGAATGTCACGGCTTCGCGGCCGTCGACGATGCGGTGGTCGTAGGACAGCGCGAGATACATCATCGGCCGTATCTCGACCTTGCCGGCGATCGCCACCGGCCGGTCCTGGATCTTGTGCATGCCGAGAATGCCGGACTGCGGGGCATTGAGGATCGGCGTCGACATCAGCGAGCCGTAGACGCCGCCATTGGTGATGGTGAAGGTGCCGCCCTGCAATTCCTCGATCTTGAGCTGGCCGTCGCGGGCGCGGCGGCCGAAGCCGGCGATCTCCTTCTCGATCTCGGCGAGCGATTTGCGGTCGCAGTCACGCACCACCGGCACCACCAGGCCCTTTTCGGTGCCGACCGCGATGCCGATGTGGCAGTAATTCTTGTAGATGATGTCGGAGCCGTCGATCTCGGCATTGACCGCCGGGACGTCCTTGAGCGCCTGCACGCAGGCGCGCACGAAGAAGCCCATGAAGCCGAGCTTCACGCCGTGCTTCTTCTCAAACAGGTCCTTGTAATGGCTGCGCAGCGCCATCACCGCGGCCATGTCGACCTCGTTGAAGGTCGTCAGCATGGCGGCGGTGTTCTGGGCGTCCTTGAGGCGGCGCGCGATGGTCTGGCGCAGTCGCGTCATCCGCACCCGTTCCTCGCGCGCGGCATCGTCGGCGGGCGACGGGGCGCGGACCTGCACCGCCGCCGCTGGCTGCGGGACCGGCATCGGCGCCAGGGCGGCGCGCTCGATGGCGGCGAGCATGTCGCCCTTGGTGACGCGGCCGTCCTTGCCGGTGGCGGGCACCGCGGCGGGGTCGACCCCGGTTTCGCCGGCGATGCGGCGCACCGACGGCGCCAGCGGCGCGTCGGCAGCGGCCACCTTGGGCGGCGGCTGGGGCGGCGCGGCGACCGGAGCGACCGGCGGCGGCGCCTTCGCAGGCTCGGCCGGCGGCGCGGCGGCCCCGGGACTGGCGGCGCCGGCACCGGGATTGATCGCGCCCAGCAGCGCTCCGACCGCGACCGTTTCGCCGTTCTTGGCGGCAATCTCGGCCAGCACGCCGGCGGCTGGCGCCGGCACCTCGATGGTCACCTTGTCGGTCTCGAGCTCGACCAGCGGCTCGTCGACGGCGACGGCATCGCCCGGTTTCTTGAACCACTTGCCGATGGTCGCTTCGGTCACCGATTCGCCCAGCGTAGGTACCCGGATTTCGGTCATGGGGTCTGGTCCTGACAAATCAACCAAGGGCTTCTTCGAGAAACGCCTTGAGCTGGGCAAGATGCCTGGAGGCGAGGCCGGATGCGGTGGCCGCGGACGCCGGGCGTCCGGCATAGCGCGCCCGGCGTGCGACGCCGCCGACCTGGTTGAGCACCCATTCGATGTAAGGCTCGGCGAAGTGCCAGCCGCCCATGTTGCGGGGCTCTTCCTGGCACCACACCACCTCGGCCTGCTTGAAGCGGCCGAGCTCCTGCACCAGCGCCTTCATCGGGAACGGATAGAGCTGCTCGACCCGCAGCAGATAGACGTCGTCGGTCCCGCGCTTCTCGCGCTCCTCGTAGAGGTCGAAATAGACCTTGCCCGAGCACAGCACGACGCGGCGGATCTCACCGTCCGGCACCAGCTTGATCTTCTCGCCGGGGAGCGACTGCGCATCGTCCCACAACAGGCGGTGGAACGTGCTGCCGGGGCCCATCTCGTCGAGCCGCGATACCACCCGCTTGTGGCGGAGCAGGCTCTTCGGCGTCATCAGGATCAGCGGCTTGCGGATTTCGCGCATGAGCTGGCGGCGCAGGATGTGGAAATAGTTCGCCGGCGACGTGCAATTGGCGACCTGCATGTTGTCCTCGGCGCACATCTGCAGGAAGCGTTCGAGGCGCGCGGAGGAATGCTCGGGGCCCTGGCCTTCATAGCCGTGAGGCAACAGACAGACGAGACCCGACATGCGCAGCCATTTGCGTTCGCCCGAGGAGATGAACTGATCGAAGATGACCTGGGCACCGTTGGCGAAGTCTCCGAACTGGGCCTCCCACATGGTGAGCGCGCTCGGCTCGGCCAGCGAGAAGCCGTATTCGAAGCCGAGAACCGCCTCCTCCGAGAGCATCGAATTGACGACCTCGTAGCGCGCCTGGCCGGGGCGGATGTGGTTGAAGGGCGTGTAGCGGTTCTCGTTCTCCTGGTCGATCAGCACCGAATGGCGCTGCGAGAAGGTGCCGCGCTCGCTGTCCTGGCCGGACAGCCGGACCCGGTTGCCGCCGAGGAGGAGCGACGAGAACGCCAGCGCCTCCCCCGTCGACCAGTCGATCCCTTCGCCGGTCTCGATCATCTTGCGGCGGGCTTCGAGGAAGCGCTGGATGGTGCGATGAAGATGGAAACCCTGCGGCGCCGCCGTGATCTTGGCGCCGATCTCCTTGAGCGTCTCGATTGCGACGCCGGTATTGCCGCGACGCGGATCGTCCGACATCTCGGCGACCTTGTACCCGGCCCAGCGGCCGTCGAGCCAGTCGGCCTTGTTCGCCTTGTAGCTCTGGCTGGCTTCAAGCTCGATATCGAGCCTGGCCCGCCAGTCGCTTTTCATCTTCTCCACTTCGGCCGCGGTGACGACACCTTCGGCGATCAGCTTCTTGGAGTAGATTTCCAGCGTGGACGGATGGGTCTGGATCGCCTTGTACATCAACGGCTGGGTGAACATGGGCTCGTCGCCCTCGTTGTGGCCATGCCGCCGGTAACAGAACATGTCGATCACCACCGGCTTCTGGAATTTCTGCCGGAACTCGGTGGCGATCTTGGCGGCGAACACCACCGCCTCGGGATCGTCGCCATTGGCGTGGAAGATCGGTGCTTCGATCATCTTGGCGACGTCGGAGGGATAGGGCGAGGAGCGGCTGTAGCGCGGATAGGTGGTGAAGCCGATCTGGTTGTTGACGATGAAATGCACGGAGCCGCCGGTGCGGTGGCCACGCAGCCCCGACAGGCCGAAGCATTCGGCGATGACGCCCTGGCCGGCGAAGGCCGCATCGCCGGAAATCAACAGCGGCAACGCGCAGGTGCGGTCGTCGGGCGTGGCACCGAGCTGGTCCTGCTTGGCGCGGGTCTTGCCGAGCACGACGGGATTGACGATCTCGAGATGCGACGGATTGGCGGTGAGCGAGAGATGGACCTTGTTGCCGTCGAACTCGCGGTCCGACGACGCGCCGAGATGATACTTCACGTCGCCGGAGCCGTCGGCGTCATCGGGCGACGACGAGCCGCCCTTGAACTCGTGGAAAATGGCGCGGTGGGGCTTGGCCATCACATGGGCCAGCACATTGAGGCGGCCGCGATGCGCCATGCCGAACGCGATGTCCTTTACGCCGAGGGCGCCGCCGCGCTTGATGATCTGCTCCAGCGCCGGGATCATCGATTCGGCGCCGTCAAGGCCGAATCGCTTGGTCCCCGTGAACTTGACGTCGCAGAACTTCTCGAAGCCTTCCGCCTCGACCAGCTTGTTGAGGATCGCGCGCTTGCCCTGGCGGGTGAAGCTGATCTCCTTGTCCAACCCTTCGATGCGTTCCTGGATCCAGCCCTTCTGCTGCGGGTCGGAGATGTGCATGAACTCCACACCCAGCGTCTGGCAGTAGGTGCGCTGGAGGATCGCCAGCATCTGCCGCAGGGTCCCGAATTCGAGACCGAGCACGTGATCGAGGAAAATCGGCCGGTCGAAATCGGCATCCGCGAAGCCGTAGCTGCGGGGATCCAGCTCTTCCGGATCCTTGCGCGGCTCGAGGCCGAGCGGATCGAGATTGGCATGCAGATGGCCGCGCATGCGGTAGGCCCGGATCAGCATCAGGGCGCGCACCGAGTCCCGGGTCGCCTGCTGCACGTGGCCGGGCGTCAGCTCGACCCCCTTGGTCTGTGCTTTGGCCTGCAGCTTTTCGCCGACGGCCTTGCCGATCCCGTCCCAATCGCCGTCGAGCGCGGCGACGAGGTCGCCGTGGGGCAGCTGCGGCCAGTCGGCGCGCTGCCAGGAGGCGCCCTGGGCGTTCTGGGCCACGTCCTTGCCGTTGTCCTTCAGGCTTTCGAAGAACGAACGCCATTGGCCATCCACCGCTTGGGGGTCGGTCTCATAGCGGGCATAAAGCTCGTCGATATAGTCGGCGTTGCCGCCATAGAGGAAAGAGGTGCTGGCGAAAGCCGCATTTGCGTCTTGGCGTGACATGAAACTTATCCTGGGCCGCAGCGAAACGGCGACGCCCGGGCCGGGCGTGCCCTTGTTGACCGGGCGGGTCGCACGATTCGTGCCAACCTGACCGGAGCGGAGAATTCTCTACACTATTTATGTACCGGCCTCGGCATAACAATTTTGCGACCGGCTATAACAATTCGTTAAAGAGTGAAATTTGGTTCACCTTATTGCGGCCTCAATGGGAAAGGCCGCAACGCCGTGCAAAGTCAGCCTTTCAGCGCTTCGACCAGTGTCTTGCCGAGTCGCGCCGGGGACGGCGATACCTTGATCCCGGCGGATTCCATGGCGGCGACCTTGGATCCGGCGTCGCCCTTGCCGCCGGAGATGATCGCTCCGGCATGGCCCATGCGGCGGCCCGGCGGAGCGGTGCGCCCGGCGATGAAGCCGACGATCGGCTTCTTGCGCCCCCGTTTCGCCTCGTCCTTGAGGAACTGCGCCGCATCCTCCTCGGACGAGCCGCCGATCTCGCCGATCATGACGATCGATTTGGTGGCGGGATCGGCGAGGAACAATTCGAGCACCGCGATGAAATCAGTGCCCTTGACCGGATCGCCGCCGATGCCGACGGCGGAGGTCTGGCCCAGGCCCTCCTGGGTGGTCTGGAACACCGCCTCGTAGGTCAGCGTGCCGGACCGCGAGACGATGCCGACCGAGCCGGTCTTGAAGATGCTGCCGGGCATGATGCCGATCTTGCATTCCCCAGCGGTCATGACGCCCGGGCAGTTCGGCCCGATCAGCATCGATTTGGAGCCCGACAGCGCGCGCTTCACCTTGACCATGTCGAGCACCGGAATGCCCTCGGTGATGCAGACGATGAGAGGAATTTCCGCCTGGATCGCCTCGGCGATGGCGTCGGCGGCGCCGGCCGGCGGCACGTAGATCACGCTCGCGTCGCAACCGGTCTCGGCGCGCGCCTCGGCGACGGTGTCGAACACCGGCAGGCCGAGATGGGTGGTGCCGCCTTTGCCCGGCGAGGTGCCGCCGACCATTTTGGTGCCGTAGGCGATCGCGGCTTGCGAATGGAAGGTGCCGTTCTTGCCGGTGAAGCCCTGGCAGATGACCTTGGTGTTCTTGTCGATCAGGACCGACATCAGGCTGTTCCCTTCACCGCTTTGACGATCTTCTGCGCGGCATCGTCGAGATCGTCCGCCGGCACGACGTTGAGCCCGGATTCGCGGATGATCTTCTTGCCGAGGTCGACATTGGTCCCTTCGAGCCGTACCACCAGCGGCACCCGCAGCCCGACATCCTTGACCGCCGCGACCACGCCTTCGGCGATCACGTCGCAGCGCATGATGCCGCCGAAGATATTGACGAGGATGCCCTTCACGTGGTGGTCGGACGTGATGATCTTGAACGCCGCCGCGACCCGCTCCTTGGTGGCGCTGCCGCCGACATCGAGGAAGTTCGCCGGCGATTCGCCGTACAGCTTGATGATGTCCATGGTCGCCATGGCGAGGCCGGCGCCGTTGACCATGCAGCCGATGGTACCGTCGAGGGCGATGTAGTTGAGGTCGTATTTCGACGCCTCGATCTCCTTCTCGTCCTCTTCCGAGATGTCGCGCAGCGCCTGGATGTCGGCGTGCCGGTAGAGAGCGTTGTCGTCGAAGCCGATCTTGGCGTCGAGGCAGACGAGCTGGCCCGTGGTGGTGACCACCAGCGGATTGATCTCCAAGAGGCTCATGTCCTTGGCGAGGAAGGCATCGTAGAGCTTGCTCAACAGCGCGGCCGCCTGCTTGGCGAGATCGCCGGTGAGCCCGAGCACCTCGGCCAGCCGGCGGCCATGATGGGGCATGATGCCGGTCGCCGGATCGATCGAGAAGCTGACGATCCGTTCCGGCGTCTTGCGGGCGACTTCCTCGATGTCCATGCCGCCCTCGGTCGAGGCGACGAAGGCGATCCGGGAGGTGGCGCGGTCGACCAGGGCGGAGAGATAGAATTCCTTCTCGATCGGCGAGCCTTCTTCGATGTAGAGCCGGCTGACCACCTTGCCCTTGGGACCGGTCTGGTGGGTGACCAGGGTAGCGCCGAGAATCCGGGTCGCCTCGCGATTTACGTCCGGGATCGATTTGACGACTTTGACGCCGCCCGCCTTGCCGCGGCCGCCGGCGTGGATTTGCGCCTTGACCACCCAGACCGGGCCGCCGAGCTGATGGGCGGCCCGCTCGGCCTCCTCGATCGAAAACGCCGGGATGCCGCGGGGCACCGGCACGTCGAATTCCCGCAACACCGCCTTGGCCTGGTACTCGTGAATGTTCATGACGCCCGCCCGGAGTTTCCGCTGCTAGAGCATTTTCCGATGCGCTGACCCTAGCGATGTCATTGCCCGGCTCGATCGGGCGATCCAGTACGCCCGGTCGGTGTTTACTGGATCGCCCGGTCGAGCCGGGCGATGACAGCGATCGGGTGTGCCCGATCAGCCGAGATTTGGCGCGATCTTCATGCAGGCGTCAACCAAGCCGCGGACCGAATCGACGGATTTCTCGAACATCGTGCGCTCGGCGCCGTTGAGCTCGATTTCGACCACCCGTTCGACCCCCTTGGCGCCGATCACCACGGGAACGCCGACATAGAGGTCCTTCACGCCATATTCGCCGTTGAGATAGGCGGCGCAAGGCACCACCCGCTTCTTGTCGCGCAGATAGCTCTCCGCCATGGCGATGGCCGACGATGCCGGGGCATAGAAGGCCGAGCCGGTCTTGAGCAGGTTGACGATCTCGGCGCCGCCGTTGCGGGTACGGTCGACGATCTCGTCGATCCGCGCCTGGCTGGACCAGCCCATCCGGATCAGGTCGGGGATCGGAATGCCGGCGACCGCGGAATAGCGCACCAGCGGCACCATGGTGTCGCCATGGCCGCCGAGCACGAAGGCGGTCACGTCCTCCACCGAGACGTTGAAATCGTCGGCCAGGAAGTAGCGGAACCGCGAGGAATCGAGCACGCCCGCCATGCCCACCACCATGTTCTTGGGCAGGCCGCAATACTTCTGCAGCGCCCACACCATGGCATCGAGCGGATTGGTGATGCAGACGATGAAGGCGTTGGGGCAGTATTTCTTGATGCCGGCGCCGACCTGCTCCATCACCTTGAGATTGATGCCGAGGAGGTCGTCGCGGCTCATCCCGGGCTTGCGCGGCACGCCGGCGGTCACGATGCAGACATCGGCGCCGTTCATCGCCTCGTAGGAATTGGCGCCGAGATAGCGGGTGTCGTTGCCCTCGACCGGCGTCGACTGGGCAATGTCGAGCGCCTTGCCCTGGGGAATGCCCTCGGCGATGTCGAACAGCACGACGTCGCCGAGTTCCTTGAGCCCGATCAGGTGGGCGAGGGTGCCACCGATCTGGCCCGCGCCGATCAATGCAATCTTCTTGCGCGCCATGACGACGAATTATCCTCGATTGATGGGGACCCGGCTGTATCCGGGTGTTAACCCGTTCCAACCTGCCGTTCAAGTCGACCAAAGACGATGCTCGTTAAAGTCCGTTTGGGCATTTCAGGTTTCGACGATGCCCTCCGCCGAGCCGGAGGTGGCCGGCCGCCGGCCGTGAGGCAATGCGAGGTATTCGTTCGAGCCCATCTCGGCCAGCCGAGACGCCGTGCGCTTGAACTCGTTGACCTCGTAGCCGTCGCTCGCCTGGTAGAGCGCGCCGGGCTCCGCGGCGGCGGAGGCCACGAGCTTCACCCCGTCGTCATAGAGCGTGTCGATCAGGGCAATGAAGCGCTTGGCCTCGTTGCGGTTGGCATCGGTCATCACCGGCACGTGGTCGATGACGACGGTGTGGAACTCGTGGGCGATGCGCAGGTAGTCGACGGCGCCGAGCGGCTGCTCGCACAGGTCATGGAAAGTAAAACGCGCCGCCCCCATCGCCGCGCGCGGCACATGCAGGTGATGGCCCTTCACGATCAGGTCGAGGGCATGGCCGTTCCGCCCCGCGGTCAGGCGCCGCCAAGCGTCGTCCAGGGCGCGGTCGGCCGACGCGTCGGCGGGGACGTGCCAGACATTCACGCCGGTGAGCTTTTCCATGCGGAAGTCGGTGCGGGCATCGAGCCGCAGCACCGCCATGCGCTCCATCAGCAACTCGATGAAAGGCACGAACAGCGCCCGGTTGAGGCCATCCTTGTAGAGCTCGGCCGGCTCCACATTGGAGGTCGCGACCACCACGACCCCGCGCTCGAACATCCGGGTGAACAGGCGGCCGAGAATCATGGCATCGGCGATATCGGTCACGTGGAATTCGTCGAAGCAGAGGACCCAGGCCTGTTCGGCGAGGTCATCGGCGGTCATGTGGATCGGGTCCGCCGCGGCCGCTTCGCCGCGTTTGAGCTTTTGGCGATAGGCATTGAGGCGTTCGTGGACATCCAGCATGAACTGATGAAAATGCGCCCGCCGCTTGCGCTGGACCGGGCAGGCGGCAAAAAACATGTCCATCAGCATGGTCTTGCCGCGCCCCACATCGCCCCAGATGTAGAGCCCCTCAAGCTCCTGCCCGGGCTTCACGCGCTGGCCGAACAGCCAGCCCAGCGAGGAGGATTTGCGTGCCAGCCGGTGCATGGCGAGTTGCGCATTGAGGCGCGCGAGCCGGGCCACCGCTTCCTCTTGGGCGGGGTCGCGTTCGATCTCGCCGGTCGCGGCGAGTGCCGCATATTGCGCGGTGATGGCAGCGGGCATGGGTCAGGTCGGCATGGGTTCTGGACGGATGGGGACCGCCGGTTACAAGGACGTGGCCGGCGCGGCAACGGTTATTTGCCGGAATGGGCAGGATTCTCCGCGCGAAGCGAAGCCAGTTTCATGCCGCCGGCGCGGCGGCAACCCATGCGCGGTACGCATCCAGGCCGCCCAGCCATGACATGGCGCCATTTCCGATGCTGGTTTTGTGCGCAGCAAGCTATTGTTATAGAACAATATTATTCATTAACGCAGATATTACAGCTTGTGTTTTGCTGCAGCGCACACAGATGCCCTGGGGCCGGCAGTTCTTGATGCCGTCGTAGTTTGCTGCAATGCAATATGTGCGATCCCCGGGTGAATCAATCCGGTGATCGTGGAGGACACGGCCGAGGATTTCATGACAAAAACGTGGAGCTCGACCATGAATTATGTGACCACCGACGGCATCGTGCGCAAGCTTTGGGCCTCCGATGCCGAGGCCTATGGCGACCATCTGCTGAGGCTCGATGCGGCGAGCCGGCGCAACCGCTTCGGCGGCGCCGTCGCCGACGGCTTCATCCGCGGCCACGCCGAGCACGCCTTCGAACCCGAAAACGTCATCTACGGCTTCCTGGCGGATGGAACCCTGCGCGGCGCGGCGGAGCTGCGGCCATTCGGTCCCAATGCGGGCCAGGCCGAAGCCGCCTTCAGCATCGAACGGCCCTGGCAAAGCCATGGCGTCGGCACCGAGCTGCTGGAGCGGACCCTTCTCGCCGCCCGCAACCGCGGCATCAAGCAGCTCCACATCACCTGCCTGCTCGAGAACCAGCGGATGCAGCAGCTCGCGCGCAAATTCGATGCCGAGCTGCGGCACGACGACGATTCCGTCATCGGCGAGGTCGAGGCCCCGTACCCGACGCCGATGTCGCTGATGCGTGAGATGATCGCCGACGGCGCCGGACTGGCGACCGCAATGCTCGATGCCCAATCGCGCCTGCTGAAGCGCCCGTGACGCCAAGCCTGCGCCGCAGCATGCAGCCCCGGCCGGATTTACCCCCGGCTGGGGCCTGCGCTCACATCTTGTTTTTGGTCGCGGCCGCCTGCCCATGACCGCCGCGAGGGGTCATCGCGCCGGTTAGGACAACGTAACCACGACCGGTCGATCGGGCTTGCCCGCCACTGCCAAAAATGCACAGTTCGGTGGAGAGTGTTCGGCGGCGGCGCGGACGATGCCGCCTAGAGCATGATCCCGAAAAGTTGCAGACTTTTCGGACCAGATCATGCTCAAACCAAAGACTTGAGAGCGCTATCCGAATCAATCCGAATGGATAGCGCTCCATGATCCCGAAAAGTTGCAGACTTTTCGGACGAGATCATGCTCAAAACCAAAGACTTGAGAGCGCTATCCGAATCAATCCGAATGGATGACGCTCCAAGACGTGACCACAGTCGATCATCCCAGCCGCGCTTGGGGAGGCGGGCCATGCGATTCGCGTTGCTCCTGATTTCCGCAATCTGCGTCACCGTCCCCGCTTACGGGCAGCAGGCGGCGCCGGTTGCGGTCCCGGTCGGCGTGGTCCAGGCCGAACGCAAGCCGATCTCCGCGACGGCCGACTTCGTCGGCCATGTGGACGCCATCAATCGCGTCACCATCAACGCGCGCGTAAAGGGCTTTCTGGACGACGTGCTGTTCAAGGAAGGCGACGTCATCAAGGAAGGAGCCCCGCTCTACAAGATCGAGCCGGGACTGTTCCAGGCCGCGGTCGAGCAGGCGCAAGGCGCGTTGGAGCGCAGCAAGGCGGCAAAAACGCTCACCGAAATTCAGCTGCAGCGCGCCCAGGAGCTGTTGACGCGACAAGCCGGCACCGCCGTGACCCGCGATCAGGCGCTCGCCTCGGACCAGCAGGCCCAGGGGCAGATCCTGAGCGACGAGGCCAATCTGCAGACCGCAAAGATCAACCTCGGCTACACCGACATCACGTCCCCCATCGCCGGAAAAATCGGCCGCACCAACATCACCAAGGGCAATGTGGTCGGCCCGGACAGCGGTGCGCTGACGACGATCGTCAGCCAGGACCCCATGTATGTGACGTTTCCGGTGAGCGAGCGCGACATCCTGGAAGTCCGCAAGGAGGTTCGCACCGCCGACCCCAAGAAAATAAAGGTTCGTCTGCGATTTTCCGACGGGTCCTATTATGACGAGACCGGCGAGATCAATTTCGTCGACGTCACCGTCGATCGCGCCACCGATACGGTGCTTCTGCGCTCCACCATCGCCAATCCGAAGGGCCTCCTGATCGACGGCCAACTGGTGCGGGTGGTGCTGGAAAGCGGCACGCCCATGGAGAAAGTGGTGATCCCCCAGGCGGCGTTGATCGCCGACCAGCAGGGCGTCTACGTCTTCGTCGTCGAAGACGGCAAGGCCGTGGTCAGGCGTGTCAAGCTGGGCGACGAGAGTGGCGCCGGAATCGTCGTCGAATCCGGGCTGTCGGGCGGCGAGCAGGTCATCGTCGAGGGACTGCAGGGCATCCGGCCCGGCTCCCCGGTACGCCCCAGTCCGTTGCCGCCGGTTCCCGGACGGAGCTGAGCGGATGATCTCAGCCCTGTTCGTCGACCGGCCGCGGCTCGCCATCGTCATCTCGGTGGTCATAACCATCGCCGGCCTGGTGTCGCTCTACGTGATACCGATCGCGCAATACCCCGATATCGTCCCGCCTCAAGTGTCCGTCACCACATTCTATCCCGGCGCGAATGCCGGGGTGGTGGACGCGACCGTCGCCCAGCCGATCGAAGCCCAGATCGTCGGGGTCGACAAGATGATCTACATGAAGAGCGTGAGCGGCGACGACGGCAGCTACAACCTGCTGGTCTCGTTCGAGCTCGGCACCGATCCCGACATCAACACCGTCAACGTCAACAACCGCGTGCAGATCGCGTTGTCCAAGCTGCCGCAGGAGGTGTCGCGCCAGGGCGTCACGGTGAAAAAGAAGTCGTCGGCCATCCTGGCCGTGATCGCCGTCTATTCGCCCAAGCAGACCCACGACCCCCTGTTCATTTCCAACTACGTCACCATCAACCTGCTCGACCAGATCAAGAGCACGCCGGGCGTCGGCGACGCGGCACTGTGGGGCCCCCAGGACTACGCCATGCGCGCCTGGGTCCGGACCGACCGGCTGACCGGGCTCAACTTGACCACCGGCGACATCATCAACGCCATCCAGGGACAGAACATGCAGGCCGCGGTGGGGCGCATCGGCGCCCGGCCGATCGCCTCGGACCAGCCGCTCCAGCTCAACATCCAGACCAAGGGCCGCCTCACCTCGGTCGCCGAATTCGAGAACATCGTCGTGCGCACCAATCCCGACGGGTCCGTGCTGCGCCTCGGCGACGTGGCGCGGCTGGAGCTGGGCGCCGCCAATCTCGACCGCGAAACCCGGTTCAATGGCAGCCCGGCATCGGCGATCGCGATCTATCAGTCGCCCGGCGCCAACGCGATCACCACGCTTCAGGCGGTGCGCGACCGGATCGCCGAGATCGAGACGCGCTTTCCCGAAGACCTCGCCTGGAAAGTCACATACGACCCCACGACCTTCGTCAAAGCCACCATTGCGGAGGTCCAGAAGACGCTGATCGAGGCTTTCGTCCTGGTCGTGATCGTGGTGTACCTCTTCCTCGGAAGCATCCGCGCCACGCTGATACCGACGATCGCCGTGCCGGTCAGCCTGATCGGCGCCTTTGTCGTGCTCTATGCCGTCGGCTATTCCGCGAATTCGGTGTCCCTGCTCGCCGTCGTGCTGGCGATCGGCATCGTGGTGGACGACGCCATCGTCGTGGTCGAGAACGTCGAGCGGGTGATGGAGGAGCATCCGGAACTCACGCCCGCGGAAGCGACCAAGGTGGCGATGCGGGAGATCACCGCGCCGATCATCGCGATCACGCTGGTCCTGCTCTCGGTGTTCGTGCCGGTGGCCTTCATCCCCGGCATTTCCGGCGAGCTGTTCCGGCAGTTCGCGGTCACCGTCGCCGTGGCGATGTTCATTTCCGCCATCAATGCGCTGACGCTGTCCCCGGCGCTGTGCGGCGTGTTTCTCCAGCCCCAACACGGTCCGCGCCGGGGCGTGATCGGCAAGGTCATGGGCGCCATCGACCGGGTTCGCGATTCCTATGGAAACGCAGTCGCGCGCTTGGTTCGCATCTCGATCATCGGGCTGGTGGGCGTCGGAATCGCGGTGGCCGGCACCGTGGGGCTGGCGCGGATCACGCCCACGGGCTTCCTGCCGGAAGACGACCAGGGCGGATTCTTCGTCGTCGCGCAGCTGCCGGGGGGCGCATCGGTGGCGCGGACCGCCGACGTGATCACGCGGACGGAGGCGATCCTGCGGGCGGAGCCTGCGGTGCAGGATGTCACATCGGTCATCGGCCTGAACTTCATCGACAATTACTCGGAATCCAATTCCGCCTTCATCGTCGTCACGCTCAAGCCGTTCGATGAACGCAAGGACCGCTCGCTCGGCGCCGCCGCCGTCATCGCCGACCTCGGTCCCAAATTCCACCAGATCCAGGGCGGCAGGGTGGTTCCGCTGGCGCCGCCCCCGATCATCGGCCTCGGCACCGGCGGCGGCTTTTCTTACGTGCTGCAGGATCTCGCCGGCGGCGACCCCAAGGCGCTGGCCCAGGCGCTGCGCGGCCTCATCGTCGCCGCCAACCAGGATCCGGAATTAATCAACGTGTTCAGCACCTTCTCCGCGACCAACCCGTCGATCTACCTCGATATAGATCGCGACAAGGTGCAGGTCCTTGGCGTGCAACTGAGCTCCGTGTTCCAGGCGCTCCAGGCCTCGCTCGGCGGATACTATGTCAACGACATGAACCTGTTCGGCCGCACCTGGCAGGTCCAGGTCCAGGCCGAGGCCCAAGACCGCGCGAGCGTAGACGATATCTATCGCATCAATGTGCGCAGCAATGACGGCAAGATGATCCCGCTGCGAAGCCTGGTGGAAGTCCGGGTCGTGGTCGGCCCGCCGGCGCTGATCCGCTACAACAATCTTCGCGCGGTCACCGTTCAGGGCGCCCCGGCGCCGGGCGTCTCGTCCGGCCAGGCGCTCAACGCCATGGAAGCCGTCGCGGCGCGCACGCTGCCCCAGGGCTTTGGCGGTTCCTGGACCGACACCGCGTTCCAGGAAAAGCGCGCCGAGGGCAAGACCACGATGATCCTCGGCTTCGCCCTCCTGTTCGCCTATCTGTTCCTGGTCGGGCTCTATGAAAGCTGGACCATACCGGTGCCGGTGCTGCTGTCGGTGACGATCGCCATTGTCGGGGCATTCGCCGCCATGGTGATCGGCGGCTTGACGCTCGACCTCTATGCCCAGATCGGCATGGTCGTCCTGATCGGGCTCGCGGCGAAGAACGGCATCCTGATCGTGGAGTTCGCGAAGGAAAAGCGCGAAGCCGGCGTCCCGCTGCTCGAAGCGGCGGCCGAGGGCGCGCGGCTGCGCTTCCGCCCGGTGATGATGACGTCGTTTGCCTTCATCCTCGGACTGCTGCCGCTGGTGATCGCCACCGGCGCGTCGCAGCTGGCGCGGCGCGATGTCGGCACGCCGGTGTTCGGCGGGATGATCTTCGCATCGTTCATCGGGATTTTCTTCATCCCGCCGCTCTACGTGTTCTTCCAGGCGATCCGCGAGCGGGTGCGGCCGTCGACCCGGCCGCCCGAGGCGCCGCAGGCCGTGCCGGGGCCGGCGCCGCACGAGGCGCCGAAAGGGGCCTGAGTAGGTTTCGGTCGGTTGATCCAACGGATGGACTGACTCAGCTTTCGCCGGTTGCGGACATGTCGCAGCGTTGGTTCGGGGCAGCAATGGGGTCACAACCCGCCGCCAGCCGGCCTGCTACAGTCACTCAAACGGCGTCCATAGAGACCGAACGAACTGGACCTGCATGTCGGCGCGTTCCATGTTGCGGTGGCTGGTCGAGAACGGGGTGGCGCCGCTGAAGACGACACTCGCTTCGGCTGCAGCAGCATCACGAATGCGCCGCCGAAGCAGAGCCGAGTGAAGACCACGGCGCCGGAATGTTGGACCGGTCGTCGCGTCCGCGAGATAGCCGAGCCCGTCTTTCATATAAAGCGTCGCGGCAGCGGCAGGATGTCCATCTACTCGCGCGAGATAGAGCGACCATCCCGCCTGATCCAACCATGGTCTGACGTTGGATTTAAATTGGGCGCGGTCCTTCTCCGCGATACCCCAACCGGCAACGTAGGCGTCGAGATACTCCTCCATCATCTCCAAAGTGGTGACTCGATCGATTTCGACGTCACCCTCTGGCTGCATGGCAAGACAGGACTCCCCGACCAGCGAGGCATGAAACCCCGACTGGAAGAAGCCGAGCCGCCCAAGCTCGCGTCCTAGGCTTGCGCCGTAGTGTCCGGGAACCATCTCGAATGTCGGCTTGATGCCATGGTCACGATACCAGTGGGCGAGCGGCTCGATGTGGCGCTCATGCCCAACGCGAATTCCAACGACGCGACAGAAGGAGGGCAAGCGCGACATCTGCCCCCCCTTTTCACATGGACGCGGAAAGCGCCCTCTGCTCGCCCGGTGCCTCGCAAATCGGCTGATTTCGTTGGGCGTCGTGGGGCAGTCGGAGTAAGACGTGCCTGCGTTGCCCGAAGGGAACCACCCTATGAAAGAATCATCCGTCGTTCGCTCCGACCCTGACATCCTGGGCGGCACCGCTGTGTTTGTCGGCACGCGCGTTCCCGTGCAAGCGCTCATTGATTACATCGAAGGCGGTCACTCGCTGAACGAATTTCTCGACGACTTCCCCACCGTCAGTCGAGAACTTGCTGTTGCTGCCCTCGAGCAGGCGAAGGCCCACTTGATCGCCGATGCGCGTGTTGCTTGACGAGTGTGTTCCGCGCGCGCTGCGCAAGGGCTTCTTGGCCGCGAAATCATGACCGAGGGTAGGCCGGTGTGAGAAATAGTGGGTTGTTGCAACTGGCGGCTAGGCAGTTTGCAAGCTTGGCAACCCTCTTGTGTGTGGCGGGATGCGATTCCGGGTTCGTTCGGGATGAGGTCCTCGATGGACCTTATCGGCTCGTAGCCGTCGACGTTCCCGAGTATATGATGCTGTGTCGTTCCATCGGCGCAAGGGGAGATTGCCTCGGCGATGGCCTTCCGGGCGAAACGGTATTTCAGGCCGGTTCGAACTCCGAATACATCGTGGTTGCCCGGCATCCACGTCGATGGCCAGAGGCCCCCAATCGCTCGATCTCGGAGTTCTATTATATCGTGCGTCAAGCAGACGAATGGAATGCTGCGAGACCTGTTTCAGTGATCGGCCCTTTCAACGAACTCGAATACCAACAGGAAAAACGAAGATTGCAGCTTCCGGAGTTCAGGAGAGTGTTTGTCGATCTCAAATAGGCCGTGGGGGAGTGGGCCGTCAGATTTGCAGCCTACGCTCCCTCCCCACCCGACCGAAACCTGCTTCCACTCACGCCGCCAGCGGATACTCCGCCTCGACCACGTACGGGCCGCCGCCGACCGAGGCGCGTGAGGAGTACAGCACGAAGCGCGACACCGGAAACGGCGTCGAGCGGAACGGCTGGTGGCTCGCGAGGTAATCGGCCACCTGTCGGCTCGACGCGTCGCGCAACCGGGCGAGCGTCACATGGGGCTTGTATTTGCGCTCGGGCTCGAGCCCGACGCGCTGCATCAGCCGCTCGTGGTCGGCTTGCAGGTCGATCAGCGGCCGCACCGGCTGGGCCGCCGCCACCACCGCCCGGGGCTTGTTGCCGCCGAACGAGTCGAGGCCGTCGAGCTGCAGGGCGAAGGCCGGCCGCCTGACCCCGCCCAGCATGTACGCGACTTCGCGCGCCAGCACGTCATCGACATCGCCGATGAAGCGCAGGGTCAGATGATAGTTTCCGGGGTCGACCCAGCGGGCGCCGGGCAGACCGCCGCGCAGCAGCGCCAGCGACTGGCCGACTTCGGCGGGAATTTCGAGGGCGGTGAAAATCCGGGGCATGGCGGGACGTCAATGGAGACTACTCAGTTCGGGGCCACGCGCCAATGTGAGAAATCCAGCGCGCGATGCAACCGCATCACGGCGCCTTCGCGGCCCCGGCATTGGCCTTCGTCTGATCCCGCACTTGGGCCACCAGCCGTTCCACCGCGGGAAGGATTCTGGCGACGATCACATCGACGCCGGCCGCGGTCGGGTGCAGTCCATCGCGCTGGTTGAGCTTCGGGTCGGTCGCCACCCCGTCGAGGAAGAACTGATAAAGGATGGCGCCGTATTCCCTGGCGAGATCGGGGTAGATGGCATCGAACGCGGTGCCATAGTCCGCGCCCAGGTTGCGGGGCGCCAACATGCCGCACAACAGCACGCGAATATGACGCTCGCCGAGCCGGCGCAGCAGCGCCTCGAGCGCCCCGCGGGTCACCTTGGGATCGACGCCGCGCAGCGCGTCGTTGGCACCGAGTTCCAGGATGACGGCATCGGTCCCGTCCGGAACCGACCAGTCGAGGCGGGCGAGCCCGCCCGAGGCGGTGTCTCCGGATACCCCCGCATTGGCGATTTCCGCGGCAATGCCTTTGGCGGCAAGGGCGCGCTGCAGCTTCACCGGGAATGCCTCGTCGGCGGCGAGACCGTATCCGGCCGTCAGGGAGTCCCCCAGCGCCACGATCCGGAGCGCACGGTCGGAGGCGGACGCCGCCGGGCCGGCCAGCATGCCCGCGAGTGTGACAGCGGCGACCCAGCGACCTATCTTCACTCCGGGGACGAATCCCCCATATGAACGGAGCTTGCAGTCCTTCCAGTTCAGGCGCGGAAACCACATCGACATGGACGATACCTCGGCGGCCGTTCGCCCCCTCATACCGGCAATTTCCCTTTCGGGCGTCAATCTTTCGCTCGGCCGGGGCGCCGGGCGGGTTCACATCCTCAAGGACATCGCGCTCAATATAAGGCACGGCGAGGCGGTTGGCCTCGTCGGCCCGTCGGGGTCGGGCAAATCGACGCTGCTGATGGTGATGGCGGGGCTGGAGCGCCCCGATACCGGCGAAGTCGCCGTCGACGGCGAGGATATCGGCCGGCTCGACGAGGACGCGCTGGCCCGCTTCCGCGGCCGCAGGATCGGCATCGTGTTCCAGTCGTTCCACCTCATCCCGACCATGACCGCGCTGGAAAACGTCGCCACCCCGCTGGAGCTGGCCGGCGCCGCCGACGCATTCCCGCGCGCCGCCGCCGAGCTCGATACGGTCGGACTCGGCGGCCGTCTCGGCCATTACCCCGCCCAACTCTCCGGCGGCGAGCAGCAGCGCGTGGCCCTTGCCCGCGCCCTGGTGGCGTCACCGGCGATCCTGGTCGCGGACGAACCGACCGGCAATCTCGACGAGACCACCGGCCGCCAGATCATCGACCTCATGTTCGCCCGCTTCGCGGACCGGGACATGACGCTCGTTCTCGTCACCCATGACGCTTCCCTCGCGGCGCGCTGCGACCGGGTGATCCGGTTGCGCTCCGGACACGTCGAGGAAGCGGTGGTGATGGCATGAGCGCGCCAGAGACGGCCGGGGCCGGCCTGACGTTGCGGCTTGCGCTGCGCGAGCTGCGCGGCGGCTTGCGCGGCTTTTATGTGTTCATCGCCTGCATCGCGCTCGGCGTGCTGGCGATCGCCGCGGTCGGTTCGTTTGCCCACAGCCTCGCCGACGGGCTCGCCCGCCAAGGCCGCGTCATCCTCGGCGGCGATGAGGCGTTTTCGCTGATCCAGCGCGAGGCGATCCCCGCCGAGCGGGCCTTCCTCGCCGCCAGGGGCGACGTATCAGGGGTCGCGACCCTGCGCGCGATGGTGCGCACCGCGAACGGCCAGACCGCCCTGGTGGAGGCCAAGGCCGTCGATGCCGCCTATCCGCTCTACGGCACGGTGGTGGCGGAGCCGGACGGCGATCTCGCGTCCCTGCTGGAGCGGCGGGGCAATGCCTTCGGTGCCCTCGCCGACCCCGCGCTGCTGACCCGGCTCGGTCTCAAGACCGGCGCGCGCGTAACGCTGGGCGCCGCGACCATCGAGTTGCGCGCGGTGCTCCAGAGCGAGCCGGACAAGCTCGCCGGCGGCATCGGGTTCGGCCCGCGCCTGCTCATCAGCGATGCCGCGCTGCGCGCCACCGGGTTGCTGCAGCCCGGCAGCCTGGTGCGATGGACCTATCGCCTGCGGCTGCCGGCAGGCGCTTCGAGCGACACCGACGCGCAGGCGGTGGTCGACGCCGCGAACGCGGAGTTGCCGGAAGCGGGCTGGGAAATCCGCAGCCGCGGCAACGCCACCCCGCAGCTCGATCGCAACATCGAGCGATTTTCCCAATATCTCACGCTGGTCGGCCTCACCGCGCTGCTGGTCGGCGGCGTCGGCGTCGCCAATTCCGCCAAGCATTATCTCGACCGCAAGCGTTCGGTGATCGCGACGTTGAAATCGCTCGGCGCGACCGGCACGCGGGTCGTCGCCGTCTATCTCGTCGAGGTGCTGCTGCTGGCCGGGATCGGTATCGTCATCGGGCTCGCAATCGGCGCGGTCCTGCCGTTCGCGGTCGCTTCGATGTTCGGCGCCGTCATTCCGCTGCCGCTGGCGCCGGCGCTTTATCCGGGCCAGCTCGCTTTGGCGCTGGCCTATGGCGTGCTGACGGCGACGACCTTCGCGCTGTGGCCGCTCGGGCGCGCCCACGACCTGCCGGTCTCGGCGCTGTTTCGCGACGAGATCGCGCCGGAGCGGAGGCTGCCGCGCCTGCGCTATTTGGTGGCGACCGCGGTGGCGGCGGCCGCGCTCGCGGCACTCGCGGTGGCCGCGGCCTATGACCGCAAGATCGCGATCATCTTCATCGCCAGCGCCCTCCTCGTGTTCGGCCTGCTGCGCCTGATTGCGAGCCTCGTGATGCTGATCGCGCGCAGCGTGCCGCGGCCGCGGTCGACCGTGCTGCGGCTCGCCGTCTCCAACATCTTCCGGCCCGGCGCGCTGACACCGACGGTCGTGATCTCGCTCGGCCTCGGGCTCGCTTTGCTCGTCACCGTGCTCGAGGTCGACGCCAACCTGCGGCAGCAATTCGCCGCCGCGCTTCCGGAAAAGGCGCCGTCGTTCTATTTCCTCGATATCCCGGCAGGGGATGTCGGCCGCTTCGACGATTTCGTGCGGACGCAGGCGCCGCGGGCCACGTTGGTCCGGGTTCCGATGCTGCGCGGGCGGATCGTCAGCGCGCGCGGCACCAAGGCCGAGGATCTCGACCCCAAGCCCGACGCCGCCTGGGTCCTGCAGAGCGACCGCGGCATCACCTACACGTCGGAGCTGCCGGCCGGCTCGCGGCTGACCGACGGCGAGTGGTGGGGCAAGGCATATTCCGGCCCGAATCTGGTTTCGTTCGAGAAAAAGATCGCCGAAGGCCTCGGCTTGAAGATCGGCGACGACGTCACCGTCAACGTGCTCGGCCGCAACATGACGGCCCGCATCGCCAATCTGCGCACCGTCGACTGGCAATCGCTCGGCATTAATTTCGTGATGGTGTTTTCGCCGGGCACCTTCGCCGGTGCGCCGGTGACCGATATCGCGACCGTGACCTTTCCGGGCGGCGGCACCAACGCGGAAGAGACCGCCCTGATGAAGGCCGTGACCGACAACTTTCCCGGCGTCACCGCTGTGCGGGTCAAGGAGGCGCTCGACGCCGTCGGCGCCATCGTCACCAACCTCGTGCTAGGCGTGCGGGCGGCGAGCGCCATCACGCTGATCGCGGCCGTCCTCGTGCTCGGCGGCGCCCTCGCCGCCGGACATCGCCACCGCGTCTATGATGCCGTCATCCTCAAGACGTTCGGCGCCACGCGGCGGCAGCTGATGACGGCCTATGCCATCGAATACCTGCTGCTGGGGGGCGCCACGGTGGTGTTCGGCGTCGCCGCCGGATCGATCGCCGGCTGGGGCGTCGTCGTCAATTTCATGGCATTGCCGTTCCATTGGCAGGTCGGCCCCGCGATCGCTGCCGCGGTCGCTGCGGTTCTCCTTACTTTGGCGTTCGGCCTCATCGGCACTTGGCCGGCGCTCGGCCGCAAGCCGGCTCCGGTGCTGCGCAACTTATGAGCGCCAATTCGCGACAATCAGCCGCGCGCTGCTAAAGACTGTTCGGCCCCGGCGCCCCCTCTGCTATCTTTCTTGCATCACAAAGCTCGACCAATATCAAAGGCGCGGCGGAGAGTCGGGCATGGCAGACAGGATAACTCGCAACCCGATCTTTGACCGCGCTGGCTTGGGGGTTTGAGGCATGGCGGACTTCGACCGGAGCATGGCGGGGCGGCCCTTCGGCGGGGCGATGACGAGCGCCGAGGCCGCGGCCGTCGACGCCGGCCTGCGCGCCCACATGTTGAGCATCTACAATTACATGGTCCTGGGCTTGGTGATCACCGGGATCGCCGCGTTCGGCGTCTATACGCTCTCGGTCACCGGCGACATGGCGGCGGCGGAGAAAATCACGCGCGACGGCATCGACATTCCCATCCGGCTCGCCGGCCTCAACATGTATCTCACGCCGGTGGGCTACACGATGTTCGTCGGCCCGATGAAATGGCCGATCATCCTGGCGCCGCTTGGGTTGGTGTTCGCCCTGAGCTTCGGTATCGAGCGCATGCGCCCGGGCGTGGCGCAGCTGCTGTTCTGGCTCTACGCGGCTCTGGTCGGACTGTCGCTGGGTTCGATCTTCATGGTCTACACCCAGACCTCGGTGGTGCGGGTGTTCTTCATCACCGCCGCATCGTTCGGCGCCCTGTCCTTGTGGGGCTACACCACCCAGCGCGATCTGTCCGGCATCGGGTCGTTCTTGGTCATGGGCCTGTTCGGCGTGATCATCGCCGGACTGGTCAATCTCTTCCTCGCCAGCTCGGCGCTGCAATGGACGATCTCGGTCATCGGCGTGCTGGTATTTTCCGGGCTCACTGCCTGGGACACCCAGCGCCTCAAGAACGAGTACATCTATTTCGCCATGGACGGCGCCACCGCGCAGCGCTCCGCTGTCATGGGCGCGCTGTCGCTCTATCTCGACTTCGTCAACATGTTCACGGTGCTGCTGCAGCTTCTCGGCCAGCGCGACGAGTAGAGTCCTCCACGCTACAAATTTTGCTGAAACGTCAGGGTCTGGCCCGGGCCGAGGCGAACGGCCGGGTCGCCGCCTCGACGATCGTCGAGGACAGGAGCTTGGCGAGACAGCCATAGCTCCAATCGTTCATGTGAAGCAGGTCGGGCGACAGGAACGCCTCGAACGGCATAGCCTCCTTGTCGTGCCATACCCGCATTACGGCAAAGCGCGGGAACAGGTCGACGCCGGCCTGCCTGGCCGCGGCGGAGACGAGGTCGACCATCTCCTCGGCATCGGACTTGGCGATCACCTTCGGCGCGAATTGCGGATCGATCAGCACCACGTCGGCCCCGATCGCCTTGATCCGCGCAATGCCGTCATGCACGAGCTGGTCGACGGGGCCGAGCGGATTGTCCCTGAGCACCGCATTGGTGCCGACCTGCCACAGCACGACGTCGGGATGCGCGGCGGCGACGCTTTGTTCGAAGCGCGCCAGCATGTCGGCCGCCTCTTCGCCGTTGACGCCACGGTTGAGCACGGTGATCGCCTGCTCCGGGAAACTGATCTTCAGTTCAGCCTCGAGGCGGCTCGGATAGGAGGCCGCGGGCCCGCTGGCTCCGGCGCCCGCGGTCGAGGACGAACCGAGTGCCACGATGGTCACCGGTTGCCCGGCCGCGACCCGCTTCGCCATGTGCGTGAGCGGAAAAGAAAGCCGTGTCAGCGTGTCTTGGTCCGCGCAGGCATAGGTCGTCGCCTCGGCGCGGGCCTTCATCGGCGTCAGCGCCGTCGCGGCAAAAGCGGTCGCCAGAAGCGCGAGGACTGTCGCAGTGGGGGGAAAACGCGGTGGCGCGGACATCATCAACGAATGGCTTTTTTATCGGCATTTGTCAATTTGGCCGCTTCGACCACGACGCCGGCCAGGAGGCGGCCGAGGCAGTCATGGACCTGCTCGGCGACATCGGTTTTGCGGGTGGCGGCGTAGAGGTCGAACACGCCGGCATCGTTCCACGCCTTCATGATACCGAAGCGATCGAACAACACCACCTCTCGCTGCAGCGCAAGCATGCGCATCGCATCGGCATAGGCGCCCACCGCCAGCATGGCCTCGGTGCGCGGGCTGTATTGCATGTTCATGAGCACGGTATCGGCGCCGGCGGCCTGCAGCGCGTCGATGCCGTCGTCGAGGGCGAGGCGGAAATCATCGGGATCGATGCCGCGGATCGCATCGGCGGTGCCGGTCTGCCAAACCACCAGGGCCGGCTTGGCGTCCGCGACGATCCGCGACAGCTTGGTTTCCATTTCCTCCGCGGTCTCCCGCGGCCGCGCATAGGTCGTGACCTTGACGGCGACGCCCGGCAGCATTTTGCCGAGAGCGGCCTCGAGACGGGTGGGATAGGCGATATTGGCGCCGGACGCGCCGGCGAGCTCGGAGGAGGCGCTGCCGATCACCACCACATCGAGCCGCTTCCTGGCGATCGCTGCGGCGACGTGAGGCATGGCAAAATCCGCCCCTACCGCGCCGGCGGCGGTGAGGCACTCCTCGGCGTCCTTGGCGCATGCCGCGCCACCGATCAGGGCGCAGATGAGCGCCACGGCCAACGGTCTCATGCCCCTCCTCCCAAGAGGGTAGCAGCAGCGCCTGGCGGTCCAGGCCGCGATCCGGGACTTCGTCCTTCTATCCTCTTATACCACGAAATGAGGGCGGCTGTCGCAACCATTACGATAATACCCAACAGGCTGACGCCGACCTGCATCGCGACCCCCTCGTTGATCTCGACCATGGCAAAATGGCCGGCAAAGGAAAGAAACACCCCCAGGCAGAAGATTTCGAGGGAATGCTGGCCGCACAGGATCGCCGGCCGCAGCCACCGCGAGCGCAGGAACGGCCATTGCTGCGGCACCAGGCGGACGATCAACACGGCGAGCGCCATGAAATGGGCGACACGCAGCACGTCGAGATTCGTCTTGTCGATCGGATACATCCAGTCTTCGAGCCATTTGGGCACGAAGTGATCGAGTCCCGGGATGTACCAGGTCATTACAATGGCGCCGGCGAACAGAAGGTAGAGGATCGCGACCGCCAAAGTGACCGGTGATCGGATCAGCGGCGCGAGTCGCTTCGCCCCACCCAGCCCGCACCACGCGCCGAACACGAAAAGGAGCTGCCAGGCGAACGGATTGAACACCCAATAGCCGTTCGGATAGGCGGGCAGGTTCCATCCGAAATTCCAGGTCAGGAGGTACAGCAGCAACGAAGCGCCGAGACCGACCGCAGGCGCCCGTATCAAGATCCACAGCATCGGCGGAAAGCCTGCGAGCAGCACGATGTAAAGCGGCAGCACGTCCATGTTGGCCGGCTTGAATTTCAACAGCAGCGCCTGCACCAGCGTGATGTCGGGCTGACGGAGAAAGTCGAAAATGCCCATCTCCTCGCCGTAGAGCGGATTTTCGAAGCTGGCGGCGACGTAGGAGATTTCCGCCATGTAGATCGCGAACAGGAAGACATGGGCGACGTAGACCTGCCAGGCGCGCTTGAGGATGCGGGCGCTCGCCACCACCACGCCGTGCTCGCGCATCGCGCGTCCATACACGAACGCCGCCGTATAGCCGGAGATGAAGACGAAGATCTCGGTGGCGTCCGAGAAGCCGTAATTGCGGATCGTGATCCAGTTCACGATGTTCGAGGGAATGTGATCGAGGAAAATCAGCCACAGCGCGATGCCGCGAAACAGATCCAGCCGCAGATCGCGTTCGCCGGGCGCAGGTATCGGCATCAGGCTTCCTTCAACGGCGGAGGCATCCGGGTCGGGCGGCGAGCCGAGTGACGAGCAGGATGACGAGCCGGGTGACGCTAGCGCATGATCCCGAAAAGTTGCAGACTTTTCCAACGAGACCATGTTCGTCACCGACGGAATTGGAGTGCGATCCGCTCATTCGATTCACCTCGCGATTCACCTCGACGACAGGAACGCGTTCCGGCGGCGCGATCCTGCAAGATCAGGTGGTGCGCGAGCGATGCGACGATAGTATTAATCCATCGCCGCATCCCGGTTGCGCCCGCGGCGCGGAACCTGTTGACTGCTTCGCAACATGAGAAGGCTTTCGGACGATTTGAGGACGCCATGTACCAGACAGTGACTCGCAACATCGAAGTGACGGTGTCGCCGCGCTTCATGCCCGAGAGGTCGTCGGCCGAAAAAGGCCTTTATTTCTGGGCCTACACGATCGGAATCGCCAACCGGGGCCCAGTCACGGTCCAGCTCAAGACCCGCCATTGGCGGATCACCGACGGATTCGGCCGGATCCAGGAGGTGCGCGGCGCGGGCGTAGTGGGGGAGGAGCCCGTGCTGGAACCCGGTGCCTCCTACGAATACACCAGCGGAGTACCGCTGCCGACCCCGTCCGGGATCATGGCGGGAACCTACGGCATGGTGACGACGGACGGCGAGCGCTTCGATATTGAAATTCCCGCGTTTTCGCTCGACGGCCCGGAGACCAAGCGCACGCTAAATTAATCTTCGCGCTTCTCCTCGGCCGCTTCGACCTCGGCGGGAGCGAACACGTATTTGCTGTTGCAGAACTCGCAGGTCACCGAGATCACGCCGTCCTGCACCATCTCGTCGCGATCCGCCTGCGAAAAGCTCTTCAGCATGTTGGTGACGCTCTCGCGCGAGCACGAGCATTTCGCCGCGACCGCGGCGGGCTTGAACACCCGCACGCCGTGCTCGTGGAAGAGACGGTAGAGCAGGCGCTCGCTCGACAGCGACGGATCGATCAGCTCGATGTCCTCGACGGTGGCGATCAGCGAGCGGCCTTCGACCCAGGCGTCGTCCTCGGGAATGTCGTGGCGCACGATGCCGGCCGGCGCGTCGCCGGGATCGAGATCGGGGCCGCGCATCCGTTCGGCCTTCTTGGGGAGGAACTGCAGCAGCATGCCGCCGGCACGCCAGCGGTGGCGCGGGCCGCCGGCGCCGGCGATGATCTCCTCGGCGACCGCGAGCCGCACCCGGGTCGGGATCTGTTCCGAGCGCAGGAAATATTCATGGGCGGCGTCCTCGAGATTGCCGCCGCTCAGCGCGACAAGGCCCTGGTAGCGGCTCATCTCCTGGCCCTGGTCGATGGTCATGGCGAGATGGCCGCGGCCGAGCAATTCGCCCGCCGATTTGGGTGCGGCGCCGGCGATGACGGCCGGGTCGAACTGGGCACAGGCGCGCACCCGCCCCGGACTGCGGTAGTCCACCACGAGCATGCGCACGGGGCCGTCGGTCTTGGTCTGGAGGATGAACCGGCCGTCGAACTTGAGCGAAGACCCCAGCAGCACGGTGAGCGCGATCGCCTCGCCGAGCAGCTTGGAGATCGCTGCCGGATAGGCGTGCGAATTCAAGATATCGTCGAGCGCGGGGCCGAGCCGCACCACGCGCCCGCGCAGATCGAGAGTCGCCACCTCGAACGGCAGGATGATGTCATCGGCCGCGTCGGCGGCGGGCGCGCGCGAAGTGGCCTCCTGACCCGTCATCGCGAACTCGTGTTGAAGCACCAGACCAAGATACCCTTCTGCGCATGCAACCGGTTTTCGGCTTCGTCGAACACCGCGGATTGCGGCCCGTCGATGACCTCGTCGGTGACTTCGTCGCCGCGATGCGCCGGCAGGCAATGCAGGAATATGGCGCTGGATTTCGCTTTTGCCATGAGGGCGCCGTTGACCTGATAGGGCCGCAGCAGATTGTGCCTGCGGGCGCCGTCCTTGTCGCCCATCGACACCCAGGTGTCGGTGACGACGCAGTCGGCGGATTCCACCGCGAGCTCCGGGTCATGCCCGACCTTGATCGCGGCGCCCGACGACTTGACCCACTCCAGCACCTTTCGTTTCGGCGCGAGTTCCGGCGGCGTCGCCACCGCGAGCTCGAAATCGAACTGGCGGGCGGCGTGCATCCACGATGTGAGCACATTGTTGGCGTCGCCGGTCCACGCCACCTTGCGCCCGCGGATCGGCCCGCAATGCTCCTCGAAGGTCATGACGTCGGCCATGATCTGGCACGGATGCGAACGCCGCGTCAGCCCGTTGATCACCGGCACGGTGGCATGCTGCGCAAGCTCGACGAGCATGTCGTGCTCGAGGGTGCGGATCATGATGGCGTCGACATAGCGCGACAGCACGCGGGCGGTGTCGGCGATGGTCTCGCCGCGGCCGAGCTGCATTTCCTGGCCGGTCAGCACGACGGTGTCGCCGCCGAGCTGGCGCATGGCGACGTCGAACGAGACCCGGGTGCGGGTCGACGGCTTGTCGAAGATCATCGCCAGCATTTTTCCGGCGATCGGGTGGGCGCCGGGGCCGCGGGCGCGCACCTTCATGGCGCGGCTGTCCTCGATGATGCCGCGCAGCTCGCCGGGGGCGATGTCGATGAGATCGAGGAAATGGCGGGGCTCGGCGTTCATGGCTTCGCCCCCACGGCCTCGGCGCGTTCGCGCTGGCTGCGCTCGATCCTCGTCGCGGCAGCGTCGATGCGGTCGATCGCTTCTGCGATCTCGTGCTCGTCGATGATCAGCGGTGGCAGCATGCGTACAACGTTGTCTCCGGCCGCGACGGCGAGGAGCTTCTCGGCGCGCAGCGCTTCGACCAGTTCGCCGTTCGGGCAGACGGCGACGAGCCCGAGCAGCAGGCCTTCGCCGCGCACCGCGGAGACGACGCCGGGATGGCGATCCCTGATCTCGGCGAGGCGCTGACGGAACAGGATGGCGCTGCGCTGGACCTTTTCGAGAAACCCGGGCGCCAGCACCAGGTCGAGCACCGCATTGCCGACCGCCATGGCGAGCGGATTGGCGCCGAAGGTCGAGCCATGGGTGCCCGGGGTCATGCCCTTGCCGGCCTCCGCGGTGGTGAGGCAGGCGCCGACCGGAAACCCGCCGCCCAGCGCCTTGGCGACACCCATCACGTCAGGCGTCACACCGCAGCGCTGATGGGCGAAGAAGCTGCCGGTGCGGCCGATTCCGGTCTGCACCTCGTCGAACACCAGCAGCAGCCTGTGCTGGTCGCACAATTCGCGCAGGCCCCTGAGGAAGGGCGTCGGGACCACCCGCACGCCGCCCTCGCCCTGGATCGGCTCGATCAGGATCGCCGCGGTTTCCGGCCCGATGGCGGCCTTGACCGCCTCGAAATCGGCGAACGGAACTTGGTCGAAACCCGGCACCACCGGTCCGAACCCTTCGAGGTATTTCTTCTGCCCGCCGGCGGCGAGCGTCGCCAGCGTCCGGCCGTGGAAGGCGCCTTCGAAGGTGATGATGCGGTGACGTTCTGGATGGCTGCTGACGTACTGGTACTTGCGCGCAACCTTGATCGCGCACTCCATCGCCTCGGCGCCGGAATTGCAGAAAAACACGAGGTCGGCGAAGGTGGCGGCGCACAGCCGCTCCGCCAGCCGCTCCGCCTCGGGAATCCGGAACAGATTCGATACGTGCCACAGTTTGTGAGCCTGCGCCGTCACCGCCTCGATCAGGTAGGGATGCGCATGCCCCAGCGCGTTGACGGCGACGCCGCCGGTAAAGTCGAGATAGCGCTCACCATTGGTCGCGATCAGCCACGCCCCCTCGCCCCGCTCGAAGGCGAGGTCGACGCGGGCATAGGTGGGCAACAGGTGCGAGGTCACGACACGGGCTCGTTCGTTCGGTATCGACGGCGGATTGGGCGCAAAATGAAACGTGCCGCCTCTCCGGGCGGCACGCGGGCATATTGTATTTCGCGTCCCGCTCCTGTCAACACGATGCGGCACGCGGCCGGAACCGGGCAAATCCGCCGGCCGCGGCACCAAATGCGCGATCATCTGTGGATGACGCCGCCCCAGGCCTCCCAGGGCAAGGAACATGTGGACGAGCACATGCCCGGACTCTTGCGCGCGAGTCACGGCATATAGTAGCGTCGTCGCGCACTGGTACGACATCTCGTGCGGCGGCGATTTCTTTAAGTTTGTTGGTGCGGTGAGTTCACGGCGCCCGGCCTAGGGCTGGACGACGGCGAGGAAGGATTCCGCCAAGTCGCTGCCACGAGAAAACGAAGGTGGGTGGCCATGACATGGACTGACGAGCGGGTGGAATTGCTCAAGAAGCTTTGGGCCGACGGCCTGTCAGCGAGCCGGATCGCGGCCGAACTCGGCGGCGTATCGCGCAATTCGGTGATCGGCAAAGTGCATCGTCTCGGCTTGTCCGGCCGCGCCAAAAGCGCGTCCGCCTCGGTGCCGCGCCAACGCAAGCCGCGCCCCCACCAGCACATGATGCGGATCTCCCGCCCCGGCGTTCGCGGCAATACCGCGCTCGCGCCGATGCAAGTGTTCGAGACCGATCTCGAGCCCGAGCCCCAACTGATCGAAAACATCGTACCGATGGGGCAGCGCTGCTCGATTCTCGAATTGAACGAATGCACGTGCCGCTGGCCGATCGGCGACCCCAGCGCCGCCGATTTCTTCTTCTGCGGCGGCAAGACCCTCGATGGACTGCCCTATTGCGGCTATCACTCGCGGATCGCCTATCAGCCGGTATCGGAGCGCCGCCGCGACAGGCGTCCGGATCGCGGCTAGATATTTCCGGTCAGGCCGACCCATTGGCGTCATTGTCCGGATTGACCGGATTGACCGGATTGACCGGGCAATCCGGTACTCACGGTCGATGTTTACCGGGATCGCGCGGTCGAGCCGGGCGATGACAGCTAAGTGGCAGGTTTGCGCGGCGGCGCGGGCGTCGGGTAGCTCGCCATCAGTTCGTCCACCATGCCCTTGGACTTCGCCCAGTCGAAGGTGCGGTAGGAGTGCCCGCGGGTCACGAACGAGGCGCCGGCGTAGAACATCTCGTACTGCACGTGACGGGACGCGAATTCCGAGCCGAGCGCGTCCCAGGCGAGCTTGAAGAATTTCACGCGTTCCTGCGGGCTGAAGGCCGGCGACTTCTGGGTCTTGTCGATGATGTCGGCGAGGCCGGGATCGTCGAAATCGGCGATGCTGGAGGGAACCATGATGAGCCCGCCGCCGGCGAGGTCGCGGATGGTCGTGATCACCTTGGGATAGAGCTGCTGGGTGAGCGACTGCGCCGCATAGAGCAGATGCCGGTCCGGCACGAAGTAGGCGCCGGCCTGAATTCCCTTGGCTTCCATGCCGTGCAACAGGCCATCGACCAGCCCGACCTCGGCTGCGATCTGGCCGAGCGTGTCGCGCACCTGGGGAAAGCCGATGATGCCGTTCGCCTCGGCGATGCGGTGGGCGATGCCGGCGAGGAAGCGCATCTTCACCACCAGGCGGATCTGGCACTGGTAGTTCTGGTAGACATGGGCCGGCGTTCCGTGGAACTGCTTGAGCGTCATCTCGATGCTTTGGTTCACGAATACCCGCTCCCAGGGCACCTTGACGTCGTCGAAATACATCACCGCGTCGTTCTCGTCGAACTGGCTCGACAGCGGATTGTCGAAGCGCGACACCGCATGCTCCTCGTAGGACTTTCGCGACAGCACCCGCAGGCCCTTGGCATTCATCGGTACGGCGAACGACACCGCCTGCTTCTCGTCGCCCGGCGACAGCGGCTGGATGCAGGTGACGAACACCTCGTTGGCCATGATGGCCGAGGTCCCCAGCATCTTGGCGCCGCGGATGGTCAGGCCGGCCGCGTCCTCGTCGACGACGCCGGCGGCGAGGAACGGGTCGGCCTGGGCGTGGGCCGGCTTCGAGCGGTCGGCCTGGGGATTGATGATCACGTAGGTGAGGAACAGGTCGTTGTCCCTGGCGAAGCGGTAATAGTCGCGCACCGCCGCGGCCCGCTTGGGATCATGCGCCTCGAACAGGTCGAGCCCCATGTACATGCCGCCGATGCAGGACGCCACGTGGTCGGGCGAGCGGCCCATGAAGCCGTAATGCAACCCGGCCCAGGCCTCGAGCGCGCGGCGGCGCTCCACCAGCTCGGCATAGTCGCGCGGCAGCTGCCAGCATCGGCTGACCCGCAGCCCGCTGTCCGGGCTCGCAAACGTCATGGCGTCGATGTGCGCGGGTTCCGCCTGGAAGTCGTAGAGCCGCGCCGCGGATCGCACCGAATTGCGGAACGCCTCGTGGACCGTCACATCGGCGACGCGCTCGCCGTTTATGGAGACGTCACGCCCGTCGCGAAGGCTTTCGATATGGTCCTGACCGTTGCGTGCCGCGCGCATCGTCCGTCCATCCTGGGCAGGCCGCGGCCCGCCATGCGGAGACAACCATAGCACGGCGCACCGGGCCGTCCGGGGTCCGTGGCGGATCGGCAACAGCAAAGAACAAAATGGCCGAGAACCGCGCCCATACCAGTGCTTAAGGGAAGCTTCCGTATCGATGTGGTAAGCTGCCGCCTCCGGGAGCCGCCTGCCGCCCGGCGATGGACATGACCCTAAAAAAGCCGTCGTCGGATCGCCGAATCCGGCCGTTGCGCGAGAATGGACTGCCTCCTTCATGGATATGATTCTCATCAAGATTTTGGCGGCCTTTCTGGCACTGAGCCAGGTGACCACGCGCCCGGACGCGATCAAGACGCAGTTCGACCCGGCCCGCGATGGCGCCGAGGTCGTCCACATCATGCGCGACGGCTGCGCCCATTTCCGCAAGGCCTTCGATGTCGAGTCGATCGACCTCGACGATCTCATCAAGACCGCGATGGACGACCCCGGCGCCTTTTCCGCCGAGGTCAAGTCGCTCCACGGCCTGAAATTCGAAAGCCTGATCCAGGTCTACCATCAGTTCTGCAAGAACGAGGACGTCAAGGATTCCCCGGTCGATATCGGCGCCGTCATCCGTTTCTACGACGAGGCGATGGCCAACCTGCCCGACCACACCGGTCTAAAGAACATGCGGGGCGCCGGCGGGGGCGGCGTGATCGACGGCAAGGGCGAACGCTTCGCTGACCTTTCCGAGAGCAACCGGCGCATCTGGGTACCGCTCAAGGACATCCCCCTGCATGTGCAGAAGGCCTTCATCGCCGCCGAAGACAAGCGTTTCTACGAGCACAAGGGCGTCGACGAGCGCGGCCTGATCCGCGCCATGATCGCCAATCTCGCCAGCCCGGGCCGCCCCCAGGGCGGCTCGACCATCACCCAACAGGTAGTGAAGAACCTGCTGGTCGGCGACGACGTGACCTATGAGCGCAAGATGCGCGAGGTCGTCATCGCCTCGCGGGTCGAGCACAGCATGTCCAAGGCGGAGATCCTGGAGACCTATCTCAATTCGATCTATCTCGGCCGCGGCGCCTATGGGATCGAGCTGGCCGCCCGCACCTATTTCGGCAAGCCCGCCGCCGCGCTGACCCTCGCCGAGGGCGCCATGCTGGCCGGCCTGACCAAGGGGCCGAGCTATTACAGCCCCGACAAGCACCCGGACCGCGCCCAGGAGCGCCTCGCCTATGTGCTTGCCCGCATGCAGGAGGATGGCGATGCCGGAGCCGGAGCCGGCGCACCCGATCCGGCCAGGACCGGCCTGCCCCAGATGGTGGCCTACGAGCATTCCGCCCAGCGGGATTCCGGCTACTACTTCCTCGACCATGTCCGCCGTGAGGCGCGCACCCTCGCCGGCATCCCGAGCCTGACCACCGTCGCGACCACGGTGCGCACCACGATCCGTCCGGACCTCCAGCACGCCGCCGAGGCGGCCCTGCAGGAGGGCCTCGCCCAATACGAGATGCGCAATGGCCGGGCCGAATGGCATGGTGCCGAAGCCAATATCGGCGCAGCGGTGCACCGCATCGAGGCGGCCGGGGGCCCCAAGGGCAAGCCGGCCTGGCAGCAGGCGCTGGCTGCGGCCCATCCGCCGCTCTACGACGTACACTGGACGACCGCGGTGGTGCTGGGGAGCGGCAACGACCGCGGCGATCGCAAGGGCGGGAGTGGCGGCAATGGCGGTGGCGGCCTGCGGGTCGGCCTCGCCGACGGCCGCGTGCTGCCGCTCTCGTCCAGCATCCGGCGCGGGCTCAACCTCTACGATATCGTGTTCGTGAAGGTCCCCGAGGCCCGAAGCACGCAGGCGAACAAGCAGGCCGGCGTGGCCGAGCTGCGGGTGCGCCCGGCGGTGCAAGGCGCCGCGATCATTCTCGACAACAAGACCGGCGGGATTCTCGCGATGGCAGGCGGGTTCTCCTACCCGCTGAGCCAGCTCAACCGCACCACCCAGTCGCAGCGCCAGCCCGGCTCCTCGCTCAAGCCCTTCACCTATCTCGCGGCGCTGCGCCGCGGCCTGCAGCCCAACACGCTGGTGCGCGACCAGCAGATCACGCTGCCGCCGATCGGCAATTCGTACAACGCGCGGGACCGCGACTACTGGACGCCGAAGAATGCCGATGGCGACGGCGGCGGCATCACCACGCTGCGGCGGGGGCTGGAGAATTCCAAGAACCTCGTCACCGCGAACCTGCTGGAGGGCGGCATCGACTCAGATCCCAGCCAGAGCCTCGCCCGCGTCTGCGAGCTCACCCTGGACGCGCAGATCTACAGCAGTTGCGTCGCCTATTATCCCTTCGTACTCGGCGCCCAGCCGGCGCGCCTCATCGACATGGCGGCGTTCTACGCCGCCATCGCCAATGAAGGCCGGCGTCCCGCCCCCTATGGCATCGAATCGATCGAGCAGAACGGCCGGGCGGTCTATACCCACAAGCCCGAGTTCAAATGGCTCGCCTCCGGCGACCGGCCGGCGTTCTTCCAGATCAAGACCATGCTGCAGGGCGTGGTGGCCCGCGGCACCGCGCGGGCGATCGCCCAGCTCTCGCCCTATGTGGCCGGCAAGACCGGCACCAGCGACGACGAGAACGACGCCTGGTTTGTGGGCTTCACCAATGACGTGACGGTCGGCGTCTGGGTCGGCTACGACAATTCGGACGGCCGGCGCCGCACGCTCGGCAACGGCTCGACCGGCGGCCGGGTGGCGGTTCCGATCTTCGAGCAGATCATCAATGCGACCTGGTCTCTCTATGCCCGCCAGACCCCGCTAAATCCGCCCTCGCCCGAGGCGAAGAAGGAGTTGGTCGCGCTGCCGATCGATCTCGCCAGCGGCAATCGGGTGAGCGACCGCCGCCAGCAGGCCTTTACGGAATATTTCCGGCTCAGGAACGGCGAGATGGACGACACCCAGTACAACATCGTGCCCCAGTATGAGGTGGCGTCCCCGGATACCGGCTATGGCGACGGATATGCCGACACCGGCCGTGACAGCGGCCGCACCTATTACCCCGGCGGTTACTACCAGGGAAACCGCACCTTCTACCCCAACGGCTACAACGCGGGCGGTGGCTTGTTCGGCAATGGCGGCTTGTTCGGCCTGTTCGGGGGACAGGCCTACCAGCCGCAACGGCCGCTCTATCCACCCGCCGCCCAAGGCGAACGGCGGTTGGTGGCACCCCGCCGCGTCGACCCGGACTACCTCTATCGGGGCCTGCGCTAGAGCATGATCCCGAAGAGTTGCAGACTTTTCGGAACGACTTCATGCGCGAGAACACAGACTTGGGAGCGCTATCCGATTCGACCCGAAACGATGGGGCTTCATTGAACGCGTTCGTCAAAAGGATCCATTGCCCATGAGAACGCATTGCTTGGCGCTCGCCCTGGCGGCGGTGCTGGTCCTGCCGCTTGGAGCCGCGGCGGATGAATTCCAGCTGCAGGAGGTGCCGACGCTGCCGCCGCTCTCGGCCGGACCACTGGCGCCGCGCACGATCCTGTTCACCGATCACCGCAAGGACGAGCTCGTCGATCCCGTCACCGGGCTGATCCGGTTCGCCGATTGGGCACGGTCGCGGCCCGAGCAGAAACAGTTGTTGAGCCTGTTTCCCTCCTATGAGGAGCCGGCCGTCCCCGGCCCCGAGGCCCCGAGCAAGGCGCGCAGGCGGCACCTCCACGTCTATGTCGCGGAGGCGCGCTTCGAGATCGCCCGGCCGGCGGGCGCGATCGACTTTTCGACGCTCGTCACCATGGCGGTGCTCGAAAAGCTCGATCCCTCGATCAAGCACAAGGTGCTGGCGCCGGCGGACGTCATTCCCAACAAGGACCCCAAGTTCGCGGCCAACCGCGATCCCGACCGCAACTGGTGTGAAGGCCCCGGCGTGCTCTGCATCCAGTCGAACTACAAGCTCGAGGGCCGGCTGCCGACCGGCATCCTGCTGGTCAACAAGATCCGGGAGAGCGGCAAGAAGATCGCCGACTTCCTGGAATTCCAGAGCGAGCTGCGCCAGCTGCCGCCAGCCGAAATCAACCAGGCCGCGATCGCCCAGGCGACCGGCGTCGACACCCCGGTCGCCGGCGCCATCGAGCAGAACATCTTCTATGTCAACCAGGTGATGCAGTTCGGAAAATTCCTCGCGGTGCTGCAGCCCGATCCGGCCGACGCCACGAAGTCGATCGCCACCGCCTTCATTGCGCTCGCGGTCGACAGCGACCTGTTCGAGAAGAAGAAGGAATTCGAGAACGTCCCGGTGCTGCGCAATCTGGTGCCGGCCCAGGTGCTCGCCGGCAACAGCTCGTTCAACACCGGCAATTCGATCAGCGGCGGCCTGCCGAAATATTCGCGCAACCGCGTCAAGGCGATCGCCGGGCTGTTGGAGAAGGAGTAGGCGCGCCCGGAACTGGGGCCTGATTGAATTTCGCGCGCCGGGAGTTACTCGACGGCGGCACCGGATGCTTTGACGACTTTACCCCATTTCTCGACTTCGGCTGCCAGGAACGTCTGAAATTCCTGGGGCGTGGTGCCGTAGGGAATTGCCCCCAGCGCTTCGATCTCCTTTTGAAACTCCGGATCATCCAAAGCCTTGCGGATTTCGCTGCTGAGCCGTTCGACAATCGGTGCGGGGGTTTTCGCCGGCGCCAGCACCGATTGCCAAGCCGTCGCCTCGAAGCCCGCGACGCCGGACTCCGCAATCGTCGGCAGGTCGGGATACCTGGGGTGCCTGCGCGCGCTGGCTATTCCCAGGGCTCGCAAAGTGTTCCCTTCGATATGGGGCGCGAGCGGGGGCAGGTTGTCGAGCATCACCTCGATCTGACCGCCGAGCAGCGCATTTATCGCCTGGGCGGAACCGCGGAACGGCACATGAGTCATTCGGATCCCCGTCATGGAGGAAAGCAGCTCCATGGCGACGTGAGCGGCGGTGCCGACACCCGGCGTTCCGTAATTCAAGCGCCCCGGATCGGCTTTGGCGTAGACGATGAACTCTTCGACGGATCGGACCGGAACCGACAGATTGACGACGAGGACATTGGGGACCAACGCCACCATGGAGACCGGAGCGAAGTCTCGCAACACGTCGAACGGCAGCTTCTTGTAGACCGTCTGATTGATTGCGAGAACCGCGGCTGCCATGAGCAGCGTATACCCGTCAGGGGCGGCCCGGGCGACCGAGGCAGCGCCGAGGTTGCCACCCGCACCCGTCTGATTCTGGACCACGAACGATTTGCCGAGCGCCCTTTCCAGCCTGTGCGCGACCAGACGCGCGAGCAGGTCGTTCGCACCGCCGGGGACAAATGGAGCGACGATCGTTACCGGGCGTGAAGGATAGGTTTGCGATAACGTCGGGCTCCCGGCGACAATGCAAAGCCCGGTCGCCACGAGCGCGGACACGAGTCTTCGTCGCGAAAGCATGGTCAGTCACTCCTCGCCGGAACAATATCTACAATTATTGTCGGCCCGTCGCAGCAGGGATCGGGGGGTAACCGCTCCATCCGGGCCACATCACAATGGCTGGGCACTTGCAGGCTTCCGGGCGATAGGTTGCTCCAGCGAGCATTCCGGCGCCCCGGAAAATCGAACCCTTCCTACCAAGCCGGATCGAGCCCCCTCGTCTTGTAGACGGCTGCCGCGGACGGCGTGGTCAGTGCCTTGATCAGTGCCCTCGCGGCTTCGGGCTCGCGGGCGCTCGTCGTCACGCCGGCGGAATAGAGCGTGGTCTGCTGCAATTCCACGGGCAGCATGCCGATCACCTCGACGTCGGGGTTCGACAGCAGCTCGGACACCTGCTGCAGCCCGATCTCGGCTTGGCCGCTGGAGACCAGCACGCTGACGCGGCCGTCGGGGCCGCCGGCCGCGAGCCGCGCCTTCGGCGCCATCTCGGCGGCGATGCCGAGCCGCCGGAACACGCCCTCGATATGCGCCGCCGTGATGCTGCCGCCGGACGGCGCGGCGTAGCCCACGGTCTTGGCTGCCGTCAGCGCGCGCTTGAGCGCTTCGGCCGTCGATACGTCGGGCCGCGGCGCGCCCTTGCGCACGGCGATGCCGATGCCGGTGCGCGCGAGGTCGGTACGGCCGGCGACCACCTTGCCCCGTTTGATGAGCTCGTCGATCGCCGCGCTGTCGGTCAGGAAGATGTCGACGGGTTCGCCGCGTTCGAGGCGGGGAATCAGCGCGCCGGAAGGAGCATAAACCGCGCGAACGGTGTGGCCGTTCGCGCTCTCGAAGGGCGGCAGCACCTGGTCGGTGGCCGCCTTGAGTGCGGTCGAGATGAACGCATCGATCTCGGCGGCCCGGGCCGGCGCGGTCGCGGCGAGCAGCGCGACGAGGATTGCAATCAGGCGCACGATTTTCCCTCCCATGACGGAGCCGGGGCCCCGTCGCACCGTATCGAAGTCACGGGAGTGGCGCCATGTGGGCCCGGCCGGCCGCGAGAATCCTACTTTGCATGGGGTTGTTTTTAAGAAAATCAGGTCACCCATCCCGGCCCACCCCCGGGGCCCGCGTTGTGCCGCCGCTGCGCCCCTGATACGTAACCCCCATGAATGCCCCTGCGGGAAAACCGATCGATTGCGACGTGCACCCGGCGGTGCCCGGCATCGACACCTTGCTGCCCTATCTCGACCCGTTCTGGCGCGATTCGGTGGTCGACCGCGGCATCGAGGGGCTCGACAGCGTCAGCTATCCGCCCAATGCGCCGATCTCCGCGCGCCCCGACTTCCGCAATGCCGCAAACCGCGCCGCGACCGATGTGGCGGCGCTGCAGGCGCAGGTGTTCGGCCGCTGGGGCGCGGAGTTCGCCGTCTGCAATTGCCTTTACGGGGTCCAGCTCGTCTTCAACGAGGACATGGCGCGCGCCTTCGCCCGGGCCGTCAACGACTGGATCGCCAAGGAGTGGCTCGACCGCGATCCGCGCCTGCGCGCCTCGATGGTGGTGCCGCTGCAGAACGTCGACTTCGCGGTGGAGGAGATCGAACGCTGCGCCAAGGACCCGCGCTTCGTCCAGGTGCTGGTGCTGGCGATGGGGGAAACCCCGCTCGGCCGCCGGCATTTCTGGCCGGTCTATGCAGCGGCGGAGCGCCACGGGCTGCCGATCGGCATTCACGCCGGCAGCGCTTATCGGCATCCCGTCACCTCGCTGGGCTGGCCGAGCTATTACGTCGAGGATTATTGCGCGCAATCCCAGGGCTTCCAGTCCCAGGTCGCGAGCCTCATCTGCGAGGGCGTGTTCGCCAAGCATCCCGGCCTGAAGGTGGTCCTGATCGAGTCCGGCGTGACCTGGGTGCCGCCGTTCGTGTGGCGGCTGTCGAAGCTCTGGCGCGGCTTGCGCACGGAGATCCCGTGGATCGACCGCTCGCCGCGCGATATCTTCCGCGACCATTTCCGCCTGACCGTCCAGCCGTTCGACGCGCCCGATGCGCCCGACATCGTGCGGCGCCTGCTCGATCACCTCGGCTCGGACGAGCTGCTGCTGTTTTCCTCGGACTACCCCCATTGGCAGTTCGACGGCGACGACGCGATGCCGCCGGGCATTCCCGCCGACCTCGCCAAGAAGATCATGGTCGACAATCCCCGCGCGACTTATTTCAACCGCGGGGCGGTCACCAAGTGAGCGGCCGTGCCGTGGGCCCGGCGCGCCGGGGGAGCTGATGCCTACGCTCGCGATCGAAGAGGTGTGCTGCGACTTCGGCGGCGTGGTGGCGGTCGACCGCTTCAGCCTTGCGGTCGAAGCCGGGGAGTTCGTGACGCTGCTCGGCCCGTCCGGCTGCGGCAAGACGACGACGCTGCGCATGGTCGCCGGCCTCGAACGCGCCACCGCCGGTAGGATTTCCATCGGCGCGCGGGTGGTGAGCGATCCCGCCGCCGGCATCTTCGTGCCGCCGGAGCAGCGCCAGCTCGGCGTGGTGTTCCAGTCCTATGCCATCTGGCCGCACATGACGGTGTTCGAGAACGTCGCCTATCCCCTGCGCGTGCGCCGGCGCTCCGCCGCCGCGATCAAGGAGCAGGTCACGGCGGCGCTCCGCCTCGTCGAGATGGAGGCGTATGCCGACCGCCCGTCGCCGGCACTGTCCGGCGGGCAGCAGCAGCGCATCGCGATCGCGCGGGCGCTCGTGTTCGAGCCGCAGGTGCTGCTGCTCGACGAGCCCCTGAGCAATCTCGACGCGCGGCTGCGGACCCAGATGGGCGACGAGTTCCGCGCCCTGCAGCGCCGCCTCGCGATCACCACACTCTACGTCACCCACGACCAGGAAGAGGCGATGGCGCTGTCCGACCGCGTGATCGTGATGGATCGCGGCCATGCGCTCCAGATCGGCACGCCGGAGGCGATCTATCGACGGCCGGCGAGCCGGCAGGTCGCGGCGTTTTTCGGCGCGCCGAACCTGCTGGAGGCGCGGGTCACCGCGTGCCATCCGCACGGCCCGGACGCGTTCCGCCTCGCCGTCGAGGGCGAGGGCTGGCACGGCGAATGCCGCGCCGCCGAACCCTACCGGCCGGCCGAACCCGTGACCGTGCTGGTGCGGCCGGAGAACGTCGCGCTCAACCCCGGCGGCATCACGCCGGGAGCAATCGCCTGGCGGGGCAAGGTGACGGAGACGGTCTTCCGGGGTCCGCGGCTTTCCCTCAAGGTCGCGACGACGGCCCGCACGATCCAGGTGGAGGCGACCGCGCTATGCGGGGTCCGGGTAGGCGACACCGTCGAGCTCGGTGTCGCGCCGGAGGGGGCCTGGGCGATCAGGCCGTGAAGATCGACGAATGCCTTCGTACGGCTCCCCTCACTGGCTTGCCGCCCGAACGCAGACCGCGACCAGCGGATTGTCGGCGGGACTCGGAGAGATCCCACATGACACCGAGTTTTCGGTCAGGAAGGTGGCCGGTCGCCTCCTGATGCCGCAAAAGGCGGTTACGAGCACCTCCTCCTGCTCGCATTGGACGGTGCAGGACTGCAGCGCGCAATTGGCGCGCACGATCCGTGTTTGCGACGCGGGACCGGGCGGGCCCGGCGGCCCTTGTGTGCCGGGCCCGCCGGGTGGCCCCGGCGGTCCCTGAGGGCCGATGTCGCCTCTCGGGCCGGGCGGGCCGGGCGGGCCGGGATCGCCCTTGGGACCCGACGCGTTTTGGCCGCAACCGGCCGCAACGAACGACAGGACAGTCAGGACAATGATGACTGGAAATCTGGTGGAGCGCATCGCAATCCTTCCAAAATTGCTATCGCCCCGGCGCAGGCTAACAGCGGACCTTCGTGCTTACAATCGCTTCGCGCGAGCCGGCCAACAGTTTCCTTGCCCGGGTTTCAAAAGGCTAGCATAGGAAGGCGCGCATCAAGGCGCCAAGACAGCGCCCCGACCGGAGACGCCGATGCCGTACCAGGATTTCCGCCAGTTTCTCGACGTGCTCCGCCAGCAGGGCGAACTGATCGACGTGGACCGGCCGGTGGCGCTCAATGACGTCGGCAAGGCGATGAAGCAGAGCTATGCGCGCCAAGGCCCCGCCATCATGTTCACCCGGAACGGCACCGATTTCCCCCTGGTGTGCGGCGTCTATTCGACGCGGAACAAGGCACTGCTGGCATTCCAGACCGACGAGGCCGGCCTGTTCGACAAGGTCCTGACCGGTCTCGAAAAGCCGATCCCGCCGGTCCTCGCGAAGGGACCCGCGCCCTGCCAGCAGGTGGTCATCACCGGCGACGACATCGACCTTACGCGCCTTCCGGTTCCGCAATACAGCCCCAAGGATGGCGGCCCCTACATCACGCCGGGCATCGTCGTCTCCAAAGACCCGGAAACCGGCGTCCCCGACATCGGCCATTACCGCGTGCTGATCCTGGGCAAGAACACATTCTCGTATTCCGCCCAGCCGTTCCACCGGTTCGGTAAGAACCTCGCCAAGTGCAAGAAGCTCGGCATCGTCCCCAGGGCGGCGCTGGTGATCGGGGTCGACCCGATCCTCGCTTACACCTGCCAGGTGCAGGTGCCCGACGACACCAATGACTGGAGCCTCGCCGGCGGTTTTCGCGGCGCCCCGGTGGAACTCACGCGCTGCAAGACCTGCGACCTCGAAGTGCCCGCGACCGCGGAAATGGTGATCGAGTTCGAGGTCGACCTCGACCGCACCGTGATGGAAGGCCCGCTCGGCGAATACACCGGCTACTACACGCGGGCATCGCATAAGCCGGTCGCGACCGTCACCGCCATCACCCATAGAAGGAACCCGATTTTCCAGGGCTTGCTGACGGGCAAGCCGGTCACCGAGAACCACATCCTCAAGCAGGTGCCGTTCGAGGTCTCGGTGTTCCGCATGCTCAAGCGCCAGTTTCCGACCGTCGAGAAGGTCTCGGTGCGCGCCTCCGCCGGCGTCTCGTTCTACCTCGTGATTTCCATGCAGCCGCGCTTCGCCGGCGAGCCGCGCCAAGTGATCATGGCGGCGATGGCGAGCAACATCAGGCCGAAATGGACCATCATCGTCGACCCCGACATCGACGTGCACTCCTCCACCGACGTCGAATGGGCGATGGCTTTCCGCGTCCAGCCGCACCGCGACGTCATCATCGTCGACAACGTGCCGGCGGGGCCGTCCGACCCTTCCGTCGACCTCACCCGCGACCGCACCATGCGGACGGCCTCGATGATCGGCATCGACGCCACCCGCCCGTTCGGCGAGCCGTTCTACGAGGTCGCCGACGTGCCGGGCTGGGAGGACTTCGAAATGCCGGAGCTGGAAAAGTAAAAAGCGTGTCACGGCGGCTCTGCTCCCTCTCCCGCTTGCGGGGGAGGGTCGGGGAGGGGGCGCGCGTCAAACGCGACGGGCTGCGAAATGCCGCAGCCGGTGTCAGAACTGGTTGCCGCAGTGCTCGGGTCAAAGAGCCCCCTCCCTGACCCTCCCCCGCGAGCGGGAGAGGGGAAAGACGCTCGCGCGCCGAACCGCGCGGCGGCCCTTCAGCGGCACCGGCTCTTCGACCTCGTGCACGGCGGCCCGCAGCGCCTCGAGATTCTCGATGATGCGGCCGACGTGCTCGAACACGGTTGCGAGCTGAGCGTCGGTCAGGCCCCGGCGCGCATTCTTGTTGGCCTTGGCGGCACAGGCCATCAGCGGTTTGTTCAGCGCGGTGCCGGCGGGCGTCAGGAATACGTTGACCTTGCGCCGGTCGGCGGCGTTGCGCACGCGGGTGATCAGTCCCTCGGCCTCCAACGAATCCAGGATCGCGGTCGACGACGCCATCTCGATGCCGACCCGACGCGACAGCTCGGCCTGGGTCAATCCATTTTCCACCCACAAATTGCGCAGGTGCTGGAACTGACCGAACGTCACCCCGTGGGCCGCGAGTTCCTGCCGCAGATGGCGGTTGAACCCCATGTCGGCCTCGCGCAGCAGCATCCCGATGCCGATCGCGGGCGGCCGCCGGCGGCCCTCGCCGCGGCTTTTCGTCGTGCCTGCCAACGCCTCATCTCTCCCGGTAATTGACGATCATAAGGTATCTTATGATATGATACCTTACGAACAATGCCTATGAGGAAAACGTCCCAATGCCTGAACTGCTGGTCTGCCGGGACGGCGAGATCGCCGAGGGGGGCGTGCGCATCGTGCGCAACGGCCGCACCGAGATCGGGGTGATCCGCCACGCCGGAAAATACTTCGCCTATCGCAACCTGTGCCCGCACCAGGGCGGCCCGGCCTGCGAGGGCCTGCGGATGCCGCAGATCGTCGAGCTGATCGACGGCGACGGCGTCTTCCACGGCAAGCGTTATGACGAGGACGACATGCACATCGTGTGCCCATGGCACGGCTGGGAGTTCCACCTCGCCGACGGCCGCCATTGCGGCGACGCCAAAATCGGGCTGCAGAAGTTCGACGTGGTGGAGAGGAACGGTGAAGTCTATGTCGCCGTCTGACGCCGACTTCGCGGGGCTGGCGAGCGAAATCGCCGCGCGTTGCGCCGACGCGGTCGAGAACGACACCCTCGACGCCATTCCCGACGACGCCCTCGGGCAGGCCTTGGCGAGCCTGGTGCGCCTGTTCGCCGCCAAGGCCCAGGCCGGGCCGACGCCCCGCCCGTTCGCCCGCAACAGCGCCATCGCGCCGACCGACGTGATGGTGGTGGCGAGCGCCATGCTCGATGCCACCGGCCTCAACGTGTTCGAACTGGGCGCGTGGCAGTCGATGTCGCGCGTCGGCCGGCTCGCCCGGACGTGAATCCGTTTTTCCTGCGAGGGACGCCATGAACACCCAGATCACCAATTTTCGCGACCTCGCGGTGGAGGAATTCGACACCACGACCTTGCTGGAGCATGCCGCGCAGCAGGCGATCGACCGCAAATACGAGGATTTCCTGATCGTCGACGTGGATTCCCATCACTACGAGACCGAGTCGATCCAGGAGATCGCCGACTACATGGACGATCCGGTGCTGCGCCACGAGACCAAGTACCAGGGCATGGCGCGTGGCGGCATCACCTCCGCCGACGGCTCCTACCAGGAGATCGGCGGCCGCATCACCCGCTATCCCGGCCGGCGCCGCGAGAAGGTGCCGCCGTCCCCGCACCGCGACATCACCCTGATGCGGCGCTGGATGGACGCCATGGGCGTCGACATCGCCTGCATGTTCCCGACCCCGATGCTCAATCTCGCCGCATGCCCGCGCGTCGAAGTCGAGGTGGCGCTCGCCACCGCCTATAACCGCTGGCTGTGCGAGCGCGTGCTGTCGGAGGACCCGCGCTTCAAGTCGATGCTCTACCTGCCGTTCAACGACCCCGAGGCCTGCTACCGCATCGTCAGGGAGTTCGGCGACAAGAAGGGCGTGATCGGGTTCATGATCACCGCGACCCACTACCGCGGCGTCTACGACAACGCCTATGCGAAGACCTATGCGGCGATCCAGGAACTCGGCATGCCGCTGTCGTTCCATGCCGCGTTCAACTGGGCGGATCCGGGCCTGGCGCAGACCAACCGGTTCATCGCGGTCCATGCGCTGGGCTTTGCCTGGCACAACATGCTGCACCTCACCAACTGGGTGGTGAATGCGATGCCCGAGCGATTCCCGCGCCTGAAGACCATATGGATCGAGAGCGGGCTCGCCTGGCTGCCGTTCCTGATCCAGCGGCTCGACAACGAATACATGATGCGCACCTCGGACTGCGCCGCGCTCAAGAAGAAGCCGAGCGACTATATCCGCGACATGTATTTCACCAGCCAGCCCATGGAGATGGTCGACAACCGCAAGGCGCTGGAGCTGACCTTCGAGATGATCGATGCGGAGACCCAGCTGCTGTACTCCTCCGACTACCCGCACTGGGACATGGACCTCCCGTCGACGATCCATGGCCTGTCGTTCCTCTCCGAAACGGCCAAACGCAATATCCTCGGCGACAATGCCCGCCGCCTGTTCAACCTCACCCCGGTCTATTCCGAGCTCAAGCTGGCGCGCCGCGCCGCCCGCGGCCTCGGGCCGCCGGTTATCGGATGATGCAACGAATTCGTGGGCCTCTTTTTCAGACCTCGTCCTGAAGGAGGCGCACCGCCCACTTACAATGTCCGTATTTCGCTGTCAGTGGCGGCGGGATGGGCTATAGTCCGATTCCAGGACATCGAGGGGACGTTGATGTAGCTTGTTTCCGATCGCGACCGGCGCGCATCCTCGGCGGCGGCGCGGCGCGGCTGTTCAAGCCGCCGCCCCGCAATGAGAAGCAGAAAGAGAACCTGATCGATCACGGCAATCTCGCGGCGTGACGCGGCCGTCGTTCCGGCTGATGAGAATCGTTCGCGCAAGCGGACAGCAAGGAGTGGCCGGATGACGAAGAAGGGCCCGAACGCGCTCTTGGTGTTTCCGAAGTTCAACCCGAACTCGTTCTGGAACCTGCAATCGGTCTGCGACATCTGGGGGGCGCGCTGCCCGGCGCCGCCGCTCGGCCTGATCACGGTGGCCGCGTTGCTGCCGGAGTGGTGGAATCTGCGCCTCGTCAACCGCAACGCCGAAGAGCTGACCGACGCCGACCTGGCCTGGGCCGATCTCGTCATGACCGGCGGGATGCTGCCGCAGCAGGACGACGCGCTCGCCGTCATCGAGATGTGCCGCAAGCGCGGCAAGCCGGTGGCGATCGGCGGCCCCGACGCCATGTCGAGTCCCGACATCTACCGTCACGCCGACTTTCTCGTGCTCGGCGAAGCCGAGGGCCTGATCGGCCAGTTCGTCGAGGCGTGGTCGGCGGGCGCCGAATCCGGCGTATTCGAAGGGGTGAAGTTCCAGGCCGACGTCACCAAGAGCCCGACGCCGCGTTTCGATCTTCTCAATTTCGAGCACTATCTCTATGTCGGCGTGCAGTTCTCGCGGGGCTGCCCTTTCAACTGCGAATTCTGCGACATCATCGAGCTGTACGGCCGGGTGCCGCGCGCCAAGACCAACGAGCAGATGCTCACCGAGCTCGACACGCTCTACCGGCTCGGCCATCGCGGCCATGTGGATTTCGTCGACGACAACCTGATCGGCAACAAGAAAGCCCTCAAGCGCTTCCTGCCGGCGCTGTGCGCCTGGCAGAAACAGCGCGGCTATCCGTTCCAGTTCTCCACCGAAGCCTCGATGAATCTCGCCGACGATGCGGAGTTGCTGCGGATGCTGCGGGAGGCGAATTTCTTCCTCGTCTTCGTCGGCATCGAAAGCCCGGATACGGCGACGCTGATCTCGATGCAGAAGAAGCAGAACACCCGGCGCAGCCTCGCCGACAGCGTGCACCGCATCTACCAGGCGGGCATGGTGGTGATCGCCGGCTTCATCGTCGGATTCGACAATGAAGGCGGGAGCGTCGCCGAGACCATGGTGGATTGCATCGAGGCCACCAGCATCCCGGTCGCCATGGTCGGCCTCCTCACCGCGTTGCCGAACACTCAGCTCACGCGCCGGCTCGAGAAGGAAGGCCGCCTCCTGCCGATCCTGCACGGAAAGGGCGACCAATGCAGCGCCGGGCTGAACTTCATCACGCTGCGGCCGCGCCGCGACGTGCTGGCCGATTTCCGCGCCGTCCTGGTGAGCGTCTACGATCCCGCCGCCTATTTCGAGCGGGTGCGCGTCTTGGGCCGCATGCTCGACCGGCCCGCTCTCCCCGGCCGTTTCTCTCTGGGGGTGACGTGGCACGAGCTGAAAGGTCTCGCCCGCCTGATCCGCTGCGTGACGTTCCGCCGAAAGGATCTCGGCCCGTATTTCTGGGGCACCGTCTTCGATTGCCTGCGCCACAAGCCGAGCAATCTCGAGTTCGTGCTCGCGATGATCGCGTTCTACCTGCATCTCGGCACGTTCGCCCAATTCCTGATCAAGGATTTGGACCGCCAAATCCAGGCGCTCGACGACGAAGCGGCGCGCCAGCCGCAGCCTCTCAAGCAGGCGGTGCCGGCTTAGGTCCGGGACGGCGCAGAGCGCTTTCAGGTCGACATACACTTCGTTGTCATCGCCCAGCTTGACCGGGGCGATCCAGTCAACACCGGCCGGGCGTACTGGATTGCCCTCAAGCCGGGCAATGACCCGTCAGGGATCAAAGTGATCGGCAAACACTTCAATCGATGCTGATGCCGGCGGATTTGACCACCGCCACCCATTTGCGCGTTTCCGCCGCGAAGAACGCGGCGAATTCCTGCGGCGTGCCGGTCGCCGGGGTGGCGCCGAGCCGGGCGAGCTGGGCGCGCAATTCCGCGGAATCGACGCTTTCGTTGACGGCGGCGTTGAGCCTCGCGACCACGGCGGCCGGGGTCCCGGCGGGGGCCACCACCCCCTCGAAGCTCGTCACCACGAAACCGTCGACGCCGCTCTCGATCATGGTCGGAACCTCCGGCAGCAGCGCGAAACGCTTCTCGCTCGTCACCGCGAGCGCACGCAACTGGCCGTCCTGGATGTGCGGCATCAGCCCTTCGATCGCGCCGAACACGAACTTGACCTGGCCGGCGAGCACGCCGGTCACGATCTCCGACAGGCCCTTGTAGGGGATATGGACGACGTCCACCGCGGTCTTGGCCTTGAACCACTCCGCCGCCAGATGGGTGGCGTTGCCGTAGCCGGAGGAGCCGAAATCGAGCTGGCCGGGATTGTTCCTGGCGATGGTCACGAGCTCTTGCACGGTTCGCGCCGGAAACGACGAGGCGACCACCAGCACTTCCGGGCTGTCGGAAACCTTGGCGACCGGCACGAAGTTCCTGGCGGGGTCGTAGTCCTTGTTCTTCGCCACCGCCGGGATGACGGCGAGCGTGCTCACATTGCCGAACAAGAGGGTGTAGCCGTCGGGCTCGGCATTCGCGACCGCCTTGGCCCCGATCACCCCGCCGCCTCCGGGGCGGTTTTCTATGATCACGTTCTGCCCCAGGATCGCCGACATGCGCTGCGCGACCAGCCGCGCCACGACATCCACCGGCCCGCCGGGAGCGAACGGCACGATGATCTTGATCAGATGGTCCGGATAATTCAGCGACGCCGCCGGAGCCGCGCCGAGACACGCGATGCCGGCGATGGCGACGGCGGTCAAAAGTGGCAGCCCCAGCTTCACGGAAATTCTCATTGCAACCTCCGGCGCCGCGATCCTACCGCGAAATGGGCGGCACCGTCTCGGGAGCGGCACGAAGCCAAATAGCCGTTGCCGACGCCCGGCTTTTGAGGCGAAATGCGGCTGATCCGGCTAGCGGACTCGCGGCACAAGCGAGGTTTCGGCCATCAGGGAGGCTTTAATGAAGACGTTGCAGATCAAACCGCTCATCTTGCTCTCGGGTTTCGCGCTCGCGGTTTCGGTGAGCGCGGCAAGCGCACAGGCGCCGGCGGGCGAACCCAAAGGGCCCGTCGCCAAACCGCTCCTGAACCTCGATCTCGCTCCCGAGATCGACAGCGTGCAGGGCCGCGTCATGCGCATGCAATTGACCACTTACGCGCCCGGCGCCTCCAACAAGCCGCACAGCCACAAGGACCGCCCCGAGGTGGTCTACATTCTGTCGGGAAAGGTCATCGAGCACCGCGGCGAGGTCGCCAAGGAATATGGCCCGGGAGATACGTTCACGGCCGACCGGAACACCACCCATTGGATGGAAAACAAGGGAACCGTCCCGGCGGTCATGCTGGTCACCGGCATCGCCAAGAAAGAGTAAACGGGATACCCGAAAATCCACCAAAGAGAAAAGAGGCCCGGCCGTTCGAACGGCCGAGCCTCCGAGTCGAAGCCATCCGCGCGCTGGGGGGGCACGGGGATGCGTGCGCGCGGTGTATGGCCTCAGCTCTCAATGTGGGACTTGCAGTTATTTCGAGAAGTGACGGGTTGCCGCACCCCGGGTGACCATCCGCCGCGGTGCGGTGATCGGTCGCTCGCGCGGTCCGGCAACGGCACCGCCCGACCACGGCAGGGGGGAGACGGAAGCCGGAGCGGCGGTCATCGCAGGAACTCGTCATCCCGCCGGCGGCCCAATTCGATCCGGCAGCGGTTCGGCCTCGCAAAATGCCGCAGCCCGAGCCCGCGCCAACGCGCAAGGACGCTTGTGACCGGACCGGCGCTGCTGCAAGATGTTCCCGGCAATCTGGCAATCCCGCCATGTTGCCATTCAACCAAGGAGCGGAGACATGCAGCGTCTCACCCTGATGACCGCGGCGGCAGCGATGCTGGCCGGCGGAGTACTGGCCGGCACGCCAGCGAAGGCCGAATACAACTACGGCCCGATGAAGAACGGAAGCCAGTGCTACAACTACTCGGCGAACGGCTGGAACAACCAGGGCTTCGGCGCCTGGAAGGCTTGCCCGACCGAGGCCGCAAAGCCGGTGACCCATCACGCCAAGAAAGGTTGAGCCTCGCTTCAACCGCGTTTTCCCGCGAATCGAAGTTCCGGTTCACACCGGACCGCGCGGATGATCGAGAATCCAGGGCGGCGGCCGCCGCTCTGGAACCGCAGCAGCATGGACGGATGCGAGCGCGGCGCGACCCATCGACTTGCACGCATCCACTTGCGCCCACCGAGTTGCGGTTTGTGGCTCGATTCGCGCGGCGGCGTCTACGGCAACGTCGATGGCATTGATGTCAATCAAATGCGGTCGAGACCGGTTCACATAAAAGCGGCCGATGCAGCGCGGAGGAAAAGCGAGATGACAGGATCGGACCACCGGTTTGCACGGGCGCGGCGGCCGGCGCTGATCGCCACAGCCTGCCTCCTGATGGCCGCGGGCCTCGCCGGAACGGCTGCTCTGGGCCAGGATCAGAGCGCGGCTCCGCCGGCTGACACGATCATTGCCCGCAAGACGGTCATGGATACCCTCAGCTCGAAGATGGACGCGCTGGAGGCGGCCACCGCGTCGACAAAGAAGATCGACCTCGCCGCGGCGAGCGAGCAGGCGGACACGGTCTCGGTGCTGCTGATGGCCTTCCCACATATGTTTCCGGCCGCAACCAATCAGTGGAAGCCGAATGTCGACAAGGACCCCGGGACCGACACCTTCGCCGCCCCCGAAGTCTGGACCAGATATGCCGATTTCTACAAGCAGGCCACGGCGGCATCGAAACTCGCCTTCGACGCGAGCCGCGCCACCCGCGAAGCGGAGTTCAGGACCACCATGGCCCAGCTTCGCACCGCCTGTGACGGTTGCCATGC
>Ga0302325_10001574_pt1 | contig 57885 bp, 59 predicted proteins | sample Palsa_T0_2_FD_201948 | JGI IMG/M metagenome (GOLD analysis project Ga0302325, IMG submission 201948) | Peat permafrost microbial communities from Stordalen Mire near Abisko, Sweden - Palsa_T0_2 | ecosystem: Environmental > Terrestrial > Soil > Palsa > Peat permafrost | place: Sweden: Abisko... | reverse complement strand
AGAAGTCAGCAGACGCCGTAGTAGCGGAGAAGCGGGGTAACGCCCGTGGCGAAGGGCGGAAGAAACCAGACAGAGCTAGAGAGGGGACTGAAGGGAAGCTGCGTAGGGATCTGAAATCGAAGGGCAGAGCCCCTACGGGTCGTCTCCCGGAGAGTGCAACGGGCAGAAGCGGTGGAACCGCGGCGAGCCTGGCGTCGGCGATCCCAAGGCGGAACTTTGCGGAACTTCCGACAGAAAGCGATGTACGAGACTAGCGGATTACTAAAGCGCGGGTTTCAACCGCCGGATGCGGAAAACCGCACGTCCGCTGGTGCGGGAGGGTGGCGGGGTGCAATCCCCGCCACTCGACCCAATCAAGCAAACTGACCCACTACGAAAGAAACAGCCCATGACGAACAAATGATGGACAATAATGAACAATAACGAACAAAGTCCTCTAAACTGGTCACATGCGGCTGTACCTCGGCATCGTCTTGCTGCTGGCTTTGGCCTTTGCCTTCGACTGGTTTCCCAACCAGATCAAGCGGCCGCCGGGCGTCCTGGTAGTGGATGAGCCCGAACAGAACCTGATCGGCCGGCCGCAACCCTGGCGCTATAAAGGCTACCGCCTCACGCCGCTCGCCGATTTCCGCCTGCAAGCCCGCGTGCTCATGGCTGAGCGTTACTGGCTGGGCCGCGAAGCACAGCTCTCGCCGGTGGATCTCAGCGTCGGATGGCGGCTGATGTCCGACCAGACCGTACTCGACCAACTGGAAATATACCGCGGCTATCGCATGCTCTACTGGCGCCCGAAATCCAGCCAATGGCCGGCGCCGCACGCCGACATCACCGCGCATGTGGCGAACATGCACATGATCCCGGCTAGGGACGAAATCGATTCGCGTCTAAAATCCCTCCGCCCCGGAAACCTGATCGACTTGCGCGGCTTCCTGGTGCTGGCGGAAGGCGCGGACGGATGGAGCTGGCGCAGCTCCCTGAGCCGTACCGATGAAGGCCCCGGCGCATGCGAGTTGGTCTGGGTCGACGAACTGGCGGCAAGGTAGCGTGTCTCAAGCTGGTCCATTTTCGCCGGCGCCTGTCTGGATCTGAAGGCGTTTCCCAAACCTCCCGCCCGCGGCTGTGCAGAGGCTTAGAATAGGTCATGCTTGCCGTACATCTGGAAAACGGGCGTGTAGAAGTACGCGGCCAGCCGCGCCCCTACCGGCCCCCTGGCTTCGCCCTCATCCGCCTGCTCTGCGCCGGCATCTGCAATACCGATCTCGAACTCCAGCGTGGTTACTACGGCTTCGCCGGCACGCCCGGCCACGAGTTCGTCGGCGAGGTGGTCGAGGCGGATTCGCCCGCCTGGGTTGGCCGCCGCGTCGCCGGCGAGATCAACCTGGCCTGCGGCGCCTGCGACTGGTGCCGGCGCAGCCTCGGACGCCATTGCCCGCGGCGCACGGTTCTCGGCATCGTCAACCATCCTGGCGCATTTCGGGAATATCTGACTCTGCCGGAACGCAACCTGCACGCGCTGCCGGATAGCCTCCCCACCGAGCGCGCCGTCTTCCTGGAGCCCCTGGCGGCCGCGTGCGAAATCCTGGATCAAGTAGCGCTGCCCTGCGCCGCCGAAATCGCCGTGCTGGGCGATGGCAAACTCGGACTGCTCATTGCGTTGGTGCTGAATGCCTATGGCCACCGCGTCCGTCAGTTCGGACGCCACCCCGAAAAGCTGCAAATTGCAAGCCGCGCAGGTATCGCTACCGAAGCAGCCGGCGGGCCGCTGCCCGAGATGGCATACAACTGGGTGGTGGACGCCACCGGTTCTCCAGAAGGCCTCCGCCAAGCCGTGCGCATGACCCGCCCGCGCGGCACGGTGATTCTGAAATCCACTCTCCACGGACTCATCGGCGTGGACACCGCGCCCGTGATCGTCAACGAGATCACGCTAGTGGGCTCCCGCTGCGGGCGATTGGAACCGGCCCTCGATCTGCTCAACCGCAACCTGATACCCGTCGAAGAGATGATCTCGGAACAATTGCCGCTGGCCGAAGCTCCGCGCGCCTTCGAACTCGCCGCACAGAAAGGCGTCCTGAAAGTGCTGTTGCGATGAAGACGATGCCGCGCTGGCTTTGGCTCTGCCTGACTGCCGCGCTGCTCTGCGCGCAACCGGATGCGGAGGCGCAGTGGAAAGCCTTCCTTGCCTGGCTCAGCGCGCGGCCGGCCGATAGCAAGCCAGCCAATCTGATCCGTCCCTATCGCGCTGAGCTGATCCGCAAGGGCATGTCCCCGGTCGATGCCGAGCGCGAATTGGATCGTCTTGGCCATCTTGCTTTCACGCGCCCCGATGGCGCGAAAGTGCTGTGGAACAAGGTGTACGGCGGACACGACCCTATCTTCGTCCGAACGCCAAACGCCCTGTTGGCCGGCGCAATTCTTGATCGCAAGCCCGGCAAGGCTCTGGATTTTGGAATGGGCCAGGGACGCAACGCGGTCTTCCTCGCCATGCAAGGTTGGGACGTCACCGGCTTCGATCCATCCGACGAGGGAGTACGCCAGGCCCAGGCCAACGCTGCGAAAGCCGGTGTCAAGATCCGCGCGCTGGTCTCGACCGACGATCAATTCGATTTTGGCATCGCGCAGTGGGATCTGATCGCGATGACCTACGTTCGGTCGCCGGCCGCGCGCGACGCCGATCGCATCCGGCGCGCGCTGGCCCCCGGCGGCATCTTCGTTTACGAGAACGGCAGCGACCGCCTCAACGAACTTCCGAAACTGTTTCTCTCGTTTCGCATCCTGCGCTTCGAAGACACGGACGCCTTCCCGGATTGGAACCCCGCTGAACAAATCCGCATCGAGCGCTTGGTTGTGGAGAAGCCACGGGGGTAACATCTCATCATGACCATACTGCGATCCTGTGCCGCGCTGCTACTCGCCAGCGCCGCTTTTGGCCAGACGCCCATCGTGCTGCGGGCCGCGCGTCTGCTGGATATCGAATCCGGCAAGACGCTCCAACCCGGCGAGGTGCTCGTCTCGGGCGAACGCATCGTCGAAGTAGGCGCGGCGGTCACGCATCCGCCGGCCGTCGAAATCGTCGACTTGGGCGACCGCACCTTGTTGCCCGGCTTGATCGACGCGCACGTGCATCTGTTTCTGCATCCCGGCGCCGAAGACCTGCAGACCGTCCAGGAATCCGTGCCGCAACGGACCATCCTCGCCCTGCTGGCCGCCAAGGCCGACCTCATGGCCGGATTCACCGCGGAGCGCGACATGGGGACCGAAGGCGCGGGCTCGGCCGATACCGCGGTGCGCAACGCCATCGATCGGGGACTGGTGCCGGGTCCGCGCCTGCGCATCAGCGGCAATGCGGTGGATATTCTGGGTGGCCACGAAGACGCCATCGGCTACAACCCCGCGCAGCATGTGCTGCCCAACGCCACCTGGGCCAACAATACCGCGGAGCTGGTCGCCGTGATCCGCGGCCAGTTCAAGGAAGGCGCGGACTTCATCAAGGTCTACGAAACCGGCCGCGACACGCTGCGCGACGGGAAGTTCTCCACGCCTTTCCAATACACCGAAGCCGAGCTGCGTGCCGCCGTGGAAGAAGCCGCGCGCGTAGGCAAGCGCGTGGCCGTGCATGCCACCGGAGAGCCGGGCACGCTTTACGCGGCGCGCGCCGGAGTGGCGTCCGTCGATCACGCCTTCCAGCTTAGCGAAGAGACCATGCGGCTGATGCGCGAGAAACAGATCTTCGCCGTGCCCACCTTCACCATATTCGAGTACTTCGGCGACCGCGCCTCATCGCCCCAGGCGGCCGAGAGCGAGCGCCGTATGCTCGAATTCCACGCGCATGAATTCCGCGCACAGCTTGCGGCGGGCGTGCCCATGGCCATGGGATCCGACGTCGGTCCGTTTCCGCACGGCACGCAAGCCCGCGAGTTTGTGCTGATGGTCAAGTACGGCATGTCGCCGCTGGCTGCTTTACAGGCCGGCACTTTGAATGGCGCCCGGCTGCTCGGCTGGCCAGACCAGATCGGTGCCCTCAAACCGGGTTACTTTGCCGACATCGTCGCGGTGCCCGGCGATCCGCTGCAGGATATCGGTGTGCTGGAGAAAGTCGCGTTCGTCATGAAAGGCGGCACGATCTACAAGCGGTGACGCGGCGCGGGCCTTTGTGGCACCATCCCGAAGAACTCCTTCGACTTGTGGACGAGAGAGCCCAAACTTCTGGACTTCCGCGGGAAGTCGATATTCGCGCCGTCCTTTCAAAGGACGTCGGCAGTGAACCCGCCTTAAGTGCGATTCCGGCGCCTTTCCGAGGAGCTACACCACCAATTCTACAAGGCCCGCGAGGAATCTTGCCGGGATGCAAGCCCGCGTCGAATCGATGAGCGCCGGGCGCCCGAAGGTCCGTGCCGGATTTGACTGTATGGCGTTTCTTCAGGGCGCGGCCAGACGCGAAAGCGCCGCAGGCGTGCCTTCTGCCGGTTGAATTGGATGCGATCGAGGTGTCCGTGTCCCGGAACATCATGGCCGAAGTTCGCGACGTCCTTGCACGTCGTGAGCGTCTTCGGAATTAGGCTCCCGAGCTGCGGATTCTTGAGCAGGCGCATTCCTTGCGGATGTCCGCCACCGGCTAAGAACTCCGGGCGGCGATTGAATTTTTTCGGCGCACACCGCTCTTGCGCGTGCGGTTCACTTCGTCAGCGTGAAATTCACGTCGATTTGCGTCACTACTTCCACCGGATCGCCGTTCAGAAGCGTCGTCTGGTATTGCCATTGCCGCACCGCCTCGAGCGACGCGGCGGCCAGCATGGGGTCGCCGCTCAGCACCACCAAATTCGCGACAGTGCCGTCCTTGGCCAGGATAGCCTGGAGCACTACCTTGCCCTGAATGCCCTCTGCTTTGGCTTCCGGCGGATAAACGGGGTTCACCTTTATCACCAGCTTGGCCTGTTGCACATTGCCGCCCACCCGAATCCTGGGCGCGCCGGGACCGGCCGCCGGCGCCAGAGAAATGCGCAACGTGTGCGGTTCATCGGGACTCAGCCAGACATGCAAGTGTTCGTCGAAGTCGCGCACGGTCTTAGTCAGAGATACCATGATGTCCGCATCGACAGTGTCTCCTTCATGCACGGGTAAGCGCTGCAGTAACTCGTCGCGCGCCGCCGGCGTGAGCCCATCTACTTGGATGCTCTTCAACGTTCCATGCCAATCTGCAGGCAGCTCCATTCCCGGCTTCGAATGGGGCGCACCCTGCAAGGGCAGTTTGAAATTCATGGTCACTTGCGTAACCGCCGGCAGCGTCATGGCTTGGGGCGAATAATGCCACTGCAATATGGCTTCCAGCGCCGCGCTGCGCAGTTCCTCCGGTCCACTCACCACCTTCGCGTCGGACACGTGGCCCTCCGCGTCGATGTGGACCTCCAGCACCACCGCGCCCTCAATGTGCTTTTCCCGCGCCGCCCGCGGATACTTCGGCGGGACGCTGTGCAGCAGGTTCGAATCGGCGGCCTCCTGGGGAGCCGGCGCCGCCTGCAGCGGAAATGTGCGGAGCGCGAGCCAGCCCGCGGCGAGCAATACTCCGCAACTGGTGGCGCAGAACGATATCAGACTTCGTTTCGACATAGTAACCTCCTTCAATAATAGGGCCACCCGATTCTTCAGGTGACGCTTTCGCAAAAATAGAGCCGCCGGCGCCAGATCCAACGCCGGCCGATTGCCGGCCATGGCCAGCAGCGCGTTCAAATACTGCTCGCGATTCCCGGTGAGCGCGACCGCTTCGCCATCCACCGTCTGTTCGCGCGCCAGTTGGGCTTGGCCGGTCAGCCACCAGACGGCTGGATGGAACCACAGCGCCGCGCGGACGGCTTGCTCCGCCACGGTGACGATCCAATCGTGGCGGCGCACGTGCAGCAATTCATGGCAGACGATGGCTTCCTGGACGTCCGCCGGCAGTTCGGCGAAGTGGCCCGGCAACACGACTACCGGCCGCAACAGCCCGAACGTGACGGGACCCCCCAGGGACGGCGACCGTCGAAAGTCCGCATGCGGCGCAACGGCCGCGCGCAGCAGATCGAGGCGCGCCGGGAGCGGGAACACGCGCGCATCCCGGCGCCAGCGGCGTAGTTTGCCGAACCCCACCGCCAGCCACAGCGCCCGTCCGGCGCAACCGGACGCCAGCACGAAGAGCACAGCCTGGCGCCACGGCAGGGGAAATGCCGGAACGCGGCCCCCGGAGACCGGTCTAGCCGCCGCTATGCTGATTTCGATGTTCGAGTCCGCGGCGCTGCGCCACGGTTCCACGGCTGGAAGCAGCAGACAGATTGCCAATAATGTTTGCCAATACGCCAGCCGGATTCGCGGCACGCGCAACCGGGAAACAGAGGCCGCAAGGCCTCCTGCCGCGACCAGGACCGCAGCCTGGGCGCTCCAGGCGGCCAGGTTGCCGAGCCAATGCGCCGCGCTCACGGCCGCCCTCCCATCAGCCGCCGGATCTCCTCGATTTCGTCCGGCGTCAGGCAACGGTCTTCGATCAGATGCACCAGCAGGGGCTCCGCCGAACCGTTGAACACGCGATTCACGAATTCCCGCACCATGGCGCGGATCACTCTGCTCTTCGGCTGCGCCGGACGGTAGACGTAGGCGCGCTCCACCTGCTTCCGGTTGAGGTAGCCCTTCTGTTCCAGGATCTTCATCATCGTCATGACCGTGGTGTAAGCTACCCGGCGATGCTCCAGCAGGGCCTCATAAACGTCCCGGACCGTAGTACTCTGCCGTTCCCAGACGATTTTCATGATCTCCAGTTCCTGGTCGGTAAGCGTCTTGCTGGGTGGCCGCATACTAAATAATTAGTACTATTTAATGAAAATGTCAAGCGGAAAATCGGCCGTCGGGAGATGGGAGAGTGGGTCAGTTTGACTTGTAGGGCGGCCAATCTTGGCCGCAGCCGGCTTTTTAGGCGGCCAGAGCCGGCTGAAAGCCGGCTGCGGGCAGAACGCCAAATGCCACTTGGTTTTCTCAATTTCGGGAATGCTGCATAATTAATGGGGCAGACCCGCCGGTCTGCGCGGGTCCCCCTGGACCCGCTGTTTTGTTCGGAAAACTAAGGCTTTCGTCAATCGCGAGGGGCCGACGAGGGCGTCGGCCGCGGTCCAGGGGGACCGCCCCACAAATTATGCAGGTGTTCGGCCATGGAATAAGTAAATGGCGTTGGGAATTGCCCGCCCCACAAGCACCCGCCGGGGCAGGCTGGGCGGGCGTAGCGCTCGGACAGATCGCCGATCTCCATGCGCACCATCGTAAGCCAATCGATGCAGCCTCGTTCGCCGCCGCCGCCCGTAACAAAAGACCCAAAATTCACCAACGACAACCCGTCCCCGCAAGGAAGAAGTTTGTCAGCGGTGGCGGCGATTGCTGTAAACTGGATATGAATGCGTAATGTAATTGGAGTGCCTGCGGTGCTGGCCTTGGGATTTGGCGGCATGCTGGCCAGTCAGCAGCCTGCCCAGGAGCAGCAGGCTCCGGCGGCCCAAACTGTGCCAGACAAGCCCGATCCGGCCAAAGCCGCCACGCAACCCGCGGACGCCCAGCCTGCCACTGCCGCGCCGCTCGTGGATCCGAAGGCCTACCTCATCGGCGCCGAGGACGTCATTTCCATCCACGTCTGGCACGAGCCGGAAAACTCGGGCCAGTTTGTGGTGCGTCCGGACGGCAAAGTCTCCGTTCCCCTGGTCGGGGAGATCCAGGCAGCCGGCCTGACTCCGGAGAGATTGAGCCTCAACATCACCGAGAGCCTGCGAAAGATCATGGTGCATCCCGATGTGACGGTCGGAGTGGAGCGGGTCAACAGCAAGAAATACTATATCCAGGGCGAGGTCAACAAGCCTGGTTCTTACCCGCTGATGATCGACACCACGGTATTGGAGGCGCTGGTCAATGCGGGCGGCTTTCGCGATTTCGCCAATAGCAAGAAAATTGTCATTCTGCGCGGCAGCGAACGGTTGAAGTTCAACTACCGCGAAGTCACCCACGGCAAGAAGATGGAGCAGAATATTCTGGTGAGGCCCGGCGACCAGATCATCGTGCCATGACGCGCGCGAGGTAGCACGGGCTTCAGCCTGTGGGATGTGTAGAAATCAGGGCCGGAAGCCGATTTTAGGAAAGAGAGTTTCGGACTTATGGGACCTCAACAAGGTTACGTCAGTGTTTCCCGCCGCCCGCCGGATGTCGAGGACTATATCGATATTCTGCGGCGCTATCGTTCCTGGATCGTGGGACCCACCTTCGCCGGGTTGGTCGTCGCCGTGGTGGTGGCGTTTCTATGGCCGGACACCTTCGTTTCCACGGCGGTGATGCGCATCACGCCGCAGCAGATTTCCGAGCGCCTGGTGCCCAGCAACATCAGCACCCAGATGGCGGAACGGCTGGGAGCCATGCAGCAACAGATTGAGAGCCGTACCCAATTGCAGGAGCTGATTCAGCGGCCCTCCCTCAATCTGTATCCCAAGGAACGCCAGCGCAAGCCCATGGAAGACGTCATCGAGCAGATGCGCAAGGCCATCAAGATTAACATCATGGATTCCGGCGCCGGACAGTCCCAGCAGAAGCTCGCCTCGGCTTTCGAGATCAGCTTCTCGTACTCCGACAAGTACAAGGCGCAAGCCGTAGTGCGCGAATTGGTATCCAAGTTCACCGAAGAAACCAGCAATCAGCTTCGCCAGCAAGCCAACACCACGACGCTGTTTTTGAACGACCAGCTCAAGGCGGCCAAGGAGAATATCGACCGGCTGGAGGGTGAGATGACCAAGTTCAAGACGCAGAACGCCGGCCGCCTTCCCGACCAGTTGCAAACGAACTTGCAGGCGGTCGGCGCCCTGGAGTTGCGGCAGCAGAGCCTCAGTGAGACCATCAATCGGGACGCGCAGGACAAGATGATGCTGGAGACTCAGCTCCAGAATCTGCAGCATGAGGCCACTTTTATCGGCTCCAACCTGGAGCAGACGGCCGGCCGGGAGGCCGTGAAGGACCAGAGGCTGATCCAACTGAACAACAAGATGCTGGAACTCGACACGCTGCTTTCGGCGGCGCGCCAGACCTACAAAGAGGACCATCCCAATATTCGCAGCCTGGAGGCCCAATTGGCCGGGCTCAAGAAGCAGCGGGACGATCTCGAAAAAGACGAGGTTAGCGCCGCGGCCAAGGTGGACGCGCCCAAGAAAGTAACGAATCCGCAGGTGGCCCAGTCCCTGGAGAACCTGCAGTTGCAGGAGGTCGGCGTGAAGGCCCAGATCCAAGCGCGCAATATGGAGATGGAAGAGCGCGCCAAGCAACTTAAGGAATTGCAAGCGGAGATCGGCGGGTACCGCGCGCGCATCGAAGCCAGCCCCGTCAACGAGCAAACATACGAGAGTTTGGTGCGCGATTACGCCATCGCCAAGGCGGACTACGACGAAAAGGCCAAGAAGAAGGAGGTCTCCGAGACCTCCAGCGACCTGGAAGAGCGCAAGGCCGGCGAGAACCTGGAAACCCTGGACCCCGCCTCTCTGCCCGAGCAGGCCAGTGAGCCCAACCGCCTGCTGATGGCTGCGGCCGGAATGGGCTTGGGCCTGTTTTTCGGCGTATTTATGGCCGGCGCCAAGGAGATGAAGGACACCTCTTTGAAGAATCTGAAAGACGTCCGCGCGTACACCAACTTGCCGGTGCTGAGCAGCATCCCGCTGTTGGAGAACGCGCTGCTGGTGCGCCGTAAGCGCCGCCTGTTCTGGCTGGGCTGGTCCACTGCCATCATTGTAGGCACCATCGCCATGAGCAGCTCGATGTACTACTACTATTTTGGCAAGGGTTAGGAAGAAGATGAGCCGAGTACATGATGCCTTGCGCCGCGCCGAACAGGCCGGTGTCCTGAATTTGGAAAGCGGAAATGCCCCGGCCCCACCGCCGCCGGTTCTTGACCAGAACTTCGACCAGAGCCATGGCCGGCAGGATCCGCCGCGGCCGCCGGAGAATGGGACCTCGCGCGTGGCGGTGGAGGACACCGCCCCTGGCGGACTCCACCCGGTCATCCTGGACAATGTTCCGGAGGTTGCCTTCCAACCCGCCCCGGAGTCGCACCTGCTCGATCTGCAACGTTCGCATGAAACCCCGGCCGAGGAATTCCGGACTCTGCGCACCCGTCTGAATCACCTGCAGACGCTGCAACCGCTGCACAGCATCGTGATCAGCAGCCCATCCCCCGCCGAGGGCAAGACCTTCACCGCCGTGAACCTGGCTCTGGCCGAGTCGCACTTGACCGAAAACCGGGTGCTGCTCGGAGACTTCGACTTGCGCCGGCCTTTGATCCACAATTTGTTTCAGATAGACCGCGCCCCCGGACTCACGGATTACCTGATGGGTGAAGTACCGCTTTCCGGCGCGCTGCGCAGAGTGTCCGGTATGAATTTGTATGTGCTGCCCGCCGGGTCGCCCGTCAAGAACCCGCTGGAGTTGCTCAATACGCGGCAAGCTAGGATCCTGTTCGAAGAGTTGCCCAAGGTGTTTACGTGGGCCATCTTCGATACGCCGCCGCTGCTGTTTTCGGCGGATGCCAACCTGCTTTCGACGCTGGCCGACGGCACCATTCTGGTGGTCAAGATCGGCTCCACCACGTTCGACAATGTGACCCGCGCCATGCAGTCCCTCTGCGAGAACAATGTGCTCGGCATCGTGGCCAATGGCGCGCGCGCCTCGGAACTGTACAGCAAGTACACCTACTACTATTCAAAGGCGGAGTAAGGAGAGAGTAGTCAGAAGTCAGAATAGCAGCCGGTCGTCGTGCCGCGATTCTGGATTCCGTCTTCTGACTCCTGTCTCCTGTCTCCTGCTTTTATGCACACCATCATAGAACCATTCCGGATCAAAAGCGTGGAGCCGTTGCGGCATACCACGCGCGAGGAACGCGAGCGCCTGCTCGAAGCGGCCGGCTACAACTTGTTCCTGATCGAGGCTAAGGATATCCTGATCGACCTGCTCACCGATTCCGGGACCAGCGCCATGTCCACCGGGCAGTGGGCGGCGTTGATGCGCGGCGACGAATCCTACGCGGGCAGCGAAAGCTTCTTCCGCATGAAGCGGGTGGTCGACGATCTGACCGGGTTCCGGCACATGATCCCCACCCACCAGGGCCGCGCGGCCGAGCGCATCCTGTTCACGGTGATGTGCCGGCCCGGACACGTGGTGCCCAACAATACGCACTTCGATACCACGCGCGCCAACATCGAGTTCACCGGCGCGCGCGCCGTGGACCTGCCCATTCCCGAAGCCGCCGATACGCAGGCGCGCCTCGATTTCAAGGGCAACATGGACGTCGAGGCGCTGGAGCGGCTGATTCAGGAGACCGGCGCCGAGCATATTCCGCTGGCCATGCTCACCGTCACCAACAATTCGGGCGGCGGCCAGCCGGTGTCGATGGCTAATATCGAAGCGGTGCGCCGGGTGACCTCGCAATACGGGATTCCGTTCTATCTGGACGCCTGCCGTTTCGCCGAAAACGCCTGGTTCATCCGGCAGCGGGAGCCGGGTTACGCGAGTTGGACGCCGAAACAAATTGCGCAGAAAATGTTCTCGCTGGCGGATGGCTGCACCTTCTCGGCGAAGAAGGACGCCTTCGCCAACATCGGCGGCTTCCTCTCCACGAACGACGACCGCCTGGCTGTTCAGGAGACCAACTTGCTGATCCTGACGGAAGGCTTCCCCACCTACGGCGGCTTGGCGGGGCGGGACCTGGAGGCCATCGCCGTGGGACTCCAGGAAGTGCTAGACCCGGCCTACCTCAATTACCGCATCATTTCCACGAGCTACCTGGGGCGGCACATCGCAGACCATGGCGTCCCCATCGTAGAGCCGCCCGGCGGGCATGCCATCTACATCGATGCGGCGCGTATGCTGCCGCACATTCCGCGCACACAGTTTCCCGGCCAGGCGCTGGCCGTGGAGCTGTACCGGCACGCCGGCATACGCTCGGTCGAGATCGGGTCGGTGATGTTCGGCGACCAAGCGCGGCACGAATTGCTGCGCCTGGCCATTCCGCGGCGTGTCTACACCCAGAGCCACATCGACTATGTGGTGGAAGCCATCCTGGAAGTGAACGCGCGCAAGGATGAAATCCGCGGGCTGGAGATCGCCGAAGAGCCGCCGTTCTTGCGGCATTTCAGCGCGCGTTTCCGGCCGGCGGAGGTGGCCACGCCGGCGCGATAAGCGCTGCCCCACGGGAGGTCTGTAACAATCTTATAGTTTTCCCGGCTATCGTTTTGGCGCGCGCTCGACTTCGTAGGCCTCGCGCATCCCTTCTAGCTCGTCCGAATCCAAGAAGCCATGGATGACGAGGTACATCCAACTCGTCCGCAATTCTAGTTTTCTTTCGCGAGACGTTGGCCCGTTCCAGCGAGGGTCAGCATCGACGAGGCTGAAGTGGAGGTAAAGGATTCTCCGGTCAACTCCGGACACGTCCACCGGCCCTTTGAGTTCGCATAGCCAGGTACCGCTGCGGGAAAGAAATGTCGATCCCTCCACCGGCAAGTAGCGTTCTGCGAAAGCATCCATGAAAACAGTGTAACAGCGCAAGCGGGATGTTTTCAGCGACCCAGAATTCAGCATGGCCGCAGTTCGTTGAGACGAACGCTAACGCCCACCTCCCGAAGCCCTCCCTGACACACAAACCCCCGAAAGCAGTTGCGCCAGAAGCATCGGTGGGCCGTCAACAGGCGCTGGAGGCAACACGGGATTCGCATCTTGAGCATTAGGGCGACGGCCGGCTGGGTCGCTCCCATTCCCCGTTCAACCATTCAAGCGCATCTGCAATGCTGAAGTTATCGCGGTCCGGGTACGCCTCCGGCCTTGGGCGCGGGAGACGTTCCACACGCCCTCCAACCTGGTTAACGGCATCCCGAAACGCCCGGAGTTGATGTCTTACAAAGCGGATGTTCTCATTAAGCTCATGAAGGAATACGAAGACCAGCCAAGCCAGGTACGCCGCCCCCAGCACCGGAAACCACATTCGCCAGTCGGAACGGGCAACCGCCCACCCAATCATCAGCACTGGCCAGAGAATGTTCAGCGCCCACATAAGTCCCGCGGCCGTAGCACGATCTGCGAACGTCCTGTCCTCGAACTCTTCTACCGTTTGGCAGTAGTACTCGTCATTGAATGGTCTGGATTTGCGTCTCATAGGCGAGATTCTAACACCTACCCACCTTAGAGCGGCCACCGGGGCGCGATGCCGGCAAACTGGAGAGTCGGCAGGCTCCGGCGCGGGCCAAAGGGGCATAGAAGGGCCGTTGCCGACGCGATTCGGTTTAAGGCGTGGACCCAAGTGACCCGTCGGGTATTCGCGCTTCTTCGCCGGGAACTGTTGAAGACATTCGGCGATTCACCGGCGGCGCCCCAGAATGATGATAAGAATTTAGAGCGGGTGAAGCGGACGCGCGCTGCACGCGTCCGGGCCCGCCGATCCCTACTCTGAGCGCCAGCGCAGGAAGCCTCCGGCCACCCGAGCGTACTCTAGCCGCGTGCTCCGGCCCGCGGCTATTGACGGTGATCGCCGCGGCCCGCTCCCCTGCACCTGCCCAGTGCTTACTGTGCCCATCGCCGTGTCCTTGTGTTTTGACGGCTCAAATGTTCACTGGTTGGCGGGCGCTGTGCTTGCCCTTACCGCGATTGAATTGCCGTTGTGGCCTTTATTATCTTCGGGGACCATCCACGCATTGACGACGAACCCGCCGTAGAAGGTGAGTCGGTACACCCAGCCCCAATCAAGTGCATGGCTTCCGTACCTAAAGACGTCCGGTTCGGCGGTGGACCGATCTATATAGGGAATGTGGCCCTACAGGTCCCTGAAGGCGTCCCATCCATCGGGGCGTTTGTGGATCAACGACGACTCTGACCCAAGGCTCGGCACGAACACGCGCCAGCAACTCCACTTTCGCCGCTGGTAATGGAGCGCCTGGACCACCGCCGTCATCACCGGTTCAACTCGTTTCAGGTCGAACCTGTAAGTGCCCACCTGCGCTTCGGTCGAGTGGGCAACAAAGGACTGAAAGGTCCGCCTAAACAGGTCTGGGCTGTTATCGAATGACCTCTTCACTTTGTCGATTAACAATTCGCCAGTTCCGTTAAGGCCCGCAAGGAACACGATTGCGTTTCGCACATACTCGACATCCGAAGCGTTGCCACAATTGTGAATTGAGCATGACGGAACGGTAATTAGATCCAGCGGCCGGGGCTGCGGGAAGAAGCTTCTTGGAGGCGCGTGTTCCTTCGTTGTAGCCGGCTGGTCACAGGCGTAGCAGGTTTGGCTATTTGGCAAATCGTTCATCAAATGCAAGTGCCTCTTTGTCAATTCTAGTACAACATAACGTCCTTCGTCTCTGGCAGTTTAGCCCAGATCCTAATGGCGCCTTTGCCGCTGTGTCCAGGTCGTCCATGGCAATATTGTGGCCTGGCTGACACTTGCGGAGGCAGCCACGTGCCGTTCCCAGCCGAGACTCGGCTCGCGGCACGGAGCCTGATTACGCCAGTTGGACGCCGAAACAGATCGCGCAGAGAATGTTCTCGCTGGCGGATGGCTGCACCTTCTCGGCGAAGAAGGATGCCTTCGCCAACATCGGCGGCTTCCTGTCCACGAATGACGACCGCCTGGCTGTTCAGGAAACCAACCTGCTGATCCTGACGGAAGGCTTCCCCACCTACGGCGGGTTGGCGGGGCGGGACCTGGAGGCCATCGCAGTGGGACTCCAGGAAGTGCTCGACCCGGCCTACTTGAATTACCGCATCATTTCCACGAGCTACCTGGGGCGGCACATCGCGGACCACGGCGTCCCCATCGTAGAGCCGCCCGGCGGCCACGCCATCTACATCGATGCGGCGCGTATGCTGCCGAACATTCCGCGCACGCAATTTCCAGGGCAGGCCCTGGCCGTCGAGTTGTACCGGCACGCCGGCATACGCTCGGTGGAGATCGGGTCGGTGATGTTCGGCGACCAGGCGCGGCACGAACTGCTGCACCTGTCCATCCCGCGGCGCGTCTACACGCAGAGCCACATCGACTATGTGGTGGAAGCGATCCTGGAAGTGAACGCGCGCAAGGACGAAATTCGCGGGCTGGAGATCGCCGCGGAGCCGCCATTCCTGCGGCATTTCAGCGCGCGCTTCCGGACAGTGCGGGTACCCGCGCCGGCGCGGTAGTACTCCCCCGTGTGCTTCAAAGGAAAGTTCTTGGCATCCGCCGAAAAATAGGGTAAAAACAGAATAGATCCATATTGTTTTGCCGGGCCATGCCGCACCCGACCGCCCTGTGGAACGAGTGTGCAAAAGCGTGCGGGAGTGTGCACTGCGAAGTCCTGCGGCCTGATTCTGAACGATTTGCGCGCGCCGCCCGAACCGGCGTAAACGCTATGTTTTATACAGAGGCTAAGCGGATCAAAACACGGCCCCAAGAAAGTGCGTGCGCGGAGCGTCACGCGCCTGTAACCTGAAGACTCCGCCATGGCCGCAACCTCCATATCCCTCGACAAGGGTCTGCCCAGCAGTTTGGAAGCCGAGCGCTTCGTGCTCGGGTCTATCATGCTCAACGATAGCCTTTATATACAGGCCGCCGGCGACCTCCGGCCCGACGATTTCAGCCTGGAAAAGCATCGCCGCATTTTCGCCCGCATGGGCGAGCTGAACGAGCGCGGCGAGCACATCGACCGCGTCACCGTGGCCAACGAGCTGATGCGCTTCAACGAGTTGGAATCCTGCGACGGCCTCAGCTACCTGATTACGCTGGACGACGGCCTGCCGCAGGTCGCGAACATCGACTCCTACATCCGCATCGTCAAGGATAAGTCTGTACTGCGCAGGATCATCTTCGCCGCGCAGCATCTGATGAACCGGTGCCTGATCGGCGACGACGAGCCGGACGAGATCCTGTCCGGCGCCGAAGAGACCCTGCTCAAGTTGGGTGAGGACCGCGTCAAGAGCGGATTGGTCAGCCCGCGCCAGGTGATCGACGAGTACCAGGGCGGGCTGAACGCCTTCCTGGACCCCAGCAAGCGCGTCAAGGGCATCAGCACGGGTTTCACCAAGCTGGACGAGAAGACCAGCGGGCTGCATGCCGGCGATTTGTTCATCCTGGCCGCGCGGCCGTCAATGGGAAAGACGGCGCTGGCGCTCAACATCGCGCAGCACGTGGCCACCAAGGGGCAGAAGACCGTGGCGGTCTTCTCGCTCGAAATGTCGAAGGAGTCGCTGCTGACCCGTATGCTGTGCGCCACCGCGCGCGTGGATAGCCAGAAGTTCCGCGCCGGCTACCTCAGCGCCGACGAGCGCAAGCGGCTGCAGGCGGCCGCCTCCAGCCTGGTGGAAGCGCCGCTGTTCATCGACGACACGGCCGGCATCCACCTGATGGATATTCACGCCAAGCTGCGGCGCACCAAGGCGGAGCACGGCCTCGGGCTCGTGATCATCGACTATCTGCAATTGATGTCCGGGCGCGGGCGCTTCGAGAACCGCAACCAGGAGATCAGCACCATCTCGCGCGGCATGAAACTGCTGGCCAAGGATCTGAACGTGCCGATGATCGTGCTCTCACAGCTCAACCGCGCGCCGGAGACGCGGCAGGGCGATCACCGGCCGCAGCTCAGCGATCTGCGCGAATCGGGATCGATCGAACAGGACGCCGACCTGGTGGCGTTCATCTTTCGGGAAGAGATCTATCGGCCGCAGGACGAAAGTCTGCGCGGACAGGCGGAGCTGCTTCTTGCCAAGCAGCGCAACGGCCCGGTGGGGAAGATTGAGTTGGTGTTCTTGCATGAGTTCACGAAGTTCGAAAACCGGGCGGCGGATCTGGGCGAGGCGGAGGAGTAGCCGCGGCTTTCTTGGCGCGCTATCGACCCACGGTGTCGTAGCGTCTGAACTTGGCAGACCACAGGGGTGCCGATGTAGGACGACGGGAACGCAAAGCACGCTACGGCTGCCAGGTGCTCGTAATCACGGCATCATAGTTCACATCCAACTCCTCCTGAAGAAGAACTATCGCCGACAGGCGCCTAGCCACCTCTTGCACGTACCTCGCCTCAGCACTCGTGAGTGGACGGCCCAAAATCGGTCTATCTGAAGTCCCGTGCTCTCGGTAGCTGAGCCATTTCTTGATCACTTGATATCCACCAATGGGGAACTCCCAAGCGTCGATCGGCACATTTCTCCAACAGACGGCATCATTCAGATATACATTAAGCATTCCACCCCAGGCGCCGGGGTCAGCAACCTCTTCCATTCGCCCTGGCCCCGGCATGATCACGCCGTCGTTTTGGAGGCGTCCCCACCCGGCTGAAAGCCGCAAGTCCGACGTTGCAGTTATCTGTGCACCAAAGTCCCCGTTAGGCTTCCTCTTCGCCAACTGCGCAATTCCTTTGAGATCCCCCGTATAGTGCCGGAAGAGACCCCCGGGACGGCCGCCTCGGTGTCGAGCAGCAGAGCTAATTGATGCCCAAGTGCCGCCGATTGCTCGAGAATGTCCTTCGTAGCGGGAAGCGGTATGCGCGGCCAGTCAGCACGCAGTACCTCAGCGTGAAAGTGGACATATTGCGGCGCGAAACCGACTGCCAGCGCATGTAACCACGGAAGACGAGCGACATCCGGCAGCACATCTGGATCGTCAAATCCAAGCGAGATTAGGTACTGCCTGGTCAAGTCAGAAACATTCGCCTTGGCTGGTTGGAGTGGGGGCGACCCTTTGAACATCTCCTCCTGCTTACTCTCGCCCTGCTGTGGGGCTTTGATCCAAAATGGTAGGAAGTACGCGTCGTCACGCACGTAGTGATCATCGCCGAGCACTCTACAAAATGAGAATGGGATACCTTCCGAATTCGCCGCGCCCTTCTGCCGCGAAATGAGAAACGTATTTCCACTCCAAACCTGGTGAAACAGCTCTGACCGGGAGCGGTTCCAAAGTGGCGACACGTCGCTGTAATATGCCCATTGCGTGTCGAAGGGGCGCACGGCATAGCGCACCGCCCGCTCCAGACTGAACCCCTCTGCTTTTTGCACCTTTCTGCGAACCCTTTCGGCGACAAATCCTGAAGCATCCTTGGTTAGGCCAAAACCCGCTGATATCCATCCCTCCCAGTCGGTCGCCTGGTCGTAATAAGCACGCATCCTCTCCAAGAGCGATTCGCGATCCATGTCAATCAGGGCACCTCCGCGCTTCTCCATCAGGCCGTTCCTGGCGAACGAGCACATGTCGATCAGTTTCGGCCATGAGTGGTAGCGATCGTGAAGCTCCGCAGGTCGAAAGCTGTGGCGGCCCGCCTTCGCTGGGTGTGCTGTGGCGTATTGAGCATCCAGGTCCTTCTCGTCTAAACTTTGCTCCAGCAACGCTCTCTTGTGGACGCCCCAGGAATCTCTGTACCTGACTGCGGCAACCTCACCTTGGGCCGCATGGTCACGATGCCTCACAAGCACACAGACGGCCGTGCCCTTTTTTCTTCCTTCCCGGTTGTAGTCAGTTGAGAAGACGCTCGGGTCCGGATCGCCGAAGGGCGTCTTCTTGCCCGTCTGCCTGCTGTCGCCGTTCATGCAGTCGATCCAAATTTTATCGAAGCCAGCAAGTAGACGTTCTCGCATGATCACGAACGACTGCTCAGATACATAAGAGAAATTGCTGATATAACTTACCACACCGCTTCCGCCGATTTCGGCTATGCAACGCTCAGCTAACCGGAAGAACCTGATGTACAGATCGTCAAGATTGAACTTTTTGATTCCCCAGCCACCCTTCGATACGGATTCGTTCAATCTATAGCGCCGCCTCCCCGCCTTGTCGGAGTAGATGCCCTTATATGGCTGCATCCCGTTCCTTGCGGAAATCTGGAAACTGAAGCTCTAGTTGCCTCAAGGTCTTCTTGACTTCCTCGGTCGGGGGTTCCCATCCGGTAAGGGCGTTCGTCAGATATATTCCTGTTCGCTCCTCCGGCGACAGCGAAACGCCGGACCTTTGCAGCAACATACCAATCTGCAGGTGCGCAACTACAAATGGTGCCGGGAGTATTTCAAAACCGAGCACACGCTGCATGGCGGCGTGCTTCAGGTCGTCGGCGGAGAGAGCGTCCTCGCCCTGCTCGCGAAGCGTTGCCTCGATTTTCGACAGCACCTCGACAAGATAGGCGCCGGTTCCGCAGCACGGATCAAGAACGTACACGGCCGGGTCAGCTAATCCTCGCGCTATTCCCAGTTCGGACCGCAATACTCGGTCAATTCGTTCGACCTGATACCTGACCACCTCTTTCGGGGTGTACCAGACGCCCAGCTCCTTCCGGAGTTCTGGGTCAAAGGCCTCAAGAAACGGTTCGTAGAAATACTGTACGGCGTCGCCTTGCTCGAACTGCGCGAAGAACTGGGCGCGATCAATCCGGTTCAGAGCCGCTGCGGTCCAGTTGAGAAGGGTGTCGAGCCCAAGCGGTTGAAGGCGAAGTGGGTTTGCAACTTCGTGGAAGAGGGCACTGATTATGGGCACTTGCAACGAGAAGGCGGCTATTCTCCAATCAAATCGTTCAGTCTTGACGATGGGAAGCTTCTCCCGATGCCAAAGGACGAAGGCTGAAAACACGCCATAGAAGAGCGTTTGAACAAGGGTCGAGCGAAAGAAGTGTTGGCTGTCAGCATTGTTGAAGTGGATTCCTAGTGCCTGTTCCAAGGCTGCTCGCAGCACGTCCATCTCGTGCAGTGGCGTACTCTCAACACGATGCTTTGCATCGCGCGCATAGGAGGCAAGAAACCAGGCGACATCACGTGGGTGAGTAATCGGGGCATTGTAGAGGAGTGCCCGCGTCAAAAATTCCTCAGCTTGAATCTGGTGCTTCTCAGCAAACGCACCAGGCTGTCTTGCGGCACGCCAAAACTCGGCCTCCGTGCTGGCCAGCGTGTATCGCTCCTGGAAGACAGGGTTACCGGATTCGTCTCTCGTTAGGAGAAGGAAGGCTCGATAATTGCAAACCAATACGACGCCGTATCGGGCTAGGTACTTTCTGACCTGGTCGGAATTAGAGATACTGATGACGTCCTCGGAAGGCGGTTTGATTCGAGGACACCCCGAGCGGGCAATTGGCCGGGGAGTGGTTCAAGAGTAGGGCCGCTGAGGAATTGTTCCTGGGTGAACAGGCCGATATCTGGTATGCCCGCTCCTGTGCTGGCAATATGGGTGACACATCGCACCCTAGGCTTCAAGTCGCGGCCCAGCGCGTTCAGCAACGCGGCCAGGGCGGAGTAGTAGGATGTTTCCTGCAAGGTCGCCCCCGTGGACTTCAGGTCACGAATCTCCGTGAGGTAGGACGCGAGTGCCTGCATTTCAAACTCTGGCCCGGCGCTAAAACATCGCTGCGAAAAATGTATCGTACCAAGTGGCGCCATCGGAAGGTATCCAGATCCGCCGAGATGGTAGTATGGATGCGTTGGCACCGCAGTACGCGATTGAAGCACTAAGCGTGCGCATGCGCGCTTTTTCGACCTGTGGACTTTTGCCCCGGTCCCTCCTCCGCAATCCCCGCCAGAACCACCGGCGCGCGGTCGGGGAATTCAGCCACCAGCGACAGCTTTCCGCCCATCGCCTGGACGGTCTTCCGCAGCGTGGAGAGCAACAGATCGCTGCGCTTCTCAAGCCGCGAAACACTGTCCTGGGTGATGCCGAGAGTCTTGGCCATGCGGACCTGGGTGAGCTTGCGCGCATGCCGCAACTCGCGCAGGGTCATCTCCTCGGCGATCAACTGGGCGGCACGGGCCTCGACCTTCTTGCGTTGCGCGGGGCTCAGTGCCTTAATTATGTCGTCCACGTTGGTGGGCATGATTATCTCCTCTCCCCATCCAGCCGGGCCAGATGGGCGTCGAAACGGTTGTCGGCCTTACGGAGCAGTTCGCGGTAGAAGCGCTTTTCACCCACCCCGGATTTATCTCCTGCAACTAGGAGGAGCCCTTGCGCCTCGTATCGAAGGCAAAGGCTACTCTCCACTCGCCGCCGGCCGCGCTGGACCGCAGCTCCTTCATATTCGCGTGGCAGGAGCCGTTCAGCGTATCGACGCGAGGCCGCCCTAATTGCGGCCCGAACTGTTGGAGCAAACGGGCCAGAGCCAGAATCTCCGTCCGCACGTCCTCGTGCAGCGCGAAGAACTCCGGCTTGAATTCATCGCCAATCTCAACGCCCCAGCTCACCTTGCAATATGACATATATTGCATATGATGTCAAGTCCATAATTGACTGGCGCGAGTTCGGGGGCACTTACGCTGCTGACCCGTATGCTGTGCGCCACCGCGCGCGTGGACAGCAAGAAATTTCGTGATTTCTTCTCCGGGCTCCCCCGTGGGCAAGGAACCGTTCAGGACTCCACTGGAATCCAGCACCGATCATGACGCCTCCCTGCCCGAAAAACTCCGAGCTTGGGGCGAGGCGTGCCACGTCTGCAGCCGATTGCTGAAATCGCCTCCCTTGCAGCGTGCTCGGGGAGCTAGCCAGCTTCAGGTGCCGTCGCCGCAGGAACTGGCGATCCGGTTTGGCGCAGAAGGGTACAACGGGTTCGAGTGCCTAGGGCTTGGCAGGTTGTTAGCCCCCAAGCACTTGTTGGAGTCGTGGATACCGTTTTCCGGCTCCGTGACTGATGGGAGGCCTGTCCCACATTAGCGCACCGCCACTTCCTGGTCCTTATACTGCAATTGATACAGCTTCCAATAAATCCCGCGCAGCGCCAGTAACTGCTGGTGCGTGCCCGACTCGCGCAGGCGGCCCTTGTGCATCACCAAAATGCGGTCCGCGCGCTGAATCGTGGAAAGGCGGTGCGCAATGACGATCGACGTGCGCCCCTCCACCATGCGGCTCAACGCCTCGCGCACCCGGAATTCGGTCTCCGTATCGACGCTCGAAGTGGCTTCATCCAGGATCAGAAAGCGCGGATTGTGCGCCAGCGCGCGGGCGAAGCTGATAAGCTGCTTCTGTCCCGTGGAAAGGCCGCTGCCGCGCTCGCGGATGGAGTGCTCGAATCCGTCCGGCAGCGAATGGATGAAGTCCAGCAGATTGACCTGTTCGGCGGCCTCTTCCACGGCCTGACGGCCGATGCCCGGCGTGCCCAGCCGGATGTTGTCTTCCAGCGTTCCCGTGAAGAGGTACGGATCCTGCAGCACCACGCCGAATTGCCGGCGCAGCTCCCGCGGATCAAGCCGGCGCACGTCGCTGCCGCCCACCCGGATGGCGCCTTTCTGCACGTCGTAGAAGCGCAGCAGCAGGCTGATCAGCGTGGTCTTGCCCGCGCCGGTATGGCCTACCACGGCAATGGTTTCGCCAGGCTCGATTACGAAGCTCACGTCGCGCAGCACCCAGTCGTCGTCCTTGTAGGCGAACCACACGCCATCGAACTCGATGCGCGCCGAGACCGGCGCAGGCCGCGGCCTCGCTGGCGCCAGAATGGCGGCCGGAGTGTCCACCAGCTTGAAGATGCGTTCGGCCGACGCCATGGCGCCTTGCAGAATGTTGTATTTCTCGCTGAGGTCCTGGATGGGGCGGAAGAACCGCAGCCCGTATTGCAGGAACGCCACCACCACCCCCAGCGTCAGTGCGCCGCGCTGGACGCGGAAGCCGCCGTAGGCCAGGATGCCGGCCAGCGCCAGCATGGAGAGGAATTCCACTACCGGGTAGAACCAGCCGTAAGCCGTGATGGCGTCCTTGTAGGCGTCCATGTGCTCGCGGTTGACGCCTTCGAACTCCTGCCGGGCCCTGGCTTCGCGATTGAAGATCTGCAGCACCACGATGCCGGTGATATGCTCCTGTAGGTAAGAATTGATCTTGGCGATGGCGATGCGGATGCGCCGGTAGCTCTGGGTGACGGTGCGCCGGAATATGGCGGTCACCAGGATCACCAACGGCATCACGCCGAGCATCAGAATAGTCAGCCCGGGGCTGAGCTTGAACATGATGGCCACGATGAGGCTCAGCACCAGCACATCGCCGAGAATGGTCACCAGGCCGGAAGCGAACAGATCGTTGAGCACGTCAACGTCGGTGGTGACGCGCGTGACCAGCCGGCCCACCGGGTTGCGGTCGAAGAAAGCCAGATCCAGCCCCTGCAGGTGCGCCATGAGCTGCTTGCGCAAGTCAAACATGGCGAGCTGGCCGGTGTATTGCATCAGGTAGACTTGCGCGAATTCGAAGACGAAGGTGCCCAGCAGAACGCCCAGGTACAGCATGCCCACCGCCGCCAGCCCGTTCCATGGACCGGCCGGCAGATACCGGTCGAAGGCTGTGGGGATGCGCGCGGGATTGGGCGCGAGATAGCGGTCCACAGCGATTTTGGTCAGCAGGGGACCAAGCACCTGCAGCACCGACTGCAACTGCAGGAAGATCAGCGAAAGCGCCACGTAGCCGCGGTACGGGCGCATGTATCCCAGCAGGCGGCGCATCAGCCGGGAATCGTATGCCTTGCCGAGGACCTCTTCTTCCACTCTTTTCAGTTTAGCCTGCCGATTGCGGCGGGATGGGAGGCCAGTACATAGCGCTGCATGCCACAATCAATCCAGGGCATGCCGTACGACGTAGCTTCGTGCAGGGCCCTACGATTGCTCCAGGCATCGGGTGCGATGCGGTGGCAAGCGATCACTGTGCCGGTGCGGTCCTCTCCCCGGGGGGCTGTGCATGAATAAGGAGTTGGCGGAACGCCGCTGAGCGGCGCGTTCACGTAATGCATTCGCGCGCTTTCCGGTCGCCCCGGCGCAGTCAAGTCGCGTTCCGCCCAAATAACCACGATGCCACCCGTGGGATACTCTTACAGCCGCCGCGCTGACTCGACCGTGTCGAGCAGGGGCTGCTGGTCCGCCCCGGACAGAGAATCTGAAACGGCCCGCCGAACGCGCGGCATGGGCTTGTCGCTTACGAAGAAGTCCGCGCTGGATTCTGCCGTCCAATCGATGCCTTCGGCGCCGCTCCGCCGCAGAAGATCTCTGGCGCGCTTGACCCAATCGTCGTTGTCGCAATGTACGGACATCAACACGCCGCCCTGCTTGATGCGGCCTTCGAAGCGTTTCGCCTCATATTCGGGCACTCCCATTCCGGCCAGCGCGCCGATGACGCCTCCCACCGCTCCCACCGCGCCCACTCCGGCCAGGGCGGCCACGATTGGGCCCGCCGCAATCAGCGGGCCCAGGCCGGGAATTGCCAACGCGCCTATGCCGGTCAGCCAGCCCAGCACGCCGCCGGAGATGCCGCCCAGGATGCCACCAGTGGTCGCGCCTTCCGGCGCCTTGGTGCTTTTTTCATGGGCAAAGTCCTTTGTGCCCTGGTTTTCCTGAAACAGTACGGAGATGTCCGTACCGCGAAACCCGCCTGCGCGCAGGGCCTCGACGGCTTCTTCCACACTAAGGCGATCGGGGTAAATGCCGAAGACCGAGTTGTTCTTGTTGGCCATGATCCTCTCCTTCGCGATAAGGAGGAGCAATATCTGGGCCAATGGAGCGGAACGCACGTACGATCTTTCACCGGCTCTTGGCTTCGCCAGCCAAGCGCTGTTCCGCGGCCGCCTCGGCGGGACGACCCGTCAACGTGTAGGTGGCGGCCAGGCCCTGGTGCGGCTCCGGATCGACGGGCCGCAGTTTCGCCGCTTCTCCGAAGTAGCGCAGCGCATCGGGATAGTTGCCGTCGGCGAGGCTTTTCCGCGCCAAGCCGAGCGAAGTACGGTAAAGCAGATCCGCGGCGGCGGCATCCTGCCGGTTCAGTTCGTGCGCGCGGCTGAGAGCCTGGTAAGCGGGGAGATCTTCACCCAGCTTCGCCAGCACCGCGCCATACAGAAAGTTCAATTGGAAGATATCCGGCCACCGCTCGACGGCTTTGGCGATGGGCGCGCGGGCGTCCTGAAAGCGGCTCATGCGATAGTAGGTGAACGCCAGGTTGTACTGCATTTGCGGCCTTTCCGGGGCCAGATCGGCGGCGCGGCGGAGAGGCTCCAGAGCGGCCTCCAGGTCGCCATGCTGGCCGTAGATGGTGCCCAGCGCGGTGAGCCGCTCGGCGTCGTCCGGATCGTACAGCCGCTGGCAAAACGCGCGGGCTTCGGCGCGCGGGCCGGTATCTAGCTTTTGCGCGCATTCGGTGCGGATCTCGCTCTCATCGGTGTCGCGCCGGCGCAGTTCGGCCGATTCCGCGAAGGCCTTTTGGGCTTCTTCTTCGCGGCCCTGCTTCCGATAGACCATCGCCAGTTGATACCGCGCCAGACTGTCCCGCTGGTTCAGTTGCCCGGCTTGCTGCAGCCACTTCTCGGCCTCCGCCAAATCGCCCTGCTTGAAGCACGCCAGGCCCAGATAGTAAGCCGTATCCGGGAAAGGCGGCTTGGCGATGGCTTTGCTTAGATTGCGCACTGCGCCCGCGAAGTTCTGGTCCAGCAGGTCCAGCCGCCCCAGGTAATACGAGACGTTGGGATGCTCGCCCGCCTCGCGCCGCACGGCTTCGAACTCTCTTCGCGCTTCGCCGGATTGCTTCAGCTCGAACAGCGCCACGCCCAGCGGAAATCGCGCGCGCATCACCAGCGTGGGGTCGAGCGTCAGAGCCGCCCGGAATTCGGCGACGGCTGCGTCGTAGCGGTCTTGCCTGAGTGCGTCGTAGCCCTTGCCCAGATGCGCTTCCGCTGTGTCCTCGGCTTGAGGCGTGGCTGCCGACGCGGGCCACGCCAACATGGCGAGCGCGATGGCCAACACCGTGGCGGCGCCATGAAGATGAGGCCGCGGATGCCGGCTTGAAATGCAGTTTCTCCAGAACATATGCATTCAGACTCTTGCCCTGGCGCTTGGCCTCGGTCATGATTTCACGATGTACTTCGGGCGGCACGCGCACCAGAAATTTCTCGGAGAATGGCTTCTCGGGATCTTCCCCTCGGGAAGCGCAGAACTCCAGGTAATCGTCGACCGAATCCTCAAAAGCCCGCTTCAACTCCTTGACCGAAGATCCCTGAAAGGTGATCACGTCCCGTGTGTTGATCACTTCACCGTGAAACACGCCCGCTTCTTCGTCCAGATCCACTCTTGCCTGATAGCCCTTGTAGGTCATGATTTCCCTCCAATTCCTCTACGGGGAACTTCTGCATGGAGGCAACGGCGCCACGATCGGTCTATCGTGGACAAAGCTGCTGAGGACGTTGATGCCGAGGGCGGCTGCGAACGAGGCCGGGTCCATTGGCTGTCTTCTTCTATCGGTCGCCTACCCGACCGTCGCCGCGCGGGCAGGCGGACATGCCGATCAGCCCTTTGGAGTATTGCGCGAGCAGCCCCTTGTCGATGCGCGGCTTGTAGTAGAAGCCTTCCAGGAAGCCCGTGGAGACCAGGTTGATGAGGTTGCGATAGCCTTCCTGCGTTTCGCAGAGCAGGACCAAGTGATTGTAGCGGTCGGTGTCGCTGCGGGTCTTGTGGCCCTGTTGCGAGACGTAGACCTCGCAGCCGATGACCGGATGCACGCCTTTGGCCTTAGCGGTGTTGTAGAACTTGACGGCGCCGAACCGGTTGCCGTGGTCGGTCATGGCCATGGCGGGCATCTTCTGCTCGACGACCGTGTCCATGAGTTGGCCGATTTCACAGGCTCCATCGAGGAGGGAGTAATCGGTGTGGCAGTGCAGATGGACGAACGGGTTTTCCGGCATGGCCTTCCTTCTATCGGGTTTCTCGGGGAGGTGCTTCCATTCTAGCGCGGTTGGCCCACACGGACCAGGACCAACTGCGGCCTGCGCGATACCCGTGCACCGGCCGTCTTCGGCGAAGGTCACGAACCGCTGCCAACGGGTGGCCCCAGCCCAGGCCTTCCGGGACTACTGGTTGATCCTTATCGGAACGGGATCCCCAACGGCCAGACGCGTGGATTTGTCGGGGCTGCTAATTACGCCACGCCAAATGTTAGAGCGGAGCAAGTGCTCCCCGAGCGGGCCATCGTCTGCGATTGTGAAGTCCCTTTCGCAGTAATTGGTTCCCTTGGATAGCGAGATGTACTTATCCTCGTCTATGTTGAACCAATATTTCCCGTCAGGGCCACGAAAGAAGGCTCCAATCCAAATGCCGTCACCCATGTTCTCAGAGCATTCAACCGTGTAACTTACCTTGATGGTCTTTCCGCGACCGGTAGCGGGAGGCTGAGCCGAAAATTGTGTGATCTCAATTTTACTTGCGACAATCACCTTTACAGAAGCTTCTAACCGCACGCCCTTTGGAAGCCCGCCCATGTCTATCGCTGGATAGTCGCCCCCTAGGAGTCTAAGATCATGCAGCTTGCCACGAAGCTGTTCGCGCCGGCTAAGATTCGCCTTTACGACCTTTCGATAGTACCGAATCAGGATGTTTCCAAGGTCATTCGCGGTTATCAACTGCAGGACCTGCTCACCGGCACCGCCGAAGTGGGCGTCGATCTCCCAGACCCCCTCCCCGCATGGCCGAAAGGGCCCGGGCTGCGGCCAATAAGATCCCCCTGATAAACGAGCAGATACGCATCGTCTCCGGGAGGGTTGAAAGACTTGAAACGGACTGCGTGGGTTGCCCCATTCTCGTAGATCCGAAGTTCGCTGTCTGGCAAGGGAGAGATAATAGTAGCGCCGAGGGTTTGCTGTGCGCGAATGAAGGCCGCGTTCTGAGCACGAATTTGCTCAAGGAGATCGCGCGGAAACAGCGCGACCTCGATCCCGGCCTCCTGAAGGCGCAGGAGACCCTTTCCGGCAACCCCCTGGTTCGGATCCAGCATGCCGACAAACACCTTGCTGATGTGATGCTGGACTATCAGCTCTGTACAGCATTCCAAGGGATTGCTCCTGACATCCCTGGTGCAGGGCTCTAGCGTCGTGTAGAGGGTCGCTTGCGGTAACGCGGACTTGTCCTTAACGTCCTCTATCGCGTCCCACTCGGCGTGCTCGTTGTCCCCAAGGTGGCCGGTGCCCCTGCGGCCCCGGCCAACAGCTATGCCTTGCAAGGCTATTATGGCGCCGACCTTAGGAATGCTTTCCTTCACTGGACTGCAGCGCGACGCCCAGTCGATCGCTTCCTTCATGAATTCGAGGTCGTTCTGTTCCAAGTCTCACTCCGTTGCGAGCGCAGCGCGGCGCAGATAGTGCGCGTCGTTGGTCGCCACCAGCGGAAGTCCGGCGCGCACCGGCTTGGTAAGGTTGCGATGGCCCTCTCGATTCTCGCAGACCATGACTAGGTGATTGTGGTGATCGGTGTCGCTGCCGTGATCGGTCATGGCGACGGCGGGCATTTTCTGTTCAACGGCAGTGTCCATGAGCTGGCCGATTTCACAGGCTCCGTCGAGCATCGAGTAATTGGTGTGGCAGTGCAGATGGACGAACGGAATTTTCGGCATGAACTTCCTTCGATCGGGTTTACGGGAAGGTGCTTCCATTTTAGCGCGGACGCGCGGGGCGGAGGTGCCAATCTTGAGGTGCCGCGAGCGCCCTTGGGTGGGCCACCACTTGTCGAGCCCCAAGTCTCGAAGCGGAAAGCCGATTCTCCCCGCGACGCGCCGGTGCACCCGGCCACACGGGCGGCGCCGCGCTACTGGTCGCGGAAGCGAATTCGATCCGTTTGGACGATCCAGAGCTCTCCGGTCGGCGTCCGATTCGCCAGCGCCAGAACGATCCGAGCCATCAGCCTCAGAACCATGCGCTTGTCTTGCCTCTTGGGGCTGAGGACGATAATCCCAGCGTGCCGCGAGGGGGGACAGGCTCGGATGTTGCTGAAGTCCAGGTCGAGCGTGACCAATACGCGATCCTCCGCTCGAGGGCGGCGGCCCGCTATCACGGAGTCGTCCGCTCCTACGAGGCGCTCATCAAATACGGTGTCGGCTTCGAACGCGGCATCACGGAGAACGACTGCACAGTCAACGGGCAGGTTCTCGTCAATCTTGAGTTTCAAACTGTGTGTTCCAGCGGTAGCTCCGCTGTACCCTCACGGGCCAATTCTGCGGCGTAGGCCAGAGCTGCCTGAATATCCAATTCCTGGAGGGAGGAATAGCTCTCGAGTAGCTCTTTACGCGGCACTCCCGCGGCCAGGTTATCCATGATCACGGAAACCATGACCCGCGTGCCGCGAATACACGCCTTGCCATGACAGATTTGCGGGTTGATGCTGATGCGCTGCTGCCACTCCAACATCTCTACATTCTACCTCGCGAGGTCGAAGCGCATATAGTGCTCGTCCTCCAGATACGGATAGGAACTGAGGATTTCGGCATGGGAATGACCCGCGGCGACTAATCCCACAATCATGCCAACTGTCACGCGCATGCCGCGCAGGCAGGGCTTACCTCCCATGATCTGAGGACTACGTATAACGCGATCGGGGATCGGGCAGGCAATCTGCATTTCATTGTACCGTGATCCCACGAGCCGGAGGACTCATAGCCTTGGGAGCAAAGTGAATGGTAAACTGAAATTGAGAGTTCTTGTGGCGTATCCAGTTTCGCCCTACATCGAAGAACGAAATGGCGGCTTCTATGTCGCGGGAACTCGTGTTTCGCTCGATTCCGTCGTTATCTCCTTTCAGCAGGGCGATTCTCCGGAACAGATAGTCCAATCGTTTTCGACCCTGGAGCTTGCGCAGATATATGGCGCGATTGCCTATTACCTCGAGAACGAAAAGACAATCAACGAGTATATCGCCGAAGGCGAGCGTGAACTCGAACGGGATATACCGCCGCTAAGCCAGCAAGCCCCTGAGCTGTTCGCCCGTCTGGAGGCAGCCCGCCGGCACATGGGTTTGAAGCGCACGTGACCGTCCGCTACCTGGCGGATGAGGATCTCAAAGTCGGCATCGTTCAGGCCCTGCGCTCCCGCGAACTAGCCATCGACATTCTCGATGTGAAGACAGTCGGGCTGCGTGGCACAAAGGACCCAGCGCTCCTCGAAATGCCGATCAGCAGGGTCGAATTCTAATCACGTACGACCGGCACACGATGACGCGCCACTTTAACGATCGTCTCGATGCCGGCAAGTCAACGCCAGGCATGTTTATCCTTTCCCAGAAACGGAGCGCTATCGGCGAGGTCATCGAAAGGCTCCTTCTCGTATGGACGGCATCTCAGGCGGAGGAATGGCGTGACAGGATTGTATATCTACCGCTGCGCTGAGGCTGAACCGCATCGTTCAAGGCAAGTCCAGCCGCAGATGTTTCAAAACATAGTGAGTCATTTGCGGGACCTGATAGGGCGCGCGATCCACCTACCGTAGGAATGAATATCCCACATAGAACACGTTGTTATCGACACCCGGATTGAAGCTCGTCGTGCCGGCGTTTGAAATGTGAAAAAATCGGTAGCCGAGACTCACCGCACCGCGCTCACCCACACGCCACCGGATTCCGCCGCCGAAATCGAAAAAGAAATTCAGACCGGTCGCATCCGGCTGGTTTTCCGGAATCGGTTCCGTCGAGGCGACGATCCCTCCGGTGGTTTCAAGGAAGGGATGAACCCGGCGCTTGCGCGCAAGGTCGAACGTAAATCCCACGGGCGCCACCGCAAAGCCATATACCGCATGCGCGGGCACGCCGCCTTCATTGGGCTGGATCAGGATGGCTGCAGGCATGGCCGCCACGGTATAGCTCACCGAAAGGGAGTTCCAACTCCAGCAGCGAAAGCTGTACGCGAATCCGGCCAGCACCAGCCGGCGATCCGTGGCCGTGCCGATCAGGGTCGTCGATACGGGCGAATAGCCGGCAATAAATTGGAAATCGCGATGCGGCTGGCGGTCGTCGGCGGAGCAGAATCCGGCTTGCAGGATAGCGGGGACAGCGAACACTACTACCAACGCGGAAAACTGCACCTACGGAAGCTCTTCGGGATGAAACACCAAGTCGCGATCCAGGACCATTTCGATGTGCGTTCCCGAGCGCAGCACCACGTCCTGATTCCGTGACAGCAGGACTCCTGCGATAGCGCCGCCTACGCCGCCGACGGCAGCGCCGGGCAGTCCGTGTGTAATGGCGCCGATCGCGCCGCCGGCGCCGGCTCCCTCGATCACGGTGCGGCCGTCGGCTGACTTGCCGTTGCCCTCCACCTTGCCCTCTTCTCCCGGGGGCCGGGCTCGAAAATCGCGCGATACACCGTTGGGCAGGATCAGCGAGTCGAACCGGATGTACAACTCACCCTTGCCTACCACCTTACCGGCCGCCTTGGCCCGGGTGATGGTGCCTTCGACGTCGCTGCCTCTCGGGATGACCAGCCGGCCACCCGCGGCCACCGGAGTTGCCGTACGAAGGTAAACATGATCGCCCTCTTTGGCATGCTTCGTGCTCACTTCACCGATGAGCGACAGCAGGACGCGCGTCCCCGTTGGGACGGTGATGTCGGGAGGCACACCGGGCGCGGGCCTCTTCGCCAGCACCGGTTGCGACCCGTTGTTACCCGGCTCGGCTTGACGCAAACCCGCCGCCGCCGGCGCGCCACCCGACGGCGCGGCTGCCGGTGCGGCCGGAGGAGAAGCCGGCACAGGGGCGCCCTCGCGCCGGAATACTAATGTGCCTTCCGCTTCCGAATCGGCGCGAACCACCTGGCGGGTAATGGTGAGGGTGTTGTGGCTACGGGAGAGTTCCCAGCGGTCCATCACGGTGTGGTGCCGCAGACCGGTAACCTGGGTGTTGACGAGCAGCGCCGAGCCCTCCCACTTAGCGACGGAGCTTCTGGATTCCTCGCCGATCTGCTTCCGCGTCTCGCTGCCATCGAGCGTATACGACCACTGCTCCGTTCCCGTGGAGCAGAGGATGCCTCCGCCGCCTTGCGCAACGTTGAGATTGGATTCCACTTTCCCGAGGGAGGCAACGTCGCTGTTGGCGGTGTCCAGCACCCAATTTCCGGAAAAGTCTTGATGCGGATCGCTGGCGCCAAGCGCGAGCATGAGGCCCCATGTTGTGACCAGCGCTAGAAGCAGCGCAGTTAGAGAAAAGCGCCCACGCATGATCTGAAGATTAGCACAGAATAAGGCGTTCCGTGCACCTATATTTGCTCAGTCGAACTCGCGGCGGGGTGGGACTTGGTCCGGCCCTACCCGCCCTGCGGCGATCTGCGCGCGATGGTAGTTCTCGCCCCGGACCGCTGCGCCGGCCAGGCGGCGCAGCATCGAGATCTGCCCCACATGCGTCAGCGCGTCGGCGATGGGACCCTGGAATAGCTTCTCCGCGGACTCTTGTAGCGGAGCATCCGAAGCTAGGTATGCGTCGAATCGTTCCAGAGCGGCGAAGAAGCGCTCCACTTCCCGATCCCACGGCAGTGGCGCGGAGTTATACCATTCTTCTTTGCCCTTTGCCACGGAGAGCGACCATTCGAGTAGGTCGCCGATGTGGGCCAGGATCTGCCCCGGCGCGCGCGTCGATTCGGCGGCGCGGTATGCGGCGAAATCGGGGGGCGCGCCGCGCACGGCTTTGCCGCCGCGATAGGCCAGCGTGGCGACGGTGTGGCGAAAAAGATCGCGCTTCGGATCGGATGCCATGGGAAATATTATATTATGGCAAAATACTAAGGCATGCCACCATCGTGCTTGGCGGAGGATTCGGACCTTCAAATCTTCTTTGAAAACGAGACCGTCTGTCGAAGAGAGGGCGAGCTCCCCTGGGTACGCGCCGCGGCCGAAGGGCCTGGCTGAAACGGCCTGGAAGGCGGTTTGGTGTATAATGCCAGCCGGCGTGGGAAACCCAAACGGCGATGCTTTTAAAGAAGTTCATTAAAGTTGGCACTCTCCTCTCGGTCGCAGTGGAAACCCTCAAGCTTGTATCTGAAAGCAATTATCGTGGCGCCCGTCTGGGGGCGGTTGCGGCAATCTTCCTATTTCTCTGGTTCTTTGATGTTTTCAAGGACACAACCAAAGAAGTCGTAGACGCAACGGCTAAGAATGCACAAATGCGCTTGGCGGCAGATCAGCAGCTCGTGGAGCCAGCATTGGAGAAAATCTCTCTGGAAGCCTTCAAAGTCCTATCCGATGCTGTTCTAGCGTACTTCACTACTGCTTTTCCACCTCCTTTGTTTAGAACCACCTCCGACCTTTCTCCTGCGCATTTCGAGTTAGGGGTCAATCGCGGACTGCTGGCCAGTTTTCGGGTTTCCATAGGCCTTTTGCCGGCCGCAGAAGATCTTGGCGGAGATGAAACCTACGGCGTCAGGCTGGCGCGGTCTTCGAAATTTCTCCTGCTAACCAACGTGCCGTCGGCTAGCCTAATTGTCCTGATCCTTCTGTACAAAATAGCCGGACTGTTTGCCGGACACTCTGCCGAGAAGGAGCAGGACACGCTGTTCGCGATACTCCTGGCATTGAGCGCTTTCCTGTTTCCAATCTGGCTCTGGGCTTTTCTTATGACGAAGCGAGAGTTGGAGCGCTGGTTTCCGGGGCGAGTGCAGGCGCAAGTCAAGAGCGACATCGATTCGGCGCTTCGTCGTTTCTTCAGCGTAAGCGGCTTGAATAACCCTTCGGAAACCCACTCTGAAGCCCGGGCCGAGTTGCTCGCCAATGCAACCGAGCTTGCCGCAAATAATGCTGCCGCCAACAAGTATCGAGAGCCTCGACGAATTCGTGATGTCCGGATCTCCGTCGCTGTGGCTGCCGCTATCGTAGTCGGCATACTGTTACTGGCGGCACAGGCCTATCGCACGCGCAGGAATGATGAACTACGATGGCAATCGTACACAAAAACAGACGCGCAGAAATTCCTTAAGGGCCGACAGTACGCTTTTGCAAATCGCATTCTAGAGCGGCTCGCGCAACGGGACGCTGAAGCTGCTTATTTATTCGGGGTCTCGATAGAGGAGCGGAGCGGGTCCGATGGAGCTATGGAATGGTACCGAATGAGTGCAGAAAAGGGCTACGCGCCTGCACAGTATGAGCTCGGATTTTGGCTCCTTCAAGACCGGCAAACGGTGCTCGGCAGGGAGTGGCTTGAGAAGGCCGCCCAACAGGGCAATCGCGAGGCGGAGACCCAATTGGGTATGGTTTATAGCAACTGGACGGGCGTGCGATCGAATTCCAGAAGGGCGCTTGAATTTTATTCGAAGGCAGCGCTGGCCGGCGACAACGCCGCACAATGCCTTTTATCCGCCTCTCTGCGAAATAAAGGACGCTACTTCGAGGCCTACCGAGCTGCAAAGCTGCGCGAGTTGTCGCCGTCGACCTCGGTTGCAATAACGGGAGATCGTGCAATGCGCTGCCCGGGCACATATGAGCTGCAGTCCCGACTAAAACCGGCGCAGTTGAGGCGCGCGGAACATCAGGCCGAACAACTCGCTGAACAAATCCGGGCTTCTCCGATCTCGTACATCCTGCCCAGGCACTAGCTCGCCTTTGTTTGGCAGTATCAACTCTTGGCACCGGTGGAACGGTCAGTCCTCGTTCTCCTGGCGAGGAAAGGGCCGCAAGCCAGGTCTCTAATTAACTTGCCTTCCGCTGAGGGGCCGCCAACGGCCATTGACGCCTCATAACCCAGGCGCTACCATCGGGACCACGATGCGCTGGATCGGCTCCGAGACTTTCTGGCTTACCCGCCTCGTCTACCAGCGATGCCTGGCCTTGATCCTCCTCGTTGCCTTCCTCAACGCCGCGTTCGAATTCAAGCCTCTGCTCGGCGAGCACGGACTCCTCCCCGTGCCGCTCTTTACCAAAGCGGTCCCGTTCAGCGCTTCGCCCAGCCTGTTTTTCTTCGCCCCCAACGATGCGGCTTTCACGATTGCGGCGTGGCTCGGCGTGCTGCTGGCGTGCCTCGCGCTCAGCGGGATCGCGGACCGCTACGCCACGTGGCTCTCCATGCTCGCGTGGGCCATGCTTTGGGTGCTCTACATTTCCTTCGCCAACGTGGGCCAGATTTTCTACGCTTTCGGCTGGGAGTCGATACTGCTAGAGGCGACCTTTTACGCCATCTTCCTCGGCAGCCGCCGCGCCCCGCCGCAGACCATCGGCATCTGGCTGCTGCGATGGCTGCTGTTCCGCCTGATGTTCGGGGCGGGCCTCATCAAAATGCGCGGCGACCCGTGCTGGCGCGATCTCACCTGCCTCAACTATCACTATGAGACCCAGCCCATGCCGGGTCCGTTGAGTTGGTTCTTTCATTGGGCGCCCGCCTGGTTTCATCAGTCCGGCGTGTTGTTCAACCATTTCTCGGAGTTGGTGGTGCCGTTCGCATACTTTCTCCCGCAGCCCATCGCCGCCATCGCGGGCGCGATCACTGTCGCCTTCCAGGGACTCATCTTCGCGGGCGGCAATCTCTCCTGGTTGAATGCGCTGACCATGGTCCTGGCCGTCAGCACTTTCGACGACCGGTTTCTCGCGCGGCTGCTTCCCATCCGCGCGCCCGTTACCCGGCGGCCCGCGCTGGCACATCGCTTCGCTACCATCGGCATTGGCATCCTGGTCGCGATTCTCAGCATCCAACCTATTCGCAACATGCTATCCCCGGCGCAGGCGATGAATACGGTCTACAATCGTTTTCATCTGGTGGGCACGTACGGCGCATTCGGGTCGATCACCCGGCCGCGCTACGAGGTGATCGTGGAAGGAACGGAAGAATCGGTGCAGACCGCCTCAACCAAATGGCGCGAGTACGAATTCAAGGGCAAGCCTGGCGGCCTCGGACGCCTGCCTCCGCAGGTCGCCCCGTATCACCTGCGCCTCGATTGGCTGATGTGGTTCGCGGCCCTTTCGTCCTACGAGGAGCAACCATGGTTCGATCCATTCATGCAGAAGCTGCTGGAAGGCGACCGCCCGGTGCTGTCGCTGTTGCGGACCAATCCATTTCCGGATCGCCCGCCCCGCTACGTGCGCGCGCTGCTTTACGAGTACCATTTAACGAATCCGGCCTTGCGGGCGGCGACCGGACAATGGTGGACGCGGCGGTTCGTGGGGGAGTATTATCCGGCGGTTTCGAAAACCACTACAGCCGACCAGGGGGTCGGCTGCGGACCAGGGGGTCCGTCCCACACGGAGGAGCCAAATTCCGCGCCATAACAACGAGGCGTGCGTGGTCGGCTCCGGGCCGAACGGCCTGACAGCCGCCATCGTGCTGGCGAAAGCCGGGCTGCGCACCACTGTATTCGAGGCGCAGCCCACCATCGGTGGCGGGGCGCGCTCAGCCGAGTTGACGCTGCCCGGATTCATGCACGATATTTGCTCGGCTGTGCATCCATGGGCTGTCAGTTCACCTGCTTTCGCCGCCTTCCCACTGGCGGAGCACGGCCTGGAATGGATCCAACCGGCCCTGCCTCTGGCGCATCCTCTGGATGACGGATCAGCCGCCGTGCTGGCAATGCCGCTGGACGAGACTTGCGAGCGCCTGGGAGCGGATGGCGCCGCGTACCGCCGGGCGATTGCCCCCTTGGTTCGGCGCTGGGCCGAACTCGTGCCGATGATCCAGGCCCCGCTTCTTCGCGTACCCGCCCATCCGTGGCTATTGGCGCGTTTCGGAGCGCTGGCCATATGGCCGGCGGCGACCTTGGCCCAGCGGCTCTTCCGCACCGAAGCGGCGCGTGCGCTGTTTGCGGGTAGTGCCGCGCATTCCGTGCTGCCCTTGAATGCGATTGGATCGGCCGCCTTCGGCTGGCTGTTGGCGGCTGCCGGACACGCCGTCGGCTGGCCGATTCCGCGGGGCGGCTCGCAGGCCATCGCCAACGCGCTGGCGTCGTACTTCGAATCGCTCGGCGGACGCATTATCGCCGGTCACAGCATTCAGTCGCTCGACGAATTAGGGGGCGCCGCGCTGGTCCTGTGCGATGTAACTCCCCGGCAATTCGTGGCCATCGCCGGAAACCGGTTGCCGGACCGCTTCAGCCGCCAATTAGAGGCCTACCGTTACGGTCCCGGCGTTTTCAAAGTGGATTGGGCCTTGAGCGCGCCTATCCCGTGGCAGGCCGCCGAATGCGCTCGCGCCGGCACGGTCCACGTGGGCGGCTCGCTCGACGAGATCGCGGCCTACGAGCGCACGGTCGCCGGGACGACTCCGGGCGATCGGCCGTTCGTGCTCGTCGTGCAGCCCAGCCTGTTCGACAGCAGCCGCGCGCCGGCGGGCCGGCATACGGCATGGGCATATTGCCACGTGCCGCACGCTTCGACAGCGAACATGACGGAGCGCATCGAATCCCAGGTAGAGCGCTTCGCGCCCGGGTTCCGATCGCGCATTCTGGCGCGCCACAGCATGACGCCCGCCGATCTGGAACGGCATAACGCCAACCTGGTGGGTGGCGATATCACCGGCGGAGCGCAGGATCTCCGGCAACTCGTGCTGCGGCCCACGCGCCTGCTCTATCGCACGCCGCTCGATGGCGTGTACCTGTGCTCCTCGTCCACGCCGCCCGGCGGAGCGGTACACGGCATGTGCGGCTTTCACGCGGCGCACGCCGCTTTGCGCGCGCGCGGCCTCGAATAGGTGCACTCCGGGCCGGTTTGACGCATCCTATAAGAGTGAGGCATCTCCGGCATTCCCTCTGCCTGGCAGTCGCTGGCGCGGCTCTGTGCGCGCCGTTCCGGAGCGATGCGCAGACCGTGCCGGACCCCGCCGTGGCCGGTGCACCTGTCACCGTCGAGCAAAAATGGCAGTTTTTCGTGCAAGAGACCTTCACTCCGCTTACGATACTCGCGAGCGCGGCGACCGGCGGCGTGTCGCAGGCCACCAATACGGACCCAAAGTATGGAGTGGGCAGCCTGGCCATGGCGAAGCGTTTCGGCGCCGCGACTGCCGATAATGTGACCCAGAACTTCTTCAGCGACTTCGTGATGGCGTCCGTGTTGCACGAGGATAACAAGTACCGGCGGAGGGGTGAGCGATACGGTTTCTGGTCGCGCGTGGGCTATGCCGTCAGCCGGGCCGTGGTCACGCGAACGGATGCGGGCGCGAGCACGGTGAACTGGTCGAATTTTACCGGGACGGCATTGAGCGTGGGGCTTTCGAATGCGTACTATCCAACGCGCAGCCGGAACCTGAACGCCACCGCCATCAACTGGGCCTCCAGTTCGGCGGGCGTGGGATTTGGCAACCTGTTTCCGGAATTTCTGCCCGACTTCAAGCGCTGTCTCAAGCGCCTTCACCTGTAGTATAGTTTTAGCCGAACACTGGACCGCGGCCGACGCCCTCGCCGGACCTGTTACGACCGTCAAGGCACGTTATTTTTCGAGCGAAGCGCATGCGTGGCGGACGCGCAGACCGGGGGCTGGCCCACAAATCACGCGGCATTCTCGATATCGAGAAAAGTAAGTGACGTTGGGCGAACCGTTATCGTAAGCTAACCGGCCGGCATGGCGCGCCCGTTGCTGCGTTCGCCCGGCCCTCGCCAGTGTTATCCTGAGGTAGCCCGTCAACAACTTAGATGATTTCTTTGCTGCGAACCGCGTGGATTTGGACAGCGAGTGCGCTACTCATTCTGCTGTGGACTCCGCTGCTAGGCGTGGTCAGGCTGTTTGACCATGAGCCGCGCCGGCTGCGCACGGGACGCTGGTTCCGCAGGCTTGGGCGCGTCCTGGCTGGAGTCAACCCGTGGCGCATCCACATTTCCGGCGGTGAAAATCTGGTCGCGAATCAGGTGTATGTAGTCGTCAGCAACCATCAGTCGCTGGCTGACATTCCGTTGATTGCGCACCTAAAGCTGGATACGAAATGGCTCGCCAAGGCGGAGTTATTCCGGGTGCCGCTATTGGGCTGGATGCTGCGCATGGCAGGGGACGTGCCAGTTGCGAGATCCGACCGGCGCAAGAGCGCAAAGGCGTTGTTGCAGTGTGCGCGATACCTTCGCCAGCATTGTTCGGTTGTGTTTTTCCCGGAAGGTACCCGCTCGCCGGACCGGCACGTCCTTCCGTTCAATGAGGGTCCCTTCCAGTTGGCGATTCGTGAGCACATCCCGATCTTGCCTCTGGTCGTGGACGGTTCCGGAGCGGCTCTGCCGCGAAACTCGTGGATGTTTGGAAGCACCCAGGATCTCTATCTCCGGATTCTGGAGGCGGTCTCCGTTGACGGCTGGAACATCAAGCAGGTGTCCACGCTGCGAGATGCCGTTCGCCAGAAAATCGTGGACGAGCTGGATCGGCTGCACCCGGGCTGATAGGCCAACTCATTGCGAGACGCGATTCCGCATAAGTTGTGGGGCGGTCCCCCTGGACTGCGGCCGACGCCCTCGTCGGCTCGCCACGACGGTCAAGGAATTGATGCTTCGAGCAAAGAGCGGGTCCAGGGGGACTCGCGCAGACAGGGGGTCCGCCCCACAATTTATGCAGAGTTCCTGGAACGAAGTGACATTGGGCTAACCTGGCTAAGCCGGTGCCCGCACGCCATGTACGTGATACGGCACATAATAGCGCGGATCGTCGCGCATCACGATCTCGAAGCCCGCGCCAGCCACGAATTGCTTCACGAAATCGAGCGTGCGGAATTCTTCGCCTTCGCCGCGGGCGGAGCGAAAGTCGTGGGCCGCGATGCACACAAACCGCGCTCGTCGCAACGCCCCCTCACAGCCCGGCAGCGCCTGCCGCTCGGCGCCTTCGATGTTCATCTTCAGGAAGTCGATACGCTCAATGCCGTGCTGCGCGGCCAGATCGTCGAATCGCACGCTCTTCACCGGGTCACTCGCCGGGCTGGGATCGCCGGCACGCACGTAGTTGGACTCCCATACCGGCAGCGTTTCGATCTGCAAATCCGCCGCCCGGTCTATGCACGCGTAGTTTAGCGCCGTCACATTCGCCAGCCGGTTGAGTTCACACAACCGGCGCAGCGCCGCAAACGAGACCGGGTGCGGCTCGATGGCCCAGACGCGCCCAGCCGGGCCCACCGCGCGCGAAAATGCGAATACGTCCTCGCCGCGCCCCGCGCCGATATCCACAATCGCATCGCCTGGCTGAGGCTTGTATAGATGGAACCAATAGTCCTCCGCGTCGTGGAGATGCTTGCGCGCCTGCCCGGCCCAGCGCTCCCAATTGGGCGCGGCGCGGAAGATGTCGGGATCCGGAAAGTAATCGGATTCCACCCGGCGCACCCACATGCCGTCCCAGAGAATCTCCACATCCACGCCGGGCATAGCCGCGCGCGCGAGTTCCGTCGCCCGGCGCGCCAGCACCGCCCGGTCATCTGAAGATGTGGACGATGTTTCAGCCACCCACATGCGTGTTCGCTCGCTTCAGACGCAGCGCCAGCAGCCGCCGCCGATCGCCTGAGAGCGGGGAGGGCGGCGCTCTCATCTGCTGACGGCGAGTGCCCGCGCGCCTTCTGGGCGCCTGCAAGACCTTTTCGAGATAGGCCTCGAACGGCTCGGCGTTCAGATTGCGCGCGTATTCCAGCGCCGCGCGGCGGGACTCCGCCGACAACTGCCGGTAATGGGCCCGGTCCGTCAGCAGACGTTCCAGAACTGCCGCCCACGGCCCCACATCCTGCGGTGGGATTTCGGCGGCCGGCACCATCAGTTCGTCCACCATGGGCCGGTAGCGCGCCACCGGATTGACCGGGAGCAGATAGTCCATGCCGAGCATGGCCTCTGCCAAGCCGCCGACGTCGCTGGCCATCACCGGAATGCCGCGCGACATCGCTTCTAGAATCATGCGCGAGCGCGCTTCGGCCCACAGCGACGGCGCCAGCATCACGCGCGTCTGGCGGAGCAGATTGTCGATGTCGTCGACCGGCGGTAGAATCGAGGCGTTCGGCAGCTTCCGCAGCGCCGTGAAATCCGCCGCCGTGGTGCCCCACGTGGGGACGGCCGCGAACTCCACGTTCGGAAAACACTGCGCCAGCGCCAGAAAGATCGAGATACCTTTCACCGCGCATGGATTCACCATGCTCACGAAGCGGTTGTCGAAGCGGCCCAAGTCCGGAGGGCCGACGGGGTCCAGCAGCGAAATCGGCACGTGGATTGCCTCCATGCCACCCCATTGCCGCGTGTATTGAGCCACGTATTCGCTCACGGCCACCACGCCATCGGCTTGCAGCAGAGCTTCGGTTTGGAACTCGCTCGGCAATCCGGTGTCCGGACCGAACGGAAGCGCAACGGTAGCGCGCACCAGATAGACCACGCGGGCGCGCGGCGAACGCAACGCGATTTCCAGCATCAGGTGCGCCGGATCGTCGGTGGAGGCGACGACAATCTCCGGCTCGAACGCGCGCACCTGGGAGGCGAAATAAACCCGCAGATTTGGGTCGCCGGTTAGTATGCGGACTTCCACGCCGTTCAATTGGAACTCGACGCCGGCCTGTTCGCGGGCATGCAATTCGGCCCCGCGAGCGGCCAGTTCGCGCACCAGCGCGGCGTGCGCGTCCGCGCCAAAATGTTCCACGCGCGCCACCACCCGCACGGCGTGTCCCCTGGCCGCCAGCGCTTCCATCAGCAGGCGGTTGGACTTGTCGCCGCCGCCGTAGGACGGATAGTAGAGCGAGTTATGTGCCAACAGGATTCGCAAGCTTCATGTTGACACACGCCGTAGTCATTGCGCGTGTGGCACGCTTGTCAGGATCTCTTCGATCCCCGCGAGATCCGCCGCGGCGAGCCGCCAGCTTGCGGCGGATGCATTGGCCCTCACTTGCTCGGGCGTTTTCGCGCCGGCGATCACCGACGCTACCGCGGGTTGCGCGGCCAGCCACGAAACCGCCAGTTCCAACATGGTGTGCCCGTGCGCGACGGCGAAATCGGCGAGCGACTCCACCAAGGCCAAATTCGCATCCGTGAACACCTTTGGACCAAACCCATCCCGCGCGCGGCTGCCTTCGGGAAGCGGCTGGCCACGTCGATACTTCCCGGTGAGCAGCCCGTTGGCCAACGGGAAATAGGGTAGGAATGCGATACCCGCACGCACGCATTCCGGGATGACGTCCGCTTCCGGCTCGCGATGCACCAGGCTGTACTGGTTCTGGACGCTCACGAAGCGCCCGCCGCCTGCCCGCACGGCCGCCTCCGCCGCGCGCAGTTGATCGCCCGAAAAGTTCGAACAGCCAATCTCGCGCACCTTGCCCGCACGCACCAGGTCGTCCAGCGCGCCCAGCGTTTCCGCGATGGGCACTTCGGGATCGGGCTGGTGCAGTTGATACAAATCGATGCGATCGGTTCCCAGGCGCAGCAGGCTGTCTTCGACCGCCCGCCGAACATATTCGGGACTCGCGCCGCGCCGCTGTTCGTCCATCTTCATGCCGAACTTGGTGGCGATAAGCACCTCGTCGCGGCGCGATTCCAGGGCCCGGCCCAGAAACTCCTCACTCGCGCCCGCGCCATAAATATCCGCCGTGTCGAAAAAGTTGATACCGGCATCCAGCGCGGCGTTCACGGCCGCCGCGCTGGCATCCGCGTCGATGCGCCATCCGAAGTTGTTGCAGCCCAACCCCGCCACCGATACTTCCAGCGATCCAATCCGTCGCGTTTCCAATTTCGTGTTTCCTCCTCGCCATTTGGATGGTTGGTTATATTAACTGGATGCAGCCGGGCGCTTCGAATTCGAGCGCACGCGCCTCAGAAGCGGTAGTCCGGCGGTTTGATATCCTTGATCCGCAAGTAAACTTCCGCCTGTCCGCGATGATGCGCCGTGTGCGTGAAGCAGGACCACAACCGTTCGCGCCCGCTCGCCGGCCCGAACATGGCGTCTAGCTTCTCCGTGTCGATCTTAGCGAACGCTTTGGTGCAGAAGTCGAACGAGTCGCGCAGGAATTGTATGGTGCTCTCCTTGTCGAATGCGCCCCCCTTGGGATCTGCGAACGCGGCCGCGATCTTCTCCGGCGTATCGAGAGCTTTCACCCCGCTCACGGTGGCGAAGGCCCGAATGTTGTTGATCGCGATGTGCGTCATCACCTTGCCGAAGCTCATCTCCTCGTCATTCGGCTTGAAATTGAAATCGGCGGCCGGCATGGCTTCCGCCACCGCGATCGTGAACTCTTTGGACGTCTGCCAGTGCTTGGCGAATATGGCGCTTTCGTCCGCGGCGAAAATTGGAGCCGCCAGCGCGAGCGCCGCGGCGAATATCGTTAGTCTCTTCATGAAGCCTCCGGGATATAATTGGTATCGCAAACTAGCTTGCAAATGCAAGCGGGAGCATCGCCATGACACGCAGAGAACTCGGTAAACTGGCGGCTGCCGGAAGCGCGGTTTTCTTACCCGCCGCGCGCGCCCAGAACAAATACGGCGGCCCGCTGGAGGGCTTCGAAGACAAAGTCGACGGCGCCGCGTTCGACCCCGTTCTTTACACCCGTAAACTCTACGAGTCGGCGCCGCTTCGGCTAACCTTCCGCGCACAGAACCGCAAACAGGCGGAAGTCTGGCAGAAGCGCCTGCACGCCAAACTCACCGAACTGGTTGGCGGATTTCCCGCGCAACGCACGGCGTTGCAACCTCAGACCCTCGAAACGCGTGACTTCCCCGCCTATCGCCGCGAGAAGTTCGTCTTTGAAAGCCGGCCGGGCCTGCTGGTGCTCGGCTACCTGTTGACGCCGCGCGATTCCGCGCCGCCGTATCCCGCCATGATCTGCCTGCCCGGCCACGGACGCGGCGTGGACGATATCGTGGGCATTGACGCCCAGGGCCGCGACCGCACGAACAAACCAGGTTATCAGCACGATTTCGCAATCCAGGTGGTAGAGCACGGCATGGCCGCCGTAGCCATCGAACCGCTGGCCTTCGGCTGCCGCCGCGATCCGGTCACGCGCAAGAAAGGCGCGGAGGCCACTGCGTGCCAGCCTTCCGCGGGGGCGGCGCTCTTGCTCGGTCAGACCATGGTCGGATGGCGCGTTTATGACGTGATGCGCGCCATCGACTGGGTCGAAACCCGCAGGGAACTCGACGCGCGCCGCGTGGGATGCATGGGCATCTCCGGCGGCGGCACCGTCACCACGTTCGCCGCCGCGCTCGAACCGCGCATCCGCGCCGCCATGATCAGTGGCTATCTCAACACGTTCCGCGATAGCGTCATGAGCCTCTCGCACTGCATCGACAATTACGTTCCCGGAATTCTCGATTGGGCCGAGATGTACGATGTCGCGGGCCTGATCGCGCCGCGCCCGTTGTTTGTCGAGTCAGGCATGAAGGACGATATCTTTCCGGTGGCCGCCAGCAAGGCCAGCTTCGCGCGCGTGCGAAAAGTGTACGAGGTTTTTAACGCCGGGGAGATGGCCCAGCAGGAAGTTTTCAACGACATCCATTCGTTCTATGGCGTGCAGGGGTTGCCGTTCCTGGCGAAACACCTGGGACAGGCTTAGGCTGGTTCCCGGAGATAATCGTCCAGCAGGGCGATCACATGACCCGAGTCTTCTGAATAGCTGCCGAAAAGGCGCCCGTCATCCGTCAGCACAAGTGCCCTGTTGTTAGATGCGACAAAGACTACCCCAGCATCGGTGAGGCCATACCGGCAGATCAGTTGGCGAAAATCCTCCGCCTTGCAGATCTCCGCCATCGGACAAGCTATCTCGGTTATGGCACCGCCCATAAGAACTTCCAGGCTGTTCCTTCGAAACTCTTCCGCTTCTCGGCTCATGGCCGAATTCCCTCGCAGCTTCAGCGTTTCGGAAATGACGTGAGCAGTAGTGAACGTGTGCTGTTTCATCAACTCCAGAAAGCGCTCTTGCTCGACTTCGTCGAAAGCTCTTCCGCGGATTTCCCAGAGTACGTGGTTTCTCGTCGCTTTCGAAGCGTCCATACTATCCAGATAACGGATTGCCAGATAGGTAAGCAACGGACCAGACACGATGCAGCGCCCAGAGCGTCATGCTTGTCTTACTCGATCGCCGCCAGCACATCGCCTGCCGCCACCGTTGCGCCTTCGCGGGCGGTAAGTGAAACCACGCGTCCGGCCTTCGGCGCTTTCATTTCGTTCTGCATCTTCATGGCTTCGACCACCAGCAGACCTTGGCCGTCCTCTACCGTATCGCCCTCCGCCACCAGCAGGCGCACGATTTTGCCGGGCATCGGCGCAGTCACATTCAGACGGCCTTCGACGCCCTGCCTTCCAGTCTGGCGCGACCAGCGGCGCGGGTCGCGGATCTCGACCTCGAAACGGTGGCCGTCGATGAGGACGATGACGCAGCCATCGGACTGTTCGATGCGTGCTTCGTAGCTGCGGCCGTCCACGAGGACTGAATAGACGCCGGGCTCTACGGCGACGATCGGGTTCATCGCAGCGCCTCATGGCGGCCGGTATCGAGCCACCGGCTGCGCGGCGGTTGGGCAATTATCGCACGCGCGGCATTGCTCTTGGAATGGAAGGCAGCTACCAACGCCGCGATGGATTCCAGTTCCGGCGGCGGCACGACGGGCTTGCGGCGCTCCAGGAATTCATCCACAAAGCCCGTGTGCAGCCGGCCTGCGCGGAATTCCTCGTCTTCCAGAATCTGCCTGAAAAACGCGATGTTAGTATGGATGCCGGCCACGTCGTATTCGCGCAGGGCGCGCAGCATACGGGCGATGGCGCTCTCCCGCGTGCCGTTCCACACGGCCAGTTTCGCCAGCAGCGGATCGTAGTCGATGGGCACGGTCCAGCCGTCGTAGACGCAACCATCCAGGCGCACACCCGGCCCCATAGGACGAGTCAGACGCGTGATTTTGCCCGGCGATGGGAAGAAGTTGTTGTAAGGATCTTCGGCGTAGATGCGGCACTCCATGGCGGAGCCGCGCCACGCGATGTCTTCCTGCCGCAGGCGCAGCTTTTCACCCGCGGCCACCTCCAATTGCAGGCGTACCAGGTCATGGCCGGTGAGCAGTTCGGTGATGGGATGCTCCACCTGCAGACGTGTGTTCATCTCCAGGAAGTAGAAATCGCCGCGCCCGTCTACCAGGAATTCGACCGTACCCGCGTTGTAATAGCCCGCGCTGAGGGCCACGCGGATGGCCGCCTCGCCCATGGCCGCGCGCATGCCGGGGCGCGCGGCGACCAGCGGCGACGGACACTCTTCCATGACCTTCTGGTGCCGGCGCTGGATGGAACATTCGCGCTCGCCGAAGTGAACCATGTGGCCGTAGCGGTCGCCCAACAACTGAATTTCGATGTGGCGCGGACGCTCGATCAGCTTTTCGACGTACAGATCGGGGTTGGAGAAGAAGCGCTCGGCTTCGCTGGAGGCATCGCGAAACGCGGCGTCCAGTTCGGCGTCAGAATCCACGCGGCGCATGCCCTTGCCGCCGCCTCCGGCAACGGCTTTCAGCAGCAGCGGATAGCCGAACTGCCGGGCGAAGACGCGGGCATCCGCGGGACCGGCGAGCGCTTCGTGAGCGCCGGGAACCACCGGTGCGCCCGCGGCGATGGCCATCTGCCGGGCGGCAGTCTTGGAACCCATGCGACGGATGGACTCGGCGGATGGCCCGATGAAGACCATGCCGGCCGCTTCGCAGGCGGCGGCGAAATCCGCATTCTCGCTGAGGAAGCCGTAGCCGGGGTGGATGGCCTCCGCGCCATGCTTGCGGGCGGCGTCCAGGATGCGGTCGATGCACAGATAGCTTTCGGTGGAGGGCGACGATCCGACCCATTCGGCTTCGTCGGCCATGCGCACGTGCATGGAAGTGCGGTCGGCATCGGAGAAGACGGCAACGGAGGCGATATCCATCTCGCGCAATGTGCGTATGACGCGCACGGCGATTTCCCCGCGGTTGGCGATCAGGACCTTACGGAACATCCCAGCGATTGTAGCAGGCGGAGCGTGCGCGAGAGATCCTGCAAGATGGACATATATATGTCACTATGTCTATGAGTATGAAGCGAACCACCGTCTTCCTGCCGGACGCGCTGCACGAAAACCTGCGTCAGGAGGCTTTTCGCACGCGCGTCAGCATGGCCGAGATTATCCGTCTGCGGCTGGAAGCCGGGACCCGCCCGCCGGGCAAGCCACGTCGCGATCCGTTAGCCAGGGCCGAGGGCGCGGTGCGCCACGGCCGGCTGAGCCAGAATATCGATGAAGCCCTCTACGGAGATTGAGCGCCCGCTGCTATTCGTGGATACCTGGGGCTGAAAATGGGATCCTGGTAACAAGCGATTACGTGCTGGACGAGACCTTCACGCGCCTGTTCGGGGGCAGCCCGTTCGCGGAGGCGGAGCGGTTTTGTTCGGCAGTGCTGCGCGCCCGGGACGCCGGCATGGTGCGCGTGGAACCGATAACCGCCGGGCGCTTCGCGCGGGCGTACCGCTTGCGCCTGCGCTATAAGGACAAGCCTCGCATCTCATTCACGGATCTGACCGGTTTTGTAGTGATGACGGAACTGGGTATCCGCCATGTGCTGACTGCGGACGCTCACTTTGGGACGCCGACAGGGCGGGTCTGGAGATCCGCCGCAGGCGTGGACGCCCGCCCCACGGGCAGACTACAGGCCCAGGTGTTCGCGGGCGTAGGTCAGGCTTTTTTTCACGTTGTCTTCTTCCAATTGCAATTGTGCTTCGCGCGACAACCCGGTGACGACGGGCAATGGCTTTTCGCGCACCATGCGCAAGGTGCGCGCCAGGTATAGCCCGTTGCGCTGCGGAAAAGTCGCCCAATACCCGTCTGTCAAGCAAGGTACCTTCAGCGGATCGCGCGTGATCATTTCGAGCGTCAGGCGCGTCTCCGGCCGGGCGCGGCGAATGGTGTCCACGATGCGGCGCATGTCCAGCATGCCTTCGCCCAGCGGCATCTCCGATAGCAGGAAGCCGTCAGGGTAGGGCGCCACCCCCATATCCTTTATATGGCTGGAAATCGCGAATGGCGCCAAGGCCTCCACGGTGGCCAGGGGGTCGTCCAGCAGAGCGATATTGTTGCCGGTATCCAGGCAGACGCCCAGCCAGCGGCTCGACTTCTCCTTCATCAGCGCCGCCATCTCGACGGCGGTCCAATCTTTGTGGTTCTCGATGGCCAGGGGCATCTGGTGCTTCTCGACGATGCGTAGCGCAGCGTCGATATTCTCGTGGCTTTGGGCCACTGCCTTGTCCCAATCCGCCAGATTGGTGAAGTTCTCGTAGCGCCGGCCGGGCAGGCAGTTGACGCGAATGGCCAGCGCGCCAGCTTGCTTGGCGGCGGCCACCGTGCTGTCGAACGCCGCCGTGTCGCCCGCCTTCGGCAGCGCGGCGATCACCTCGTAATACATGCCGAGTTCCTCAGCGCGCGCGCGGAATTTACGGATGTAATCCGGCTCGCGCGAGGTCAACGGCATCTGGATGCCGCCCGCGCCCAGCGCGTTGGCATGCTCCAGGAATTCGAGAGTATCCTTGGGCCGGCCGAAGCTCATGTAGGAAGTGACCGCGATCCCCATCTTCGAGCGCGGCCCGTCGGCTAAGGCGCTTGCGCCGGCTGCGGCGGTGACCAGAAAAGTTCTGCGATTCATAAATTCAAGCTCCGCAGCACTTCGTCCCACGGCTTGCGATAAGGGCGCACCAGCAGCGCAGACGCTTCCCGATCGCCGATGATCTCTTCTTTCTCCACGTCCCAGCGGATCTTGCGGCCGAGCCGCAGCGAGATATTCGCCAGGTGGCAGGCGACCGCCGTGCGGTGTCCCCCTTCGACATCGGAGATCGGCAGTTGGCGGCTCTTAATACAATCCAGAAAATTGCGCGCGTGCAAGTCGAATTGCTGCGGCGACGAGCCGGGCTCTTTGCGCGCGTCGATCCAAGGCTCGGGCTTGGTCGCGGAATGCTGCGGGCCGCCGGTGGGCTGTCCTTCGAAGACTGGGATGGCGTTGGTGGGATCGATTTTCATGTCGGGAAACACTTCGTACCCCCCGCGTGTAACCGTCATGCTGCCCTTGGTCCCGAAGAATTCCAAGCCGTATCCGGCGCGGCGCCCGGCACTGGCTTCGCGCATCGAATGGATAGCGGTACAGCCGGGGTATTCGAAGACGGAGTCCTGCGTGTCGGGTGTTTCGCCATTGTCTTGGAGGGCGAAGCGCCCGCCACTCGATGAAACCGCAAGCGGTCCCTTGACCCCCAACGCCCATTGCACAATGTCGATATCGTGCGCGCCGAGGTTGGTCATCTGGCCGCCGGAATAGTCCCAGAACCAGCGGAAATGATAGAGCGCGCGATGCGGATTATAGGGCCGCTTCGGAGCGGGGCCGAGCCACATGTCGTAGTCCAGATCGCGCGGCGGCGGCCCATCGGGCGGGTTGCCGAAGCCGGGCATCACGTTTCGATATGCGCCCATGCGCGCGCTAAGCACTCTTCCGAAATAGCCCGCCTGCACCAGCTCGCGAGCCTTCTGGTAATGCGGACCCGAGCGCTGCTGCGTGCCCACCTGTACGATGCGCTGGTAGCGCCGTGCGGCGGTGGTCATCCAGCGTCCTTCCTTGACGAAGACGGTCAGCGGCTTCTCCACGTAGACGTCTTTGCCGGCGGCGCAAGCCATGATGGTGAGCAGCGTGTGCCAGTGGTCGGGCGTGCAGACGACGATGGCCTGGATGTCTTTGTTGTCGAGCAGTTTTCGAAAGTCGGTGTAGGGCTTGGCATCAGGCCCACACGCCGCGAGGCCCTCTTCCAGGCGCGGCTGGCAGACTTCGCACATGGCGGCAAGATCCGCGTCTTTCTGATTCTTGAAATCGTGGACGTGCTGGCGGCCGATCAGCCCGTAGCCGATGAAGCCTACTTGTATGCGGTCATTCGCGCCCAATATCCGGGTGTACGAGGCGGCAGTGACCGCTCCCAGGAATACGCGACGGGAGGAGTGCATTTGCCTGGATTTTAGCAGGTGGCGGGAGGAGTGGGCGGACGTCAAAAGCTTTCGGTCATCCACACGTTGCTGTCCTCCCTTCTGGCCCCAAATCCCAGGTACTTTCCGTCGGGAGAAGGCAACGGACCATTAAGCTGATGCTCGCTGCCCCTGCTCAACAGGCGTTCCACTTTACCGGCGTTTGTAATGTGCAGCAGGTTGTTAGAGTCCGGCCACCAAGAAACGACGAAGAATCCGTTGCCATCCGGCGCCCAGTTTATCGATGTGAATTGCCCTCCAGCCGGGTCAGCCGGAATCTCGCGCCAGGTCCGGTCGGATAGCGTGAGCAACTCGACGCGGTCCCGATTGTCCACTACAGCCAGGCGAGAGCCATCAGGGGAGATATCCCAATCGAAAGCGCCACCCATGTATTCGATCTGTCCAATGCGGCCCCCTTTGCCCCGGACAGGATCGAACGAATAAAAGACCCTCTGATTCCCCTCGGTCTGCCGGAACGCGCAAGGAGAGCCGGGTTTTAGCGGGCAATTAAAGTCCATCGAGCCGGTGGGATCCTCGATTAAGCGGGTCGGATCCTCGAATATTAGTTCCGGCGACCCGCCGGCGGCTGGGAGGCGCATCAGTCGCACCGGAGCGGCGGGGTGCCGGTCGCGCTCCGCATAGATAAGCCATGCGCCGTCCGGGCTCGGCCACGCGCCCCAGACATCCGCGGAGCCGCGGACCACCGTCTCGGGCACGATGTCGTTAACTCCCTGCCTGAAGATTTCGCTTTTTCCATTTCGTCTTGAGGAAAAGAGCACAGCCTTGCTGTCCCGTGTCCACCCCGAGAACGAATTGTCCCGATCGTCGAGCGTCAAGCGGTGGGGCGCCTTCAAGGTCGTGCCGCCTCTGCCGAGCTCGCCTACCTCCACGCACCACTGCCCGCGCATTTTCACAAACACCAGGCGCTTTCCGTCCGCCGACACGCTCAAGGTTCCCAACCACTCATCGCGCATTTGCCTCATGGAAAGCGCCGGGGCTCCGGCCCGCGGCGCCAGCCGTTCAGGTTTGCCCCGGGGCTTGCATCCGGATGGGTCCACCCGGAGTTGCCAAAGGCCGTCCTTGCTGATGGCGAATAGCAGGCGCCAGTCGGGCGACCAAGTCATGGCTCCCCACCACGGCCACAAGTCCGACCGGCGAAAATTCGACTCGGATGCGAGAATTCTTGCCGGCCCACCGCTCGCAGGCCGTACTTCGATAGCGGTACTAATGGAGCCATCTTTAGTCCTCTCACACCTCTCATATGCGATCCAACGGCCGTCCGGGGACCAAGCGGGATTTCGAAGGCTGAAGGTGTCCCCGGTAACCAACTTCCGTGGCGGGCTGGCGTCGATCCCGCCCACCCAGATCTCCCTCCCCCATGTATCCAGGGGGCCGTTCACAAAGGCTATTGATCGTCCATCCGGTGAGATGGCCGGGTCCGTGCCAAGACTGTACACTCTGTGCGGCGGCGCGGGGCCCGTTAGGGGGATGACCCAGATGGCGTATCCCTCCGGCGTGACAAAGTCGGCCAGCAGATTCCCTCCTTCCGGGAACCACTGCAATCCCCCTCCGGATCGACTGTCCAACTCTCGCGGCAGAGGGAGTGAACGAGTTTCGCCGGAATCGATCGCTCGTATCAGGAAGCCCGCCTGATCCCGGTAGGCCACCTGGCTGCCATCCCGAGAAATGGCCGCGCCCGCGACCCAGTCTTCCATCGGATTGGACGTGAGCTGCCTTTGAAGCAGGTCGTGGGGCGCTTTACCCACCGGATATCTGCGTAGCCACTGATAGGCGGCCGCGAGACCCAAGGCCAGGATCACTACTGCTGCCGCAGCCACGGCAGGCCAGGAACCGCGCCGGGCGGCCGGCTTAGCCGGTCGCAGCGCTTCTAAAGCCACTCTCACATCCGCCATCTCCTGGAACCGCTCAGCGGGGTCCTTACGGAGACAGAGTAGAGCGATGCGCTCCAATTGGCCGGGGATGGCCGCGTTCAATTCGATTAACGACCTCGGCTCCATCTGCACGATCGCGGCCAAGGTCGAGGTCCGGTCGGACCCCTGGAAGGGACCCTGACCCGTCAGCATCTCGTAGAGCACCACGCCGAAGGAAAAAATATCGGATCGCGCGTCAACCGTTTGCCCTTGCGCCTGTTCCGGCGACATATATGCGGCCGTGCCCAGAATCAACCCGGCTATAGATACCAGACTCCCCCCTCCCTCGGAAGCCGCGGCCTGCGGCCCCTCCGTAAGCTTGGCCAGACCGAAGTCGAGCACCTTCACCGTCCCCTCTTCGGTGATCATGATGTTGCCCGGCTTCAGGTCACGATGGATGATGCCTGCCTTGTGCGCCCGCGCCAGCGCGCCGGCCGTGGCGATGGCGTATTCGAGGGCCTGCGGGATCTGCAGTCCGCCACGCGCGATTAGCTTGTCCAGCGTCTCACCCGGCACATACTCCATGACCAGGAAGTCGATGCCGTCCGCGCTGCCTACGTCGTACAGCGCCACGATGTGCGGATCGTTCAGCGCCGAAGCCGCCTGGGCTTCCAGCAGCAAGCGCCGCTTGCGCTCCGGATCGGCGGCCACATCGGGTTGCAGAGTTTTCAGAGCGACCAACCGCCCAAGGCGGGTATCACGGGCCGCATAGACCTCGCCCATCCCGCCCGCTCCGAGGAGAGATACGACAGCGTAAGGCCCAAGCGTGTGGCCCACCAGCGACCTATCCGGGCCGCCCGCCATGCGGAGGCCGCCCACTTCCAACGCCGGCTTTTCCAGGAAGTCGCCCAGCTTGCGCTCGTCGCCGAGCAGCGATTCGATTTCCTGGCGCAGTGCGGTGTCGCCGCCGCAGGCTTGGCTCAGGAATTCAGCTCGCCGGCTGGCGTCCTGCTGCAGAGCGGCGCTGTAGATCTCATCCAGTCTGCGCTCCCGCTCGCTATCCGGCATGCGCGCGATCCTTCTTCATCGCGTGGTAGAGCCTCACCCGGGCCAGCTTCCAATCGCGCATCACGGTATCCTCGGAGACGTCCAGGACGGCGGCCGTCTCCGGCACGCTCAGCCCGCCGAAGAAGCGTAGCTCGATCACCTGCGCCTTGCGCGGGGATGTGACGGCCAAAGTATTGAGCGCCCGATCGAGTTCGACCAGGTCCGTGCTGCGCGCCTGGTGCAGAGTTGCCACCGCCTCCAGAGAGATACGCTGGCAGTCGCCGCCCCGCCGCAGGGACCCTCGCGAACGGGCATAGTCGACCAGAATGCGCCGCATCACCTGCGCGGCTACCGCCAAAAAGTGCGCGCGGTCCTGCCACCGGACACGGCTGGAGTCGATCAGCCGCAAATAGGCTTCGTTGATCAGAGCCGCGGTTTCAAGGGTGTGGTCCAGGGGCTGGCCGCGCATATAACGGTGGGCCAGACGACGCAACTCCGCGTAAACCAGGGGGATCAGCCTGTCGAGGGCGGAAGTTTCCCCGCCGCTCCATGCCAGCAGCAGTTCGGTGACTTCGCCGTGCGGTTCCTGGCTCACTCATCTCCTCGCTAAATCTTCACTATGTTACCCGATTCGGAGGTGGGAAAAACTTTTCTTTCAAGTTTTGAGCACCGTTTTCCGTCTATCACCAGTGAAAGGCGGGATGCGCGCCGGGACGTACGGCAACGGCGCACCAAGCTTAAGCCGGGGCAGTGTGGAGAATGAGCCACCTATGAAAAGAATCGTTAATGCGTGGGGCAAACTAGACTGGGGGGCGTATGCTGCTCTTGGGCTGTGCGCAATGACGGCGATGACCCTGCCTGCGCAGACCTTCACCACGCTGCACAGCTTTAATAGCGCGGACGGGGCAAACCCCGGAGCAGCGCTGGTCCAGGCCACCAGTGGAAACTTCTATGGGACAGCCACGTATGGGGGGGCCAACGACGGGGGAACGGTCTTTGCAATCACCCCACGTGGCACGCTGACGGCGCTGCACAGCTTCTGCTCCCAGAGCGGGTGCACGGACGGCCAAAACCCCGCTGGCGGGCTGGTCCAGGCCGCCAATGGGGACTTCTACGGGACAACGTCGGGTTACTATCTCGGGGGGCCCGACTATTGGGGAACGATCTTCAGAATGACCCCGAGCGGCACGCTGACGACGCTGTACAGCTTCTGCTCCCAAAACGAATGCGCGGACGGCGCAACCCCCAGCGCGGGGCTAGTCCAGGCCACCAGTGGGGAGTTCTACGGGACAACGTACTATGGCGGCGCCAATTTCACGGGCGCGGTCTTCAAGATTACCCCGACTGGCACGCTGACGACGTTGTACAGCTTCTGCTCCCAAGGAGGGCACGAGTGCACGGACGGCGAGTACCCCACCGCCGGCCTAGTCCAGGCCACCGACGGGGACTTCTACGGGACAACGTCATGTGGTGGGAGCGGCACTCCCCCCGACAATAACCCGCGCTGTAGTGGCGCGGCCAGCGGCAGTGGCACGGTCTTCAAAATCACCTCCAGCGGCCAACTGACGACACTTTACAGCTTTTGCTCGCAGATCGGTTGCACGGACGGCGAAATCCCCAGCGCCGGGCTGGTCCAGGCCGCTAATGGGGACCTATACGGGACAACCTCCGAACGCGGGGCCGGGGCTGGGACGGTTTTCAAGATCACGCCGAGTGGCGCGCTAACGACGCTATACAGGTTCTGCTCCCAGAGCGCGTGCGCGGACGGCAACGGCCCTTCCGCCGGGCTCGTCCAAGCCACCGATGGGAACCTCTACGGGACAACCCGCTTTAACGGGGCCAACGGTGGGGGCACGGTCTTCGAGATGACCCCGAATGGCACACTGACGACGCTATACAGCTTCTGCGCTCAAAGCGGGTGCACCGACGGCGCAAACCCCGTCGCGGGGCTAGTCCAGGCCACCAATGGGGACTTCTACGGGACAACGCCGAGTGGCGGGGCCAATGGCGATGGAACGGTCTTCAGACTGTCTGTTGGTCTGGGGCCGTTTGTGGAAACACGGCCTACCTCCGGCGAGGCTGGGAGGGCTGTCGAGATTTTGGGTACCGATCTCACGGGTGCGACAAGCGTCACCTTTAACGGCACTGCGGCCGTGTTCACCATCAACTCTTCGGGTACCGCAATCTCGACCACCGTACCCGCCGGCGCGACCAGCGGCGCGGTCCAGGTGATAACACAAAGTCGCACGCTTTCAAGCAACGCGCCCTTCCGCGTGCTGCCCTAATCGTGCGTTGAGCCTGGGCACCAGGGGACTTTGACTTTCTTATTTGTGTTAACTCAAGCAACCGCGTCGTCCACGCACCGGGCGGCGAGGAGTCAGATTATTCTTTTGCGCTTAAGGAGAGAAAAATGATCCGAACGAAAATCACTCGAACATTAACGCTGACAGGACTTGTCACTGTCGGCAAACTCAGTCACTCGTACCGCAGCCTCCTGCCGGTGTTGGCGTTGTGCCTTGCTACCGCGGCCTGGAGCCAAACCCGCCTCGGCCTCAAAGGGCCTCACCGGGCAGGCACAATACGCGGCGTGATCCCATCGACCCAACCTGCGGAGGATGCCCCGGCCAGCGCTCGCTATCGATTCATTACCATTGGCGCTCCGGCCTCGGGCAATACCCAAGCTGCTGGAATCAACAATGCCAGGCTGGTCACCGGATTTTATGAGGATGCCAGTTCGAACCACCACGGTTTTGTGTGGCAGGCCGGCACCCTGCAAACGGTGGACTACCCGGGCGCCGTGTACACGTTGCTGCTCGCAGTAAACAACCAGGGTGTGGCCATTAGCTTCTATGGGGACGCCGACAATACCGAGCACGCGGTCATGTATTCCGTGCCAGGCGGCACGTGGACCGCGCTGCCCGACATTCCGGGCTACTCGGAAAATGAAGGGTATGGGATCAACGACGCCGGCTTCGCGGTCGGGAACGCCTACCAGGGCAATGCCAGCGTCGCCTGGATCTGGAACCCAAATACGCTCTCGTACTCCTTCTTTGCTGTACCCGGGGCGGCGCAGTACGGCACGCAGCCGAACGCCATCAACGATAAGGGGCAGGTGGCAGGCTACTTCTATGATGCGAGCGGCGTGGAGCACAGCTTCCTAGAGGAAGCTAGCACATATACAACCATCGACGCGCCGGGGGGAATTGGCACTGGGGCCTTCGGGATCAACAACAGCGGCACGATCGTGGGGCAGTGGTTTGATGCGGCCGGCGCGTCGCAGGGATTCGTCCTCACAAGCGGCGGGCTTTTCACAACCGTGGACTATCCCGGCCCGGAACTTACGGGTTTGGACAACATCAACGATCGGGGAGACATTTCCGGAACCCTCTGGCAGAACCCGAGCGGCGCCGAAGTGGCGATTATCGGGCTCCGACCGTGAAGGGGACGCTTTGGAAGAGTTCAATTATTAGGGAGAGTCACATGATCCGAACTAAGAACACTCTAACGTTAGCGCTGGCAGGATTCGTCCCTACCGGCAAACTCACTCGCGCGTATTGCGGCGTCCTGCCGGTATTGGCCTTGTGCCTGGCCACCACGGCCTGGAGCCAAACCGCACCTACTTTCAGGGGGGGCCGCGTACCAGCCAGCCCGCTGAGCGGAGCCCAACCCGCCAAAGCCGCAGCGGCTACCCCGGCCAGTGCCCAGTATCGATTCATTACTATTGAGATTCCAGGCGCAATCGGGTGTGGAACAAACTACTATTGCGACGCCCCGTTTGGAGTCAACAATGTCCGGCTGGTCACGGGGGAGTACACTGACAGCTCCAACCTTTTTCATGGCTTTGTGTGGCAGAGCGGCGTCTTGCAAACATTGGACTACCCCGGGGCCACGAACACCGAGCTATTTTTTCTGAACGACCGGGGCGTAGTTGCCGCCTCCTATAACAACGGGGTCGCCAATACTCAGTACGCCGTCACGTATTCCTTCCCGACCGGCACTTGGACCATGCTTCCCAACATTCCGAACTACACGAGCAACTACGCGTACGACATCAACGACGCCGGCGTTGCCGTTGGGGAAGCCTTCGGGACGAATAGCTCCTCCTGGATCTGGGACCCGAGCAGCCAGTCGTACACCTTTATCGTTGTACCCGGATCGGCAGAGAACAGCACGAGTGTGGACGCCCTGAACGATAAGGGGCAGGTGGTCGGCTGGTACGCGGATTCGAGCGGCGTGACCCACGGCTTCCTCAAGGACGGCCAGACGTATGCGACTATCGATCCGCCGGACTCGATGCTCACCCTTGCCAACGCGATCAATGACAGCGGCACGATCGTCGGGGCGTTTAGAAATCTTTCTGGTTGGTGGGAGGGATTCGTCCGCACGAGCGAGGGCGCCTTTACGGTCCTGAGCGTTCCAGGCTCGCTGGAGACGCAAATCAACGGGATCAACGATCGGGGAGACATTTGCGGAGTGTCGGTGGACCCGAACACGGGCCAATGGACCCCGTTTGTCGCGTATAAACAGTGAAACGTGGGAACGTCACGCGGCGCGGCCGGAAGGGGTGGGACACCACTCACCCCTTCCGCGACATTTCCCGGGAACGCGCGACGCCACGAGTGCGCTGGCGGAATTTTTATCAGGTGGCGGGGAGCTGGCCGAAGTGGTCTAGGATACGGCAGCTCCAGCAGTTGGCGCGCGTTGACGATAATGGTGTTCTTGCCTGCATCCGCGCATTCTTAGATGCGATTGTCGGCCTCGTCGCAGGAAATCTCGAGGGTTTCGGTCGGCTGCACCATCCGGCTGACCACACGAATGTTGGCGAGCACGGCTTCAATCTCGCTGGGTCTAAGTTTCAAGCGTGGACGATGGAGCACGTCCTGGTACTCCGCCAGCAAGACCGGGGAGAGGCACATGGCCAGTTGTCCTTGCAGCGCAAGGGACAAGACTGCGGCTTCATTTCCGTTGGGAGCGATCATGGCGGAGACAACGATGCTGGTATCCAGTACCACCGCGATCATTTGGCGGGCTGTTTCGTTTTACGGGATCGCTCACGGCGGACAGCGGCAATCTCTGCGTTGATCTGCCGCATGGTCAGCTTGTCAGCGCCCCGCCGCTGGGAGGCCGCCCAAATCTGCTTTAACCACTCTGGGGCGTCTTCTCGCGTCTGCTTGATGAATTGTTGAAGCTGTACCCTGCCGGCAGGAATTCGATCCAGGACGATCTTGGGGGTGTAGGTGATCTTGCCACGCTCCACTCTCGCCTCCAGGAGGTCGCCGCGATGGATGCCAAGTTGCTCACGTAGACCTGGGGGATGACTACTTGGTATTTGTTCTTGACGGCGACGACGGGCATATTTCTGCCAAAAAGTTGAACTGTT